>Ga0209063_1000041_pt1 | contig 156539 bp, 135 predicted proteins | sample KloWWTmeKNB19Kit_FD_187177 | JGI IMG/M metagenome (GOLD analysis project Ga0209063, IMG submission 187177) | Active sludge microbial communities from Klosterneuburg, Austria, studying microevolution and ecology of nitrifiers - Klosterneuburg... | ecosystem: Engineered > WWTP > Aerobic digester... | reverse complement strand
GTTTATTTGATTTAGCTGAATCAGAAGGCAAGCTATTTCAAAAGAAATTCATTAGCACCGCTGTGATCATCATTGTAGCTTGTGTAGCTGCGTTACTTTTTGTGGTGGCGATGATTTTCTTTATGGCCGGAGCCTATTATTTTTTAATTGAGCAATTACCGTTGTATCAGGTTTATCTGATTATGGGAGGTATTTGTTTTTTCGTGATGGGAATGATTATATGGATAGCCGTTCGGATGAATCGCTAGCAGTCGAAGAAGCCAAGAAGCGCCTACGCAGCTTATCGGAGAGTGTCGATCCCTTAAGCGTTATTAAAGAACACCCTATTAAAGCAGTAGGGATGGCTTTTCTGGCTGGTGTTGCATTAAATGCAGCACAAAAAGGCAAACCCTTGCCACCGAGCTTATTTGAGCTGGGTACGCAATTATTAAAACGGTTATAGAGTTTATTTGATATCAACTTCGTCAGTTGAATCGTATTTATTATTTTCTGACTACATGGAGTCTTGTAGTGGCTGTCGATTCCAACGCATTTTCTTGAATTTCTCGGTTGAGTAATTTTAGGATGCTTTCAGCATTGATCGGTTTGCTGAACACATAACCTTGCACCGTTTCACAACCAAGCGTTTTGATAGCATCCAACTGTTCTGATGTTTCAACACCTTCCGCAATGATTCCATATCCCAGTTTTTGTCCCATTTCTATCATGGAACTGACAAGCATCAGTGATTTTTTATCGACAAGCATATCGTCAATAAAATATTTATCGATTTTGAGATAGTCGGCTTTTAAATGTTTGAGAGAGGCAAAAGACGAATAACCCGTTCCAAAGTCATCGATCGACAACAAAACACCTAAGCTTTTGAGTTTGCTAAAAATTAATAGATTTCTCGGATCAGTTTGAACGACACTTTCAGTGACTTCTAATTCCAATTCCGAGGGAATGACTTGTATGTCATTGATGATACGTTTGATCAATAATACAAATTTTTCATCGAGAAAAATGCTTGGAGAAATATTAACAGCCAAGCGAATCGCGTGAAAACCTTGTGCCTTCCAAGCAATCAGCTGCGTGCATGCAGTACGTAATACCCATTCCGTCAATGGCTTAATCATGCCGATTCTTTCGGCGGTTGCGATAAAATCCTTGGGAGATACATGACCTAATTGCGGGTGATGCCATCGCGATAGCGCCTCAACACCAACAATTTTTCCTGAGTTGATATTAATTTGAGGTTGATAAACTAGCGTTAATTGTTGCTTTTCGATGGCTTCTCTCAGAGACTGCTCCATTTGAAAGCGATACTCTGCTTTTTGAGTCAGTTCTTTTTTATAAAACGCATAATGACTTTTGCCATTGCCTTTGGCTGAGTACAGTGAGATATCCGCAGCTTTTAATAATGACGATAGATCGTTGCCATCCTCAGGATAATAGGCAATTCCGATACTACAGGTTGGTGTAAGTTTTCTGGTATAAAGCTCCAGAGGTTGACGCACAACTTCAAGACAACGTTTTGCCACATTGGCCGCGTAATCTTCTTCAATCTCTTCAATCAGAATACAAAACTCATCACCGCCAAGACGCGCGATGAAATCAGTTTCGCGGCATGTGTTAAGCAACCGTTGCGCAACTATCTTTAGCAGCAAATCACCCGCATCATGTCCAAGACTGTCGTTAACACTCTTGAAATCATCTAAATCAATATACAGTAGCCCAAAACGACGATCATGCCGTAACGATGTTTTAGTGATTTCCTCTAAATGTTGAATAAAAGCAGCGCGGCTAGCAAGGCCTGTTAATTCGTCGGTATAAGCAAGTTTGTGAATGCGTTTTTGAACATGATCACGTTCCATCACGATTCCAGTTAGCTGCGCGGCAGATATGAGATCTTGCAATTCTTTTTCATTAGGAAGAGCAGGATGGTTGTAATACATACCAAATGCTCCCAACACTTTTCCATCAGAACTTTTGATCGGTTCGGACCAACAACTGCGCATACCATATGGCAAAGCGATATGCTTAATTTTTTCCCATTTAGGATCGGTTTCAATATTCTCAACCAACACACGCTGTCCCGTGAAAGTTGACGTTCCGCAGGAACCAACGCTAGGACCATTTTCCAAACCATGAACGGCCTCGCAATATTCCTTCGGCAAGCTCGGCGCACCACCGTGCAGAAGCTTATTGCCGCTCAATTCAAGCATGGAACACCGCATGCCTGGATGACGGTCTTCGTACATGAGTGCAATCGCATCATAGAGGTCTGAAGCACAGCGACCTTTTGCAATCATCCCCAGTATTTCAGCGTATCTTTTATCAAATGCTTCGGCTTTTTTGCGTTCAGTTATATCGACATGCGTACCCACCATACGAATTGGCTTGGCATCAACTTCGCGTTTAACCAGAAATCCACGTGATAATACAAAAATGTCATGACCATCCTTATGGCGCATGCGAAATTCAACTTCAAATGAATTGGCTCTGCCTGCAATATAATCTTGAGTTTTCTGCAGTGCGATTGCTTTATCATCCGGATGAACTAAACTTACCCATGTGTTTAAGGTGTTTTCTAGCTCATTTTCTTGGTAACCCAACATGGCTTTCCAACTCGGAGAATAGTAAGTTTCGTCAGTTTCAAGATTCCAATCCCAAAGTCCATCATTGGTGGAGCGCATTGCCAGTGAAAATCGCTCTTCACTGATAGCTAGGTCACTTGTGCGTCTTGCTACAACCGATCTAGTGACAGCAAGTTCAGAACGTAATTGCTGTATTTCTTCATATAGCTGAGATTTAGTCTGGTCATTACTATTCATGGTCTCCTCAACGATATATCTATCAATAACAAGAGACTTTTGCAAAAGTCCATACTGGCATTCCTAATCAACTGTTTTTATCGAACTAAAATTTTATGAATGCATTTAATTCAGTATCGCATTGAATGATTGTTGAATTCATATCAAGCATTTTGAGTCGTTTATTTTTATAATAAACCTATATTCGCAACATGGATTGTGGCATTAGAAAATATGGATGATCAAATTAAAAGATAGCCAATTCTGGCTCTATTCGCTCAAATGAATGGAAACTTTTGCACGGTTGCGATCTTTGATTGTGTAATCCCCAGAGCATGCAGTAGAGGGTTTTAATTTAAAAGCTTCGCCAATTTCATGGCGGACGTTATACCTCCAAGTGCCATACTCGGACGTTCATTATTATAGATCCATAACCACTGTGTCGCAGTGAGTTGCGACTCTTCAATGGTTGCAAATTCATTCATCTCCAACTATTCATGACGAACAGTTCTGTTGTAGCGTTCCACGTAGGCATTCTGCTGTGGCTTTCCTGGCTGGATGTAATCAAGCTGGACACTTCGCTTCTTTGCCCAACTTTGAGCGTACCACTGATATTTTCCGATTCATTATCACAGCTGATCTTCCTTGACTTGCTGCGCCATTTATAAAAACTTGCAATACTCGTTCTATACTCTAGGCATAAATTAGTCACAGACATTCCTCCTTCAACTTGCTTCAATATCCGCATGATCTGGCTTTCCGTAAATCACTGCTTCTTCATCAGCAAAATTCATCTTCGTCTACGATAGAAAATTCTACTGCTTTGCTCCTTTAGTTTTTAGAGGGATTACAATTTGTCAATCGCCTGAAAGCGTTATCAGCCAAGGTGGCTCAAGATGATTTGATTCTACAGAAGGATCAATTGCGTGCACTCGAAAAAACCTGCGAGGGAAAACAAGCACACGGCGAAATCGAGACCAAGCATCCTGGCTACCTGGGCAGTCAAGATACAAATTCCGTAGAGAATATTACAGGAGTGGAACGAATCTACCAACAGACATTGTCGATACTTATTGCAAGGTTGCTCTGGTCAAACTCTACGATCGCTACTGCTGCCATTGAAGAACAGAACATCCCTCTGTTACGTATTCTGACTGACCGGGGTAGTGAACATTCTGGTAATCGTGAACTTCATGACTATGATTCTCTATCTTGACTTGGAGAACATCGAACATACTCGCGCCAGAATCAAATCACCGCAGACCAATGGGATCTGTGAGCGCTTTAATCAGATCCTGCAAAATGCAGTTTTATGCTAACGCCTTTCGACGCAAGATTTATCATTGCCTTGAGGAGCTACAAACCGTTGTCAAGATTTGAATTTATCATTACAACCATGACCGTACGCATTCTGGAAAACATTGCTTTGGTCAAACGCCCATGCAGACACTGAAAGACAGCATTCCTTTGGCGTTAGCCAAACAACTGAACAGACTTTGCCGACGTGTGTTTCAGTCTCAACTTAGTCGGCTTGTCTGTCAGATCAAATTTCGTTCAGGACAACTTACAACCCCGATCTTTCAATAGACCGTAGAATTTTTTACAAATGTATCAATTATAGATTCAGTCACTCATTGCCATAGTTGCGCGCATTTTTTCTAGTGCCTTTGCTTCAATTTGGCGAACACGTTCGGCTGATACACCCAATTCTTCGGCAAGGTCGTGTAGTGTCGCTGTATTTTCTTTTTCTCTTAACCATCTGGCTTGGATAATATGACGACTGCGATCATCTAAACACTCAAGCGATTTTTGTAAACCAGACTCACGCAAGTTGGAAAACTGTTCGTTTTCCAAAATACCAGAAGGCTCTACTTCATCAGTCAAATAATGGATCGGACTGAAAGTAGTATCGTCATCGGCTTCTTCTGACAAAGGTTCTAGCGAGACATCGGAGCCACTGAAACGCTTTTCCATTTCAACGACTTCTTCAGATTTGACACCGAGCTTTTCTGCCATTGCATCCACTTCTTGTTTACTCATCGTATCAAGACCCTTTTTCATACTCCGTAAATTAAAAAATAACTTACGTTGTTGTTTAGTAGTCGCGATCTTAACCAAACGCCAATTGCGCATAATAAACTCATGGATTTCTGCTTTAATCCAATGTACTGCGAAAGATACTAAACGAACGCCTCTTTCGGGATCAAAACGCTTGACCGCCTTCATCAAACCGACGTTCCCTTCTTGAATCAAATCTGCTTGAGGCAAGCCATAGCCTTTATACCCACGTGCAATGGCAACGACAAAACGCAAATGAGACAAAATCAATTTTTGTGCGGCCTCAATATCGCCATCATTCCAAAGGCGTCGAGCTAAACTATTTTCTTCTTCTTGAGACAGAATAGGAAAAGAATTGGCCGACTGAATATAGCTTTCAATACTGCTACCCATTTCGGGTAATGCCAAAGCATTCGTCATTACGATAATCTCCTATTGACACAAAATTGTTTATTGCTATTCGCTTCATTTTAGCACTCCAGTCATCAGAGTGCCAATTTTTTAAAAAGTTTCAGTGGCTCCTACGGTTGTTGATTCATTATGGCTCTATTTGCCAAAGATGATTAGATACCGATAAACGTGCTCCCAGCCAACCTAATAAAGTGGAAAAAAATAATAAACTCAGTCCATTTTCCGTCGACAATGGTTCTAGAAAAAAATCTATTCCATAGAAATGTAGAAACACGATCAGTTGTTCATTAATCAAGTGAATCAACAGAAATACGATCGACCAGGCAATGACCCCAGCGGTTAATCCTTGGAGTGCGCCGAAATAAAGAAAGGGGCGTCTGATAAATGGATCGGTTGCGCCAATCAATTTGGATATTTCTATTTCATCTCGTTTAGTGGCGATTTGTAAGCGAATCGTGTTAAACATGACCGCTATGATCGCGATGCTGGAGATGGCAACAATCATTAAAACGATGGACCAACCCAATTGAAGTAGCGCCTTCAACCGTTCAATCCACTCAGAATCAAATTGAACAAATTCGATTGCAGGCCAACTTTTTAAAGTTTCTTGCAACTCTCGCAAATTATCCATGCTGTCATCACGAACAGTAATCACAAAAGCATCCGGTAATGGGTTACGCGGCAAGTTTTTTACGGCATTGGGTAATTCGCTTTTTTCTAGAAGCTGCTGCAATGCGATATCTTTTGCTATGAACTCAGAACCTAAAATTTGTGGGCGTTCTTGTAAATCTTGCTGAATTTTATCAATATTTTCTTGCTTTATATCGTGTTTTAAAAAAAGCGTCATTTGCGGATGATTTTTTTCATTCATCACCAAGCGCAAATTTTCCACTATTACATAAATACTGACGGGCACACTCAATGCAATCCCCATGATAACAACGCTTAGTAGCGTGGTAATAGGCGCTGCAACTAACCGCTTCAGTGTCGATACCAAAACAAACCAATGTTGCGCCAACCAAATACGAATCATACCAGTAGATTTCCCTGCGCCAACGACAAAACTCGATGCTGTGTGCTTCCTAACAACGAAGCATCATGTGTTGAAATGATTACAGTAACTCCGACTTGGTTAAAAGAGGTAAACATCGACATGATGTCACGTCCATAGGCGATATCTAAGTTTCCTGTCGGTTCATCAGCAATCAGTAGGGTGGGGCGATGCACCACTGCGCGTGCAATGCACAAACGCTGCCTTTCACCACCTGATAGCGTAATAGGCATAGCCTTTTCTTTTTTTAATAACCCCACTTTATCTAACGCAGCACGCACACGACTTGCTGCGGTATGCGTATCGAAATTGCTGATTTGCAATGGTAACAATACGTTATCAAAAACGTTACGATCAAAAAGTAATTTATGATCTTGAAACACAATACCAATTGTTCGGCGCAAAAAAGGAATCGCGCTGGGTTTGAGTTGCGCAATGTTTTGCCCGCTAATTGTGATGGTGCCTGAAGTCGGGCGTTCTATTGCCGCGATGGATTTTAATAAGGTGCTTTTACCGGCGCCAGAATGACCTGTCAAAAACACCATTTCACCGGCATTAATCGACAAGTTGATATTATTCAATGCAATATATCCATTCGGATAGCGCTTTGAGACATTCTTGAAAGTAATCATGCCGCTTATTGGAGCTCAATGCATATTAATCAAACATCGCATCGACAAATTCTTGCGCATTAAAAGGTCTTAGGTCATCAATCCCTTCACCTACACCAATAAATCGTAGGGCCGGAGGATTGTTTTGTGCATATTGTCCAACGATAGCAGCTACCACGCCGCCTTTTGCTGTCCCGTCCAGTTTTGTCAAAACCAAACCCGTTACATTCAACGCTTCATCAAATGCTTTTACTTGCGCAATCGCATTCTGTCCGGTATTGGCATCCAGTACCAGCAGCACTTCGTGTGGTGCGTCCGGCATAGCTTTGGCAATCACGCGTTTAACCTTTTTAATTTCTTCCATTAAATGCGATTGTGTAGTTAAGCGTCCGGCCGTATCGGCTAAGACGATGTCGATGCCTCGTGATTTGGCAGAATTAATGGCATCGAAAATCACCGCAGCGGGATCGCTTTTCTTATCAGGATCACTATCCGGTGCAATCACTGTGACATTATTTTTTTCACCCCAAGCTATCAACTGTTCGCTTGCGGCCGCACGAAATGTGTCTCCTGCTGCTAATAAAACTGACTTACCTTGAGTTTGAAAATACCGGGCCAATTTGCCGATGGAAGTGGTTTTTCCGACACCATTGACACCCGTAATCATAATCACAAAAGGTTTTTGCGCATTGGTATCAAACGATTGTTCTAATGGTTTTAACATTGCAACAAGGGAGTCTTTTAATGCCAATTTCAGTTGAGACGATTCTGTCAAAGCGTCACGTTTGACGTGCTTGCGCAAATTATCTAACAGCAGCTGCGTTGCGTTTACGCCTACATCCGACGTTAATAAAATGGTTTCCAATTCTTCATAAAACGCTTCGTCAATCTTGCCACCGCCAAACAAAGCAGATAGTTGCTTACCTAAGCTTTGTCGGGTACGTGTAAGCCCCTGTCTGAGTCGATCTGCAAAACCGGTTGCATTCTGTTGCTCGGAATCTGACTCATCAGTTTCGAGAGTTTTGCTTTCAACGATTTCTTCTGAATTTTTTTTGGATTTAAAAAAACTGAACATTCTGGTAGGCTCTACAAATATTTTCAAGGATTGCTAACAAGCAAAAACACAATTTTATTCTGTTTATTCACACTTAGGTTAGTAAAAATGAAACCTTCACGCCGTATTACATGGTCACACTTTTCTCGATCAATGAGCTTAAGTTTTTGCGCATTTTTCTATGCGTTATCCGCGTGGAGTAACCCACATGAATTTGTATTGGATAATGGATTGAAGTTGATCGTTAAGGAAGACCACCGTGCTCCCGTCGTTGTTTCACAAATTTGGTACAAGGTAGGCAGCATCGATGAAGTCAACGGCTTGACCGGCGTTGCTCATGTACTCGAACATATGATGTTTAAGGGCACCGAAAAATTCCCGAATGGCGAATTTTCTAAAAAGATCGCATCTGCGGGTGGTCGTGAAAATGCATTTACCAGCTATGATTATACTGGCTATTACCAGCAATTGCATAAACACAGCTTGCCGATGGCAATGGAACTAGAATCCGATCGTATGCGAAATATTGTCCTCACGGAAGAAGAATTCTCCAAAGAAATCAAGGTGGTCATGGAAGAAAGGAGATTGCGCACCGATGATCAGCCGCGTGCTTTATTGTACGAAAAAATGATGGCAATGGCTTTTCAGGCTCATCCTTATAAAAACCCAATCATAGGCTGGATGAATGATCTGGAAAATATGCGCGTTGCTGACGCAAAAGACTGGTACAACCGCTGGTATGCGCCCAATAATGCCATTCTGGTCGTCGTCGGTAATGTCGAGGCAAAAGAGGTATTGGGTTTAGCGCAAAAATATTATGGCGGCATTAAAACCGGCGCCGTACTTCCTCTGAATGCCCGTCATCCTCAATTAGAACCGGTGCAACAAGGATCTAAACGAATTAACGTTAAAGCGCCTGCTGAATTACCCTATCTCATCATGGGTTATCATGTTCCGGCGATTAAAAATATTACATCCGATTGGGAGCCCTATGCATTGGAAGTTTTGGAGAGCGTTTTGGATGGTCACGCATCGGCTCGGTTGAATAAATCGCTGGTTCGCGAAAATCAAATCGCTAATTCTGCGGATGCTGGCTATAGCGCAATGTCTCGTGGACCAGGCATGTTTTTCCTGAGCGCTGTTCCACGCGCAGGGAAAACGGTCCATGACTTAGAACAAGCACTAAGAGGTGAAATTGAAAAAATCGTCAAAACAGGCGTGACTGTGGAAGAATTAGCTAGGGTTAAAGCGCAGGTGATTGCGGGGCATATTTATCAGCGCGATTCTATTTTTTCTCAGGCCATGCAAATAGGTCGGTTTGAAAGCATTGGATTGTCTCATCGTGATATTGACACCATTTTAGAGAAAATTAAAATGATAACGGCTGAACAAATAGTTGAAGTCGCAAAAAAATATTTTACTGACGACAATTTAACTGTGGCGACATTAGATCCCCAACCCTTGGATCAAAAGAAACCGAGTGTCATTCCGGGTGGATTAAGGCATTAACTATGATTATTCATCACAATGCGCATGCTTTTTCTTTGTCGGTGAATATCTTTTTTTTAAAAAACTTCGTATAAAATCACAAGAAAAAGTATGTCTGCGGATATCGCTCAGATTATTAAAAAATCTCAAGAGGCCTGTGCTTTAGCGGGCGTCAAGCTGACCAATAAACGCAAAAACGTCCTGATAATTCTGCTTGAATCGACTACGCCGCTTTCGGCTTATGAAATTGCCGAAAAATATCGTTACCATTTCAACGAAACCCTGCCAATCATGTCGGTGTATCGCATGCTCGATTTTCTCGTTCATGAAAGATTAGTGCACAAGCTTGAAACGGCTAGTCAGTATATGTCCTGTGCTCATATTACTTGCGAACACCAACATGAAACGCCACAGTTTTTAATTTGTGATCAATGTGGTAATGTTAAGGAGATTGGAATTAAAAAACATATCATTAATGAATTGGCGTTGAGCATTCAAAACACCGGATTTAAATTGGCGCATCAGCAATTGGAATTGCATGGTATCTGTGAAAATTGCCAGAGGTTATCTGTGCATGTCAGTTAACGTAATGATGTAATGTATTTTTATGAGATAGGCATTCGAGTTTGTAATGTTTTAGATTAAATTGAAAGGATAATTCTTGAAAAATAAAGAAATAGCCTCCGATCATTTGCCTATAGTTGATACTTCTTTTTTGCAAGAAATGTTTTGCAACAATACAGCCGTGGTAAAGGAGCTCGAGTTAAAATTCATTCAGAATTCCGATGAAATTTTGTTACAAATGAAAAAAGCGGAAGACAGCAAGGATTTAAATACATTGGAGTTTTTGGGGCATAAACTGAAATCGTCTACTAAAATCATAGGTGCTTTGCATTGTTCCGATTTATGTGAAAAACTGGAAAAAGCTTCTATGAATAAAGATTGGAATATATCGGTACAGCTACTAACCGAGATTTATGAGCAAATGTCCGAAATCAAAAAATATTTGCAATATGATCTCGACAATCATTAAGAATTAGAAGGCCATTTTTCTCTCGACTGCTCTAACACTAATAAAATATTTATTTGCTTTAATTTCTAATCCAAATTTATGCCTGAACATTAGTGATTTTTGATCACTTATTTGTAAGTTTTGTAAACCATATCATGGCATCGTTCGCAAATTGATTTATAATTCACAACTTTATCCACCCTATGAATTTTGCAGATTGGCAAAGAGGAGAAATATTCCATGCAGATAGGCATACCCGCAGAGATTCGCGGGGGAGAAACACGAGTATCAGCCACACCTGAAACGATCAAAAAATTCACTGCGAAAAGTCTTCACAAGGTTTTTGTGCAAGCTGGCGCTGGTATCCATGCCAGTATAACCGACGCTGCATACCAAGAAGCGGGCGCGGTTATCGTCAACGATGTGAATCAAATTTATTCACAATCGGATATCGTGCTTAAAGTGAAAGGTCCTGAATCGAATGAATTGGCTATGATGCGCAAAGATGCTTTGTTGATAGGCTTATTGGCGCCGCATCAAAAAGAAGGGATCGAAGCAATTGCCAAACACGGTTTGACCGCGTTTTCCCTGGAAAAATTACCGCGGATTTCGCGCGCACAAAGTATGGACGTACTGTCGTCGCAAGCAAACATTGCGGGTTACAAAGCAGTCATCATGGCTGCCAATGTGTATCAAAAATTTTTTCCGATGTTGATGACGGCGGCAGGAACTGTCAAGGCAGCTCGCGTACTGATATTAGGTGCAGGTGTAGCAGGATTGCAAGCAATTGCGACAGCGAAAAGATTGGGAGCGGTCGTGGAGGCGTTTGACGTTCGTCCTGCGGCAAAAGAACAAGTAGAAAGTTTAGGAGCAAAATTTGTTGAAGTCCCTTTGAGCGAAGAAGAAAAAGCCAAAGCTGAGACGGCTGGCGGTTATGCGACAGAAATGTCGGATGACTATAAACGCCTCCAGGGCGAATTGGTACATGAACGAGCCATTGCTGCCGACATCATCATCACTACCGCATTGATTCCTGGACGCCCAGCGCCTGTGCTGATTAAAGAAGACACTGTGAAATCGATGAAACCTGGTTCCGTGATTGTCGATATGGCGGTTGAGGCCGGTGGTAATTGTCCTTTATCGGAGTTAGATAAAACAGTGATAAAGCACGGCGTGCATTTAATCGGCGTTGCTAACATTCCTGGTTTGGTTGCGGCTGATTCCAGCACTTTATACGCAAGAAATGTCATGAATTTTCTTAATCTGATGTTAGATCAAGAAAATGGTCAACTCAAAATTGATCGTGCAGACGAGATTATTGCTGGAACGCTGGTTGCCATTGACGGTCAAGTCGTTGTTAAATAGTGAAAAATTGATCAAATTAGTGACAGAGATCACATATTGAGATACACAGGTGTTTTTTTATCATGACCATTAACAACGATGATCGAATTTTTAAGGAGTCATTATGATTGGTGAAATTGATCCGGTTATTATTAATCTGACAGTTTTTGTTTTAGCAGTTTTTGTTGGTTATCACGTAGTGTGGAACGTAACGCCGGCACTACATACCCCTCTGATGTCAGTAACCAATGCGATATCTGGCATTATTCTGGTTGGCGCTATGTTGGCAGCAGGTCCTGCGGAAACGGATTGGGGCGTTTGGCTCGGTGCAGCAGCAGTAGTGCTTGCATCAATCAACGTTTTTGGTGGTTTTCTGGTTAGCCAACGTATGCTGGAAATGTTTAAGAAAAAAGAGAAAAAAGGAAACTCGTAAATGTCAGCCAATGTAGTCGCACTTGCTTATTTAGTTGCTTCCGTCTTTTTTATATTATCACTCAAAGGATTAAGTTCACCTGAGTCTGCGCGCCGTGGCAATTTATTCGGTATTGTGGGAATGACGATTGCCGTTGGTACCACTTTCACATTGACGCAAAACTGGATGTTGATCTTGGGTTGTATTGCCATAGGCGGTGTAATCGGCGCGATTGTAGCGCAACGTGTTCAAATGACTGCAATGCCAGAATTAGTTGCTTTCATGCACTCACTGGTTGGTTTGGCAGCCGTATTTATTGCGATTGCTGCAGTCAACAATCCAGTTTCTTTTGGATTGCCAGCAGTTTTGCCGCAAGGTAGCAAATTAGAATTATTTTTAGGCACCTTTATCGGTGCTATGACTTGGTCTGGATCAGTCATTGCATTTTTAAAATTATCAGGCCGTATGAGCGGTGCTCCCATCGTGTTTACCGGACAACATTTGGTGAATTTGTTGTTGGCCATTGCAATGATTGGTTTTGGTTTGTGGTTTTTCTTCGATCAAACTACTAACTGGACGGCTTTTGCGGCAATGACAGGGATAGCATTCTTATTGGGTTTCTTAATCATTGTTCCGATTGGTGGCGCCGATATGCCAGTGGTGATTTCGATGCTGAATTCTTACTCAGGCTGGGCGGCAGCTGGCATCGGTTTTTCATTGGGAAATCCGATGTTGATTATTGCCGGCTCGTTAGTAGGAAGCTCTGGCGCGATCTTATCGTATATCATGTGTAAAGCCATGAATCGCCCATTCCTCTCCGTTATTCTAGGTGGTTTTGGTAGTGACGGTGGTGCAGCTGCCGCGACTGGTGATGGTGTGCAAAAAACTCATCGGAGTGGCAGCGCTGAAGATGCGGCCTTCCTAATGGGTAACGCGGATAGCGTCATCATTGTGCCTGGATATGGGTTAGCTGTGGCGCGAGCACAGCATTCGGTCAAGGAGTTAGCCGAAGTACTGCATAAAAAAGGAGTGACTGTGCGTTTCGCCATTCATCCGGTCGCTGGACGGATGCCTGGTCACATGAATGTGCTATTGGCCGAAGCTGAAATTCCTTATGAACAAGTGCAAGAAATGGAAGAAATCAATAGTGACTTCTCGAATACCGATGTGGTGTTAGTACTCGGCGCAAATGATGTCGTGAATCCAGCAGCCAATGTGCCAGGCAGTCCAATTTACGGAATGCCTATTTTAGATGCGCATAAGGCAAGAACGGTAATGGTTGTTAAGCGTAGTATGGCGGCAGGATATGCCGGACTTGATAACGACCTGTTCTATATGGACAAGACCATGATGATTTTCGGCGACGCTAAGAAAATGGTCGAAAATATGGTCAAAGCATTGCAGTAATTTACTGGAACATCTTAACTTGCAATTTCTCGTGCGATTTGGTCACGAAGAATTGCAAGTCTTTTGATAATTCTTTTGGTAATTCGTTAGCTTAATACGCTAACGTCGTCCCAAGAGATTTGACCGGCATGAACGCCGACTAGCGTAATGGAAATGCCCGGACCAAAATCAACTACAAAGTCATCACCCTCCTGACGAATTTCTTTGACATATTGGGCAATCTCGTCTTTAGAGGTTAAACCGAATCCTGTGTCAAATACGATTTCATCATTTTCGTCTTGATGAAAGTCAGCAATTCGCAGATGCGAAGCTTCTCGAATGACAAAGCTATCTTCACCCTTACCGCCATGAGAATCCTCTCCGCCGCGCACAGCAATGTCATCGTCAGTATCTGAAGGTGCATATTTAAGTTCATCTTCAAATTTGAAATGTGCACCTTGCTCTGAGGGATCGTTTGACTCCCATCTTTCAGAAATTCGGGTATAAAACTTGTCGCCATCAGAATCAGCATAGCGTGTAATTTCTATTCCGAAAGCATTTTCTTCGAAATGCTCGATTTCTCCGCTATCGACATCAACTATATAATACTCACTTTCTCCATCTATAGATTTTTGTTTTAATTCGCCATTTTTGAGTTCAGACACTGCCGTTACTTCGTTATCTACAATGGTGAATTGGAATTTCTTGTGATCACCGCTGCTTGGTGAATCATCGATTAAATCGTCTTGTCCTTGGCTCATAGTATTTCTCCGTAAAATTGAATTAAGAATTTTATTGTAACGACAGCACTTGTAAGAGACTAACAATGTTTCAAACTAAAATGCTGTGATATTTGTCACACATTTGTAGCATTTAGTGCTAATGGATTGGATTTCTTTGTTTGATCGAAAGTTCATCAATCCAGTAATTTTGTAGATTTTGTACCCAACCATATTGTATATTATTGGTGTTGGCAATATAGCTTGTTTTCCCATGCCGGGATTTCCAGTAATTGTATCGCCAATGACTGTAGACTTTTCGGCGAACACTCCTACTTTACCAATCACTGCCACATCAGTTGGATTTCCGTCACCATTTGGGTCGAGATCTACAACTAATAATCGATTAGAAAATTTACTGGACACATAGGCATAGTAACCGCCGCCTTTATTTGCTCCATATTGCACACCGTGACATACTGGATCACAAGGCAATATAGCGACCACTTCATCGGCGGTAGCAAGGCCTGGTCTAGTATCCACAATAGTTATCGTTCCAGTTAACGTATTGGCTGTTACCATATTTTTCCCATCGGGAGAAACCGGTGTTTGAATAGGTAGAGCACCAACTGGGCCTGAGATAACGCCTACTATTGGATCGTAATATTCGATCAAATTGATATGTTTGATGACATGGTATGTTTTCATATCAACTGCGGTAATGGTGATATCCAGCAAATTAGTAACATAAAATTTACCAGCATCCGGCATCATTTCCGTAGCTAACGAATGACTCAACGGGTCGCTTACCGGAAGAATTGCTTCGATGCTATTTTTTGCAAATTTGTATTGCGTTGCATCTCCCGTTAATCCATTTGGAGTTACCATTATTTTTTCGTAGTGACTCATCCAATGAGTATGTTGCCTCTTCCGATATCGACTCGGCGCTATATTTATGACAGCAAAAATCACATATCTTTCAGTTCGTGCCTTGAAGCGGCTGAGATTTGATATGAAAGCTGAGAAAACAGTTGCAGCAACACGGTCTGTTTGAATGCTACCAGCAGGACTTTCTATTGTATGAACGGATATTACGGCAACAACGGCAGGATAAAAACAAGATCCACTCACTGCACGAACCGCACGTATACTTTATCGCCAAAGGGAAAGTCACAAATCATATGAATACGGCAGAAAAGCATCGATTCAATCTACTGATGGCGGCTAACACATGGAATCTGAAACAATCGCGGCTCACCTTTTTGACTCTTCTTCCCGTGGCAAAAACTGTAAGTTCCTTAAATTCCTTGAAGAAAGGAGTTCAAATCGCTTAATTTTGTCTTTATTTACCCCTCGCCTTTTGAAGCTGTCATTTCAGTATAGTGATTGACGCAGTTTTTCAGGAACGACTAATTATCAATCAGCAAATGTCCAAAGAAAGCAAAGATGCCGATAGCTATACCGGTGAAAAATTGCGCATGGACGAAATAAGAAACTTTCCTAAGTTCAGCCGGTGAATAGCGCCAAGTTAGAAATAATCCAAAAGCGCCCTGCCAGATAACCAAAAACAATAACGCTGGAAAAAACAAAATGCCGCTGTATCGTGTAAATCCCATCATTGAAATATGCAATAAAATGATGGCGATTGCTAAAATACCGAAATAAATATGGGTTTTGTTCATCCACGCCAATAATTGGCGCAGTCTTTCAGAACCGACGCTTGTCACATAATCGGGAAGCAATCTTTGCAGAAAATTTCCTTCGCCTAAAATCAACTTTAATACCGTCCGCAGATAAATAAAAATCAACAACCCCAAACCTGTTTTTCCGAAAAACTCACCAATCTCAGTCAAAACAGTTTCCCGTTCATCGGGTACAGGAACGACGAAATAAACATACAAAAAATACGCTAATGAGATCAAGCCAACGATCAATGTGTAAACAAATATGAAGCCGAATTTTGAAGAAGATTTTTCCATAGAGAGAACAGGTTAGCTGTGAACAAGTGATTTTCTGATCGACGGCTGCGCCATCGACGAGCAATGATTTTACTATCTCTTCCGGGTATTGGAAACATCAGAAGTAGACTCAATTTCTATGAAAAACAGTATCATTAAAACTGGCAAAAGTTGTCCCAATTAATTTTCCGAATATAGCAAAATTCGACAAACAATTAATCACTTGAGTTGTATCGAACCAGGACTTCGCCATCCATGCTGTTGAAAAGCTTTTCTCCCATCGTCGGAAAACACGCAAAGATTTTGATTTTAGGCAGCATGCCAGGAGCAGCTTCCCTGGCCGCGCAGCAATATTATGCGCATCCAAGAAATGCTTTTTGGCCGATCATGACACAATGGCTAAAAATTCCGTTCGACGTACCCTATCAATATAAAGTCGCTGCTTTAACAAATTCACCAATTGCACTGTGGGATGTACTTCACACTTGCCATCGCATCGGCAGCCTGGATTCCAACATCGAAACCGAAACGCAAATCGTCAATGATTTTCGATCATTTTTCTCAAACCATCCAACTATTAAGCATGTTTTTTTCAATGGTGGAAAAGCGTATACGAGCTTTAAACGTTCCGTGCAGTCGAGACATGAAGAACGGCAGCACTTATTGCTTTTGCCTTCCACCAGCCCCGCCAATGCCAGGATGACGTTTGAAGAAAAAACACGTATCTGGCATGAAAAAATAGACTCGGTTTTGTCGAACGGAACAATCAAATCAGAAACACTGCTAGTCAGCAAAGCACAACAAGATTGAACTCAATCTATAGATTAGATACGCTTTATTTGTCAGAACCATAGCGAGATTTTGGCGATCAATTCACCCAAATCCGTTCCTGCTTTAATCAGCGTCGATAAATCCTTCAGCGCATCCAAACTTTTACGCGCCAGGCTTTTTCGCTCAACAGCTGGTTTATGACTCGCTTCAGCCAGATGAGCAATGTTTGCTTGCGCCAGCTCTTTAACTGCGGCAGACAGATCACTGTTGTCGAATGATTGCTGCAAGGCTTGCAGCGCCGATTTGAGCTCTGGATCGGCAACTTGTTCGATTTGATTGCTGACGCTACTGTGATCGCCGAGATTGATTGCGGCATGTTGCGCGGAAATATTGCCATAATGGCGGCTGTTATCGTTCATGGTTATGGGGCGTTCAAGTGTTTTGAAAATAATATGGGTAAATGTATCAATCTGCTGTTCCTTAGATTCGATTTGTTGCGTGAGATGTCTAACTTCTTGTTGCAGTAACAGTAACTCTTGCGCTTGCTGTTCTTTTACCTCTGCATATAAGCTCGCTTTATCAATCGCGTCATAGCTTTGTGTGCGCACGACCACCGAATCGTTTTTGCGCTCTAAGCTTTGGATGACGATATCGCCGCCTTGTTGTTTGATGCTTTGAATCGCGCGTAGCAACGCCTCCAACTCATTGGGCGTATGTGCGATAAAGTCAATGGTATTGACGATTTCCTGATACAGCTTGGTGAATTCTCCTGGTTTGAATTGCCCTTGCGGCGGATTGCGTTCCTGTTTGTCGCGGTCGGTGATGACAAATTCACAAATCACCCCCTCAAATTGTGTTTGCTTATCCATGCTCCAACGATCAATGATCGCTCCCGTCAACGTCGCGCCATTGAACCGCGTGCCAAGCACCATCGCTTCGGACAAATCGGCATCCGTTAAATCGCAATCGCTGAGATCGGCGTCACTGAGATCGGCATGGTAAAAATTACAGTCATTGAGTTTCAAGCCCGTCAAAGAAAGTCCGCGCAGGTGCATATACGAAAAATTACCGTCACCGACACTGCCATCGGTCAACAGTTGTCGGACGGAAAGCTTTTCCAAAGGCGACTCGACCGTCCAAGCGAGATGCAAATTCTTGACTTGGAAGAAAGAAGAATGATGGAACGTGGCGCCGGAAAAGCGCGCGTATTTCAAATCGGCTGCGGTAAAGTTGCTCTGCGTTAATATTGCGCCGGCAAATTCGGTGCCCTGCCAGCAACGCCAGTGCAATTCATGACGGCGCAGCAGCGCAAGCATGGCATCTTCATCTCGGGTGGCGCGGCGATGCAAATAAATGCCCAATAGTAGAAATATGAGGGTCATAACCGCTCCCGCTAATGCTCCCGCTAACGCTCCTTCTCTCGCTCCCGCTCCTGCTAACGCTATTGCTATCGCTAATGCTCCTGCTCCCGCTCCCGCTACTGCTACTGCTACTGCCACTGCTACCGCTATTGCTACCGCTATCGCTCCCGCCATCGCTACCGCTACCGCTACCGCTCCCGCTACCGCTCCCGCTACAGCTACAGCTACTGCTACAGCTACTGCTACAGCTACTGCTACTGCTCCCACTTTCACTCCTGCTCCTGCTCCTGCTCCTGCTACCACTACTGCTGTTATTAGGGTTCCCGCCATGTAGCCGGCGGCAAACCGCCAACTCCGGTACTTGACCGAACAATACACGAAACAACACAAGCCAAAGACGTAGAACAAAAAGACGATGAGCGTTAGTGCTTCGTTAGGGACATCAGCGCCCAGGAAATTTTTCTGTAAGTCAGCAACACCTAAGTAGAACAATATATTTAGCAGCAAGCTCAACAATCCGGCTACGGCACCAAATAAAACACTGAGCAGCCCTTTTGCCATTTTCCAACGCAAACTGATTCCCATTTGCGTCGCGCAGAATCGGGCGCCAGTTAAATCTGCTCCTTGAAAATCACAACTGTTGAGCACGCAATGGGAAAAATCCGCGCCGCTTAAATCTTGTCCGCGAAAGCTTTGATTATTGAATGTTTGTCCTGCAAAATTTTTATTCATCGTACAAGATATCAAAGTGGGGATATCGAAATGGGCTTCTTAAGCGGTATCATAACCAAAATAACGCGATGGTGAATAAAATCGTGTGTTTTTTTCAAACAGATGCGTCACTCTGCGGTAGCATATGTATTTCTTAATTTTTACGGATCATCATGCCCGTCAATATTCCTACCTTAACTGCTGAACAACTGTTACCTGTTTCAGGCGTCACGCTTGGCATTGCTGAAGCCGGTATTAAAAAACCCGGTCGCAAGGATGTGCTGGTGATGCTACTGGCGGAGGGCACGCAAACCGCCGGCGTATTTACCCAAAACCGTTTTTGCGCAGCACCGGTGGTGGTCGCCAAACAACATCTGTCGCTGTCCGCTATCCGCGCACTGGTAGTCAATACGGGCAATGCCAATGCAGGCACGGGAGACGCAGGCATGCAGCATGCGCAAGCGACGTGTGCCGAGCTGGCCAAATTGCTAGATTGTTCAGCGCAGCAAGTGTTACCGTTCTCGACGGGTGTGATCATGGAACCGTTGCCGGTCGATAAAATTGTCGCCGCCTTGCCAACGGCAATAGCCGATTGCAAACCGGATAACTGGTTTAACGCAGCCCATGCGATCATGACAACCGATATTGTGCCGAAAGCGGTTTCGAAACAGATTCAGCTCGCGGGGAAAACCGTGACTATTTCTGGCATTGCTAAGGGTTCCGGCATGATTCGCCCGAATATGGCGACCATGCTTGGATTTATCGCAACCGATGCGGCTATCGAAAAAACAGTTTTGCAACAGATGGCGCGTTTTGTCGCCGATCATTCTTTCAATCGCATCACGGTCGATGGCGATACGTCTACCAACGATTCGTTGATCATCGTGGCGACTGGTAAAGCTGGCAATGCGGCCATTACAACGACTGCCAGCGCAGAATTTATGCAATTGCAGCAAGCCGTCACCGATGTTGCGGCAGAATTGGCCAAAATGATCGTGCGCGATGGTGAAGGCGCGACCAAATTTATCACGATACACATCGAAAACGGCGGCAGTCAGGAAGAATGCAACAAAGTGGCTTACGCGATTGCACATTCGCCGTTGATCAAAACGGCCTTTTTTGCATCCGATCCGAATCTCGGACGGATACTTGCGGCGATCGGTTATGCGGGTATTCAAGATCTGGATGTGGCGAATATCCAGTTATATTTGGACGATGTTTTAGTCGCAGAGCAGGGTGGCCGTGCCGAGCATTATCGGGAAGAAGATGGGCTGCGCGTGATGAAGCAGGCGGAAATTACTATCCGCGTGGTATTGAATCGCGGCAACGCAACAACGACGGTTTGGACCTGCGATTTTTCTTATGATTACGTGAAAATCAATGCCAGCTACCGCAGTTAAGATTTTATGTCAGACTTAAAAAAACTATCCCAACGAGCGAACAAATTGCTCGACCGTCTTGAGAAGTTTTTGCCCACTGAGCAACCCGAACCGGATTGGCAATCGTTCCATGCTTTTCGTTGGCGCAGGCAATCCTCGGTTTATTCGATGGGCGGATACATCCAAGCCATTCATCACCCCCATCCGATTACACTGGAAGCGTTGCATGGCATCGATAAACAAAAACAACGAATCGATCAAAATACGCGTCAATTCGTACAAGGCTTTTCGGCTAATAATGTGTTGCTGACAGGCGCGCGTGGCACTGGAAAATCTTCGTTGATCAAAGCATTACTGAATCGTTATGCGAATGACGGATTGCGTTTGATCGAAGTGGAAAAACATCACCTCGTTGATTTGCATGATATCGTCGATAAAATTTATCAGCGCCCCGAACGCTTTATTTTATTTTGCGATGACTTGTCATTTGAGAACGACGAACCCGGATACAAAGCGCTCAAAGTTGTGTTGGATGGTTCTATCGCCACTGTTTCGGATAATGTATTGATCTACGCCACTTCCAACCGGCGGCATATGGTGCCGGAATTGATGCGTGACAACCTAGATACCAAACATATCGGCGACGAAGTTCATCCCAGTGAAACGGTGGAAGAAAAGATTTCGCTGTCTGAACGGTTTGGTCTGTGGCTATCTTTTTATCCTTTTGACCAAGAGCATTATTTGCAGATCGTCGCTTATTGGCTAACTCATTATGGCGTAGCTGCGATGACGCCTTCGGTGCGTACCGAAGCCTTGCAGTGGGCTTTGCTACGCGGCTCACGCAGTGGTCGAGTGGCATGGCAATTTGCCAGAGATTGGGCTGGCCGGCAGAAATCATCAAAAGCGTCTCGTCATCATTCATGAATAGCGCAACCGCGGCTTCTGAAAAAGCCAGTTCAGTGGTCGAAGTGGTCGCTGCCGTCATTCTGAGACCCGATGGGCAGTTTTTATTGACACGCAGACCGGGTGGAAAATTATATTCTGGTTACTGGGAATTTCCGGGCGGGAAAGTTGAAAAGAATGAAACACTGCTGCATGCTTTAGAACGTGAGTTATGGGAAGAACTCGGTATTCAAGTGACCCATGCGCAACGCTGGATCACCCGCGTTTTTACTTATCCCCACGCAACGGTGCGGCTTAATTTTTTCCGCATATTGGTCTGGGATGGCAAGCTTGAAGCTCGGGAAAAACAAGGGCTATTTTGGCAATCGCCGCAACACGTAGATGTTGCTCCGATTCTACCCGCTAATGCGCCAATTCTCCGCGCCTTGCAATTACCGTCGATCTACGCCATTACACAAGCTTCCGTGATAGGAATCGATCATTCTCTCGCGCAGATTGAAGCGGCCTTTCAGCAAGGATTACGGTTGTTGCAAGTGCGCGAAAAAACGATGGATGAAACATTGTTACGCGACTTTTCCAGTGAAGTGATCACTTTGGCAAGAAAATTTGGCGCCAAGGTGCTGATTAACTCCGATATCGAGCTGGCGTTTGAGATTGGCGCGGATGGCGTGCATTTAACTTCATCGCAACTGATGTCGACATCCAAACGACCTGCGATTGAATTAGGATTTTGCGGCGCTTCATGCCATAACGTGGAGGAGCTTTACGCAGCAGAGGAATTAGCACTCGATTTTGTGGTACTCGGCCCAGTACAAGCTACGCTAACTCATTCCAATATACAACCATTAGGCTGGAATCGATTTTCCCGTCTCATTCAAGGCCTTTCAATGCCCGTGTACGCTTTAGGTGGATTGAGCAAAGAAGATTTGCTGATTGCCCAGGAGCTTGGAGCGCATGGTATTGCCATGATGCGAGGCATTTCGAAACTCAGTTCTTAACAAGAATTATTTTACAATCAAGAACGATGAGTTAACTATCAAAACAGCGATTAGCGATGAAAAACCCCTGACCGTTCGGGTTGGTAAGTTATCTCTTCAATTCGAACATGCAATAGACCGCCACCTGGTTTAGGCCATTCAATCGTATCCCCTTGTGAAAGACCTAGAAGCGCGCTACCTACTGGCGCGAGAATTGAAATTTTACTGCCGCTAGAATCTAGATCTTTTGGATAAACCAGCGTTAAAGTAAATTCTTCTTTCGAAGATTCCACTTGAAAGCGTACCGTAGAATTCATCGTGACTACATTCGCAGGAATATCTTCAGGTTCTACCACGTCTGCACGAGCCAATTCGGCTTCTAATGCATCTTTTCCTGGAAAAGCGTTATGCGGTAGCGATTCGAGAAGCTTTTCGAGCCTTTCAGCATCGAGTGAAGAAATTACAATCTTGGGTTTAGCGTTCACTTTTTACCTTATAGATAGTCAAATTTGATACATTAAACTAAAACCCATAATCGACGCCACTAGTCGCAGCGCCAATTATGGGTTTTAGTATTTTTGAATAGTGATTATTTTATGATAGCGTTTAGTTCACCTTTGATATAGCGATTTGCCATGCTTTCTAACGAAATCGGTTTGATTTTGCCAGCTTGACCTGCACAACCAAATGCTTCAAAACGAGCTTTACAAATATCTTTCGCCGCTGCGGTTGCTTCTTTAAGAAACTTACGCGGATCGAAATTGCTTTTATCTTTTTCTAAACTGCGTCGAATAGAACCCGTCATGGCTAAACGAATATCCGTATCAATATTGACTTTACGCACACCATTTTTAATACCTTCTTGAATTTCTTCAACTGGCACGCCATAGGTTTCTTTAATGTCACCGCCAAATTGACGAATAATCTCCAGCCATTCTTGCGGCACAGAGCTTGAACCGTGCATCACTAAATGCGTATTAGGAATGCGTTGATGAATTTCCTTGATGCGTTTGATCGCAAGAATATCGCCAGTCGGTTTGCGCGTAAACTTATAGGCGCCATGCGAAGTTCCGATTGCAATCGCTAATGCATCCACATTAGTTTTTCTAACAAAATCAGCCGCTTCTTCAGGGTCAGTCAATAACTGATCGTGCGATAATTTACCTTCCGCACCGTGACCATCTTCAGCTTCTCCCATGCCAGATTCCAAGGAACCTAAACAACCTAGCTCACCTTCCACAGACACGCCAACAGAGTGAGCAATACTAACCACATCCGAGGTTACCTTAACATTATATTCATAGCTTGAAGGCGTTTTAGCATCCTCTTTCAACGAACCATCCATCATGACGCTAGAAAATCCACTGCGAATCGCGTTGACACAAACGGCAGGAGATGCGCCGTGATCTTGGTGCATGACAATCGGGATATGTGGGTACGCTTCAACGGCTGCGGCGATCAGATGCCGTAAGAAAGCTTCCCCGGCATATTTTCTTGCCCCAGCAGAGCCTTGCATGATAACCGGGCTGTTGCATTCATCTGCGGCTTGCATAATCGCTTGAATTTGTTCTAAGTTATTGACATTAAAAGCAGGTAACCCATAATTATTTTCGGCTGCATGATCGAGTAGCTGTCTTAATGATACGAGTGCCATTTAAATCTCCTTGAAAAAGTTATTGAAAAATATTTGAAAAATTAATGATGGTATTTCTAAAATACAGTCAGCTCTATTTGTTGCCACCCCAGCAACACTCACGAATGTAGGTTCGGGCACAAAAAACAATTGTTATTCAACTTGATTAATTGAGTCCCAATCTTTTCTTGTACTCACCGACTTTGATAATTTTCATGGTATTTGTACCACCAGCTTTTCCAACTGGTTCACCAATTGTCATAACCATGATATCACCATTTCTCACGACACCTCGACTGAGCAATTCTTCTTCCGCAAGATTAAGAATAATTTCAGGATCTTGCAGACCCGCACCAAATTCTACCGGATAAACTCCTCGAAACAACGTAACTCTCTGTCGCGTTTCTTGATTCGGGCTGAGTGCAAAAATAGGTACTTTGGAACTCCTTCGCGACATCAGTAAAGCGGTCACACCACTTTGGGTCAGCGCAGCAATGGCACGAATTTGTAACCCGCTGGCTGTAAACATCGTCGCGCGTGCAATTGCTTCTTCAATAGTAGCGCGATTACCATCCATATTATTGACGCGACGATCATGAGTCACCAGATATTCTTTTTCAGCTTCCAGACAAACTCTTGCCATCGCTTCGACGGTTTCGACAGGATATTCTCCCGCAGCGGATTCTGCTGACAGCATAACGGCGTCAGTCCCATCCAATACTGCATTGGCAACATCCGAGACTTCTGCGCGCGTTGGAATTGGGTTTGAAATCATTGACTCCATCATTTGCGTAGCAGTAACAACGATTTTATTGCTGGTTCGAGCAGAACGAATCATTCTTTTTTGCAATGCTGGAACGGCGGCATCACCCACTTCAACCGCTAAATCACCACGCGCAACCATGATGGCATCAGAAGCTTCCAGTATGTCGTCTAAAGCCAGAATGGCTTCGGAACGTTCAATCTTAGCCATCACCAGACCCCTGCCACCGGCTTCGACCATCAATTCGCGAGCTTGCCGCACATCATCTCCAGAACGCACAAACGAAACAGCCAAATAATCAGCGCCAAATGCTGCAGCGGTTTTAATGTCTTCCAAATCCTTGTTAGTCAAAGCGGGCGCACCTAAACCACCGCCTTTTCGATTGATCCCTTTGTTGTTCGATAAAATGCCACCTTGCTCGACTTTACAAAAAACTTGGTGGTCTTTAACCGATGACACGCTCAACACGATCCGACCGTCATCCAACATGAGAATGGCGCCCGGCTCTAGATCATTGGGTAATTCTTTGTAATCAAGTCCGACTCTTTCTTGATTGCCTAATTCACAATGTGCGTCAAGAATGAAAGAATCGCCTACTTCAAGGCGGATTTTGCCATTTTCAAATTTTCCAACGCGAATCTTTGGACCTTGTAAATCAGCCAGAACTCCGACGGTACAGCCAGCGGCTCGCGCTAAAGAACGAGTCAATTCAACTACCTCAATATGCTGAGCTGGGGTGCCGTGTGAAAAATTGATGCGCACGACATCCACGCCCGCCCGAATCATTCGCTCTAGTATTTTTGGATTACTAGATGAAGGTCCTAGTGTTGCTACAATTTTGGTTCGACGAATCATTGTTTTTGTTGGTTAGCACGCAACTCCAGGATTTCTACCGCTGGCAATTTTTTACCTTCCAAGAATTCCAAGAAAGCTCCCCCTGCGGTTGAAATATAAGAGACTTTATCGTAAATATCGTATTTCTGAATAGCGGCAATGGTATCTCCACCGCCGGCGAGAGTGAAAGCTTTGGTTTCAGCAATAGCACGCGCGATTTTCTCTGTTCCAGCACCGAATTGATCAAACTCAAATACACCCACAGGACCATTCCATACCACAGTTCCGGCACGCATGATAATATCGACTAGATCTTGCGCACTTCTAGGGCCGATATCAAAAATCATGTCGTCATCAGCAACATCACCAGCATTTTTTAATACTGCGGGTTCATTAGCATCAAATTTCTTGCCGATTACAACGTCCACTGCTATCGGAATCGAGGCATTGCGTTTTGCCATTTTGTCCATCAAGGCTTTGGCGGTTGGAACAAGGTCATCCTCACATAAAGATTTGCCAACATTCTTTCCAGTGGCTTTTAAAAATGTATTGGCAATACCGCCTCCGACCACTAGTTGATCCACTTTTTCTGATAACGATTCCAGTACTGTTAACTTGGTAGAAACTTTTGAACCACCAACAATCGCGACCATGGGCCGAGCAGGATTCAATAAGGCTTTAGTTAAAGCGTCTAATTCTTCAGTCAGCAAAATACCCGCGCAAGCAATAGGAGCATATTTGGCGATACCATGCGTGGAAGATTCAGCACGATGTGCTGTTCCAAATGCATCCATGACAAATACATCGCACAATTTTGCGTATTTCTGTGCCGTTTCATCTACATTTTTCTTTTCACCTTTGTTGATGCGGCAATTTTCTAATACGACCAATTCTCCATCAGCAACATTAAATCCACCGTCAACCCAATCACGAATTAAACGCACAGGTTTATTCAGCCGGGCAGATATGTTATCCGCGACAGGTTTTAGTGAATTTTCTTCACTCCATTGACCTTCTTCCGGGCGTCCCAAATGCGATGTAACCATCACTTTGGCACCTTGTTTGAGGCAGTGATTAATTGTCGCCATCGAAGCAGTAATGCGCGCATCAGACGTTACTTTGCCATCTTTCACAGGTACGTTTAGATCCGCACGAATAAATACTCGTTTACCTTTTAGGTCAAGATCAACCAATTTAATAACAGACACGATAAGCTCCAGAATTGTCTTTAACAAAGTATAAAGGATAGCAAAACGCTACCCTTTAGCTACTTTTATGTTTTAACTGATTAAAACGTTATTGAGCGTAATCACCGTATACTTGAATTACGCTCATATGAATAACTATTAGTTTTTGGCAACAGTACGAACCATTTCCAAAACTTTAGTTGAATATCCCCATTCATTGTCATACCAGGCAACGACTTTTACAAAACTTTTATCTAAAGCCATTCCTGCTTCCGCATCAAAAATAGAAGTACAGCTATCACCACGAAAATCGGTAGATACAACTTTCTGATCGGTATAACCCAGTACACCTTTCATTTTACCTTCCGAAGCTGCTTTCATTTCCTTGCAAATTTCTTCGTATGAAGCGTCTTTTTCCAATTCAACCGTCAAATCGACGACTGAAACATCAGAAGTAGGAACACGAAAAGCCATACCCGTTAATTTTTTGTTTAATTCCGGAATGACAACGCCTACAGCTTTTGCGGCACCTGTAGAAGATGGAATAATATTTTCCAGAATGCCTCGACCACCGCGCCAATCTTTGTTGGATGGACCATCCACTGTTTTTTGCGTTGCTGTCGCAGCATGCACAGTCGTCATCAAGCCACGTTTGATGCCCCATTTATCATGTAATACCTTAGCGACTGGAGCCAAACAGTTTGTCGTACAAGATGCATTCGAAATAATGGTTTCACCTTTGTATGATTTGTCGTTAACGCCATATACAAACATCGGCGTATCATCTTTAGAAGGCGCTGACATAATCACTTTCTTGGCGCCTGCCGCTAAATGTTTCTCACAAGTTTCTTTGGTTAAAAACAAACCTGTTGATTCGACAACCACTTCAGCACCGATGTCTTTCCATTTCAGTTCTGCCGGATCTTTGATTGCGGTCAGTCTAATTTTCTTTCCATTAACCACCAAAGTATTTCCATCTATCGAGACTTCGCCACTAAAGCGGCCATGAACTGAATCATGCTTTAGCATGTAAGCTAAATAATCCGGCTCGAGCAAATCATTAATTGCAACGACTTCAATGTCTGGGAAATTTTGTATTGCCGAACGAAAAACCATACGACCAATTCGACCAAATCCATTAATACCAACCTTAATTGTCATAAATCACTCCTTAAATAAAAAAACTGTCATCGCTGTATGAATATAAATTCATCAGTCGTCTCAATTATTAATCAATCACTTGAATTAAAGGATGCTTTTAACGGTTTTCACTATATTTTCAACCGTAAAACCAAAATGTTTAAAAAGCACATCCGCTGGTGCAGATTCCCCAAAGGTATCCATACCTATCACCGCACCATCCAAACCCACATACTTACGCCAGAAATCCGTCACACCAGCTTCCACAGCGATGCGTTTAACCCCCTTCAACAAGACACTGTCTTTGTACGATTGTTCCTGGCGGTCAAATACGTTGGTGCAAGGCATCGATACCACGCGCGCCTGGATGCCTTCTTCACCAAGTGATTTTTGCGCATTCATCGCCAAAGAAATTTCCGAACCCGTTGCAATAATAATCACTTGTGGCTTGCCATTAGGCGCTTCTGACAGAACGTATCCGCCTTTATCGATTAACTTGATCGTGTTCGAATCTCGTTGTTGGAACGGTAAATTCTGACGACTGAATATCAATGTCGAAGGACCATTTTTACGTTCGATCGCGCGTGCCCATGCAACAGTCGATTCCACTGTATCGCAAGGACGCCATACATCCATATTAGGAATGTAGCGTAAAGTCGCTGTTTGTTCGACCGGTTGATGCGTTGGACCATCTTCACCCAAACCAATAGAATCATGCGTGAATACGAATAAGTTGCGAATTTTCATTAACGCCGCCATGCGCAATGCATTACGCGCATACTCGGAAAACATCAGGAAAGTCGCGCCATAAGGAATCAAACCACCATGCAGTGATAATCCATTCATAATGGCACTCATACCAAACTCGCGTACACCATAATAAACATAATTTCCACCATTCTTGCCGCTAATTCCTTTAGAACCTGACCATAAAGTCAAATTGGAGCCAGCCAAATCCGCAGAGCCTCCGATTAATTCAGGCAATGCCGGCGCCAAACCTTCAATAGCATTTTGCGATGCTTTACGGCTAGCAATCGTTTCTGCTTTGGTATTCACTTGCGTAATGACATTATCGACGTGAGCACGCCAATTACCGGGCAATTCACCGGACATGCGTCGCTTAAATTCGGCAGCTTCCGACGGAAATTGCTTCGCATATTCAGAGAACTTTTGATTCCAATCCGATTCAAGTTTTTGGCCTTTTTCTTTAGCACTCCATGCATCATAAATATTCTGTGGAATTTCAAAAGCAGGGTAATTCCAGCCGATATTGGGTCGTGTTGCTGCTACCTCTTTTTCTCCCAAAGCAGCGCCATGAACTGAATGCGTATTGGCCATATTGGGTGAACCCAATCCAATGATCGTTTTGCAACAAATCATCGTAGGTTTGTCTGTTACCTTTTTAGCCGCTTGAAGAGCCGCTTCTATTGCGGCAGTATCATGACCATTAACATTCGGCACAACATGCCATCCGTAAGCTTCAAAGCGTTTTGGCGTATCGTCAGTAAACCAACCTTCGACATGTCCATCGATCGAAATACCATTGTCATCGTAGAAACATATCAATCTTCCTAAACCCAAAGTACCAGCTAACGAGCAAGCTTCATGCGATATGCCTTCCATCAAACATCCATCGCCAAGGAAAACATAGGTGTGATGGTTAACGATATCAAAACCCGGGCGATTAAATTCATTCGCCAATACCTTTTCTGCCAACGCCATTCCCACTGCATTAGTAATGCCTTGACCTAGCGGACCGGTCGTGGTTTCCACACCGGGAGTGTAACCATACTCAGGGTGACCAGGCGTTTTAGAGTGAAATTGTCTAAATTTCTTAATTTCATCCATGGGTAAATCATAACCAGTCAAGTGCAATAAGGCATAAATCAACATCGAACCATGCCCATTCGACAATACAAAGCGGTCACGATCATACCAATTAGGATTGGCTGGATTATGACGCAGATGATGAATCCACAAAACTTCCGCAATCTCTGCCATACCCATCGGCATGCCGGGATGACCAGAATTTGCTTTTTGCACGGCATCCATTGCCAATGCACGAATTGCACTAGTCAATTCCTTAAAAACCGGCGCGTCAAGACCCTTGAATGTACCCATTGATACTAACTCCTATATTTAAATATATTTTATTTGTTCTAAAAAACAGAATTGATAGTTTTGCAAAGATTCTCAGCGCAAAAAAGTGCCAAAGCTACTATTATGTCCTATTTTTCAAATAAAACCAATCTAGTAGATAGCTTAAAACTTACTCAAATAGAACTTGCTTAATTTCCGCGCAACTTAATACCTAACATTTTTATTTTGCGATACAAATGAGTTCTCTCCAAACCAGCGCGATCAGCGACCCTTGTCATATTGCCATTTTCCTGGCCAATGAGTCTTTCAAAATAACTTTTCTCAAATAAATCACGAGCTTCACGCAAAGAAAGATCCAGCGGAATTTCTGGCAATGCGGAAACAGAAGACGACTCTGGAAAAACCATTGCCTGCTGCACTGCTTCAGCAGTAATTTCTTCACTGGTACAAGTTAACGCTAATGAATGCACTACACCGGTTAATTGTGTAAGGTTTCCTGGCCAATCATAATTTCGCAAACAATTTAATGCAGCAGTAGTAAATTGAAGCGCGCTAGAAACTTCACCGGATTCGATACAACGTAATAAAATTTGATTGGCAAGATCTGGGATATCCTCGCGATGCGCTCTTAAAGCCGGAACAGTGACTGTTAATTGAGTTAAAATTTCAAACAACTTGGGATGGTAATTGCCCTGTGCAGTCAGTTCCGCCAAAGATTGTGATGTTGCGCAAATCACTCGGACATTATATTTTTCCAACTTGCTCAATAATAACAACAATCCTTTTTGGGCAAGTTTATTGAGTTCTCCAATTTCCTTAAGAAACAATACTCCATCACGAGCTGATTCCAAAAAATCCAAAGGTGATTCGGCTAATGAAGCAATCGTTTCCGGCTCTATCCAAGGCGTATTTGGGCGATGCATAAATCTCGCGCATATTTCAACGCCAACTCCTGGCTCCCCCATCAATAACAAAGGCGCTTTCAAATTTACAACTTGCTCAAGTTTCTTTTTAAGTTCGGTAATTAAAGGCCCTTTTCCTAAGCTCGCTAACGAAAAAACCGTGGCTGGTTTATTGCGTCCTCCTCGCAATGCTTTAGTTACTGTGCTGAGCAATTTCTGCAAAGGTATAGGTTTTTCCAAATACCCGAATGCGCCAATACGCGTCGCTTCCACCGCCGTGTCAATAGTGCCATGTCCCGACATCATGATAACGGGCATCGTTAACATACCATTGCTTGCCCAATCCTTAAGCAAAGTGATGCCATCCGTGTCGGGCATCCAAATATCGAGCAATACCAAATCGGGGCGGGTTTTATTACGCCAAACTTTGGCTTGTTCTGCGTTTTCTGCAAGCGCTACCCGATAGCCTTCATCACGCAAAATTTCCGACAACAACTCTCGAATTCCTATTTCGTCGTCAACAATCAGTATTGTATTGTTCGTTATCATTTAGAACCATCCAAGAACCGTAACCTCGTTGATATTAATTGTTTGTTTTCGCTTTAAGTACACCATTCTTATCCTATTTTTAGCAATAGTGGGTTTTGGTCAAATTCTTATTTTTTATATATTCAGGCTCCTTCAAGCAATGGGAAAACAATAGAAATTTTTGCACCGCGCACTTTCCCGTTTTCAACTCGAATAATCGCGCCATGTTCTTCTACAATTTTTTTCACAATCGGCAGCCCCAACCCGGTACCTTTTGATTTTGTCGTCACATAGGGTTCAAAAACCCGTGCCTTGATTTCGTCAGGAAAACCACATCCATTATCGGTTATCGTCAACTGGACACCTTCTTGCGTTACTTCAGTCCTCACCTCGATCATAGGATCAGCAGTATTCACTAGGGCATCTTGTGCATTCTGCAACAAATTATGCAATATTTGACGCAACTGCGCAGGATCACCTTTAATAAGGGGCAACTCCGAAGCAAAAGTTGATTTAATGTCAACAGCATGACCAACATCTAGGACTGCACGGGCGTTATCATAAAGCGATAATACTTCTCGTACCAGCTTATTTAATTCTAGCTGATGAAGCTCTAACTGAGGAACGCGTGCATACTGATTGAACTCGTTGACCATTTTCTTCAAGGCTTCTACTTGATTGACGATCGTTTCGGTAGAACGACGCAGTATGCGAGCATCCTCATCATTTAATTTATTGATTAGCTTGTGCTGGACTCTTTCAGCCGACAATTGAATTGGAGTCAATGGGTTTTTTATTTCATGGGCCAGCCTACGCGCCACTTCTCCCCAGGCAACGGCTCGCTGTACTTGCAATAATTGCGTAATATCATCGAAAACCACCACACCGCCTCTCGATCTATTGGGTAAACGTGTTCCTCGTATCAATAATACTTGATTTCGTCCGTCTTCTTCCTGAGTAATTTGCCGTTGCCAAGTATCGTTAGCATTGGATGAATTGAATCCTTGCTCTATCTCGTCAATAATCATCGCCAGACGCGGCTCATTCTCCACACAACCTTCAATGATGGAACCATCCAAACTAATGATAGGAACATGCAATATTCGCTCTGCGCTTCGATTTGCTTTCGATAGTGCCAACTCTTCATCAAATACCAGTACGCCGGAAGATAGATTAGCTAAGATACTTTCTAAATGCGCGCGGGCACTTTCAACTTGTTGTTGGTTATGTTGTGCCGTCGACTGGGCTTCTTCAAGCTGTTGCGTCATTAAATTAAATGACTCGGTCAATACGCCCAGTTCGTCTTTACTTTCTACTCGATGACGGCGACTATAATCCCCTTGTGCAATAGCGCGCGTCCCTTCTGCTAACATTCCCAACGGGGAACTCAACTTTTCACTCAGCAACGAAGCACTTGCTAATGCAGAAAATAATGACAGCAATAACGCCAATGTCAGTGTTACGCTATACAGCCGCGTCAACCCCTGTCGAGACATAGAAAGCTCTTGATAGTCTTGGAAACCCGCTTGAACTTGCTCGGCATCATTGGCCAACTGTGCTGGAACTGCCTGCAACAACTGCAAAATACGGATATCTTCTTTGAGACTCAATATATTCACCGGTGTAACAACACGCAGATATAACCCCTTTTCACCAATAGACTCCACTACACCGTGTGTTTTTTGCATGCGAATATGTCGCATCACTGAAGCACTAGGCATTTCAGGAAAAAGAGCCCGATTGCTTTCACTCGAAAATGCAAGGACTTTACCCTCTTGGTTAAACAAAGTCGCCTCTTCAATTTGAGATTGCAACAACAATTCATTTAAAACCAACAAAGGCGAACTATTTGATTCGGAAAGCAACAGTGCTGTGGCTTGAGCTTTTTTTTGTAACTCGTCCAGTAAATTCTCAAGCATAGTTTGCCCCAGATTCATCCCCCCCTCTAATGCCCGATCCACTTTGACGTCAAACCAAGACTCGATACTTTTTTCAAGAAATTGCACCGACACGACATACACTAATACACCTGGAAGTATGGCCATGATAGAAAAAATTGACATTAGCCGTAAAGCCAATCGCGAACCAAAAACACCCGACTGTAATCGCCGCCGAAAGCGCAATAATAAAAAAACGACCATTATCATAAATACCGCCACTAAAACGATATTTATCTCCAACAACAAGCGGTATCTTCGTTCAAAAAACTCTGTATTTTCACCTGCCGAGGCAAGCAAAAATAACATCACAACGCCAAGTCCTGTACCGATAAATATGAAAAGCTTCATCGCTGTCCTTTGATGATCAAGGATTCTCCCACAGCGGGCAATTTCATGCGCCATTCTAATTTATCTGAAGATAATTCCCATTGATCTGAGGCTAATGACTCTACTTGAAACGGCTTAGGCATGCGCGTCAAATCGAACCAGATACGCAATGATGCAATGTATTCGGTATCTGTTTTCAACTCACCTTTGAGTGTTAATGGATATCCCTTCAAATGTCCCAATGCCTTTAAAGCTTCTTTCAATGAATTAAAGTTTTGTGATGAAGAAGGGTAGTTTAGTTGGTACTGGCGCGTCAATGTATAATAACGCAATGCGACTCTGAGCTTAGCGCGAGCCACTTCTTCACCGACCCAATGCCACTTTGAATCGACCAAGGTCAGCTTGGTGGCAAAATACAAAATGATCCCTTTTTCGAGTGCGCGCTGTAACGTCGCATTCAATGTAATTTCAGAATCGACACTGATCCCATATCCTTGGTCTACAGCAGCGATTTCCGCAAACTTAATATCAATGCTTCCTGCATGTGAAATGTTTAATGGCAAAAACAACAGCAACGACAAAATGACCGCTTCACGAAGCAGCCATTGTTGCTGTGAATTACGATTAATTCTTTTGTAGCAGCGTATAAAAAAATCCATCATGGTCATCATCCGGCAATAGCTGTCCATTGCGTATATTGAATGGTGATGCGGGAAGAGATAATACCATTGCATCTTCATGGTGTTGGAGAAATGTTTCAATTTGTTGCATATTTTCCTCGATGAATACCGAGCAAGTCACATACAACAATTTGCCACCTTGAATTAATAATGGCCACAAAGCAGTTAATATACTCTGTTGAGTTTGCATTAATTGGGATAAATCACTTTCGCGTCGCAACCATTTGATATCGGGATGACGACGGACGACACCAGAAGCTGAACAAGGAACATCGACCAAAATACGATCAAAATGTTGCCTGTCCCACCATGTTTCTGGCTTAGAAGCATCTCCGCAGATTATTTTTTCAGCCGATAACTGCAAACGCTGCAGATTTTGTTGGATGCGTTTTATCCGACTGGCGTTATTATCTAGCGTACTCAGTGAAATATTGGCTAATTCTAACAAATGCGTACTTTTTCCTCCCGGCGCGGCACACGCATCCAACACCCGCATGCCATCCTGCACATCCAAATATATTGCCGCAAGCTGTGCGCCAGCATCTTGTACGGTAACCCAGCCGGCATCAAATTCTGGCAGACTCTCGACATTAACAGGTTTTTCCAATCGAATTGCCGCCAGTCCCAACAATTCCGATGGCATTGCTTGTCCAGTTAACAGCTGGTGATATTCCTTAACACTAGTTTTGCTGGAATTAGCTCGCAGTATCATAGGAGGATATTGATTACCTTGCTGTAATATCGACTCATAATCCGACGGATATTGATTACGTAGCTTATCAATCCACCACTGTGGATAAGAATAATATCCAACATCATTTTGTTTGGCTTGTTGCAATAAATACTCGCGTTGCCTGATAAAAGCACGCAATACCGCATTAACTAATCCTGGAATGGCCTTGTTAGGAAACAGGGATTTTGATGCCTTAACCGCCTGATCGACAATCGTATAAGGTGAGGCTTTGCTATATTGCAATTGGTATAGACCCACCAATAATAAATAGTGAAGCTTCTCTTCCGACAAAGGTTTTTTCAGCAAAAGATTTAGAATCGTTTCTAGTTGGCCATAAAAACGCAGCACGCCATAACTGATATCTTGAATGGCGCCCTTTTGCTGTTTTGTTAAAGTAAGGTGTTGCAGCCAAGTATCGTGTAATACTTCTGTTAAGCTACTGCCTGAAATTACGCGCGCCACTGCCGCTGCTGCGATTAGCTGCGTCTTGAACATGCCAAAGTCCTACCGCATTCTCAAAGCAGCATTTCTCCGAGTTGCAAAGAATTGCCGGAGAGATAAACTGCCGCATTTAATTTTGTACCACCGGGTTTTTGTACTGTGCTAATTTGCAAACTTCCCGTGCCGCATGCAACGGTAAAACTTTGTGAGTCTATGGATATGATTTCACCAGGTTTGCCTTTGCCTTCAGCGGAAGGTTTGGCTTGCCAGATTTTTAGGATATCCCCTCGCAATGAAGTATATGCTCCTGGATTAGGATTAAAAGCGCGCACCATGTAATCAATTTGCTGCGCCGATTTTTGCCAGTCGATCGCCGCATCGGTTTTAATTATTTTGGCAGCATAAGTGGCCGAGGATTCGACTTGTTTCAACGGTTTTAATTGCTTTTGTTGCAATAACGATAGCACATCAATAATGCAAGACGAACCTAAATGAGCTAATTTATCATGTAATGCTTGCGTAGTATCTTCAAGTGTCACGCTTAGGCTTCGTTGCAATAAAATATCACCTGTATCTAATCCTGCATCCATTTGCATAATCGTAATACCTGTTTCCTGATCACCCGCCAGAATCGCACGCTGAATCGGCGCGGCACCGCGCCAACGCGGCAATAATGAAGCGTGAATGTTTAAGCAACCATACTGTGGAATCGTCAAAACAGCTTGCGGCAAGATCAGCCCATATGCAGCCACGACCATTACATCCGCATTGAGTTGTTTGAGCTGAATTTGAATGTCTGGCGTTTTAAGTGATACTGGCTGCAATAGCGGTATACCATGTTGTTGCGCAAACTGCTTCACTGCACTGGGAGTCAACTTCATGCCTCTTCCGGCCGGACGATCAGGTTGTGTTAACACCATTACGATTTCGTAGTGTTGTTGCACTAACGCATCTAATGCAGTAGCCGCAAAAACAGGAGTCCCCGCAAAAATGATTTTCATCTCTAATGAATAGTAATTATGCCGGTAGCAGCAAAGTAGTAAAAAAGATTGGATTCATTAAAATGCAGCAGTTTATTGAAAATTTACCTTAAAAAAGATATCACAGCGCTTTTGTAATACATTTAAAAGCAATGAATTACATGGTACGACGATTTCTCTTTTTTAATTTTGCAATGACTCTGGCCTGTTTCAACTGAGACCAATATTCGACGAACACTTTACCAAGCAGATGATCCATTTCATGCTGAATACACACTGCTAGCAATCCATCGGCATCCATCACAAAATCCTTTCCATTAATGTCAAGCGCTTTAACGGTTACCGATTCCGCACGCTGCACCTTGCCATACACTTCGGGCACCGATAAGCAACCTTCCTCATAATCCGACACACCACTACTGGCGATGATTTCCGGGTTAATAAGAACCAACAACTGGTCATTTGTTTCTGAAATATCGATGACGATAATTCGCTGATGCACATCCACTTGTGTTGCTGCTAAACCTATTCCTGGTGCAGCATACATAGTTTCAGCCATATCCTTGATCAAAGTACGTATGTGATTCGTAATTTCTGAAACAGGTGCCGCTACAGTATGCAAGCGATCATCCGGATATTGCAAAATTCTTAAAATAGACATAAAAAATACAATGTTTAAAACAGATATCCAAGTCTCTAATTATTAAAGTATCATTATGCGCATTATTTTGTATACAGGAAAAGCATCTATGCAAAAGCTAATTGTAACTGCACTCTTCAGTATGAATTTGGTTTTTGTTCCATTGATTAAAGCCGAGAACATTATACTACGAAGCGATGCTCCCGATTCTCATACCGTGATCAAGGGCGATACATTGTGGAGCATATCTTCACGTTTTCTCAAAGATCCTTGGCGATGGCCTGAGATTTGGAACATGAATCGCGATGAAGTTAAAAATCCACACAAAATTTATCCAGGCGACACCATCGTATTGGAAAGGTTACGAGAGGGCATAAGACTGCGGCTTGCCGATCACAAGGATGGCCTAAGAACAGTCAAATTATCTCCGCGTATTCGCGTTGAAGATGACAACAATCTGCCCATTGCTAGCATTTCACGCGCTGTTATTGAACCTTTTTTAAGCCAACCACTAGTGATCGAAAAAGAGGGCTTGGCAAATGCGCCTTATATTCTGGGCTCTAGTGATAATCGTGTAGTTTTAAGCACAGGGAACACTGTTTATGTGCTTGGGCTACCCAAGGATCATGGACGCGCCTGGCAAATCTTCCGACCTGGAAAACCTTTATTGGATCCGGATAACAATAAAGAAATTCTGGGCTATGAAGCCGTTTATTTGGGCAATGTAACCGTCGATACCTTTGCCGAAACCAGTACTGTTAGGATTACGCGCTCAAAAGAGGAAATTCTCAAAGGCGATCGACTGGTCGTGGCTCCGGACATCATGTTCGACAATTATGTCCCACATGCTCCTAATTTTTCAGTGAGCGGACGGATTATCTCGGTGTATGGCGGTGTTAATGAAATCGGTAAAGATGCCATTATTACCCTCAACAGAGGTGCCGAAGATGGTTTGGAAATGGGGCATGTACTGGCCGTCTATCGCAGAAGCCAAGCCAGATCTCTAAAAGGCGACATGGTTGAATTGCCGGAAGAAAGAACCGGTTTGGTTTTTGTTTTTCGTGTATTCGACAAAATTTCTTATGGCCTGGTCGTGCAAAGTACACACTCAATGAAATTATTGGATGCTGTTAAAACACCATAATAAAATGCTGTTACCGCATGACATCCACTTCCGAAACAGAGTTATGGTTAAACCTGAATTTAATTGATGGCCTAGGTGACGAATCGATTCGCCGGTTACTAGTTGCTTTAAGTAGTCCGGAAGCAATATTCTCTGCGCCTTTAAGTGTTCTTGAAGGAATTGTCAAACCTTCGATCGCCAAATTGATTCAGATAGGTGCCGACAAAAGCAAAGTAGCAGATACTCTAAAATGGTTGAAAGATTCTAATAATACAATCATTACTCTCGCGGATGCTGATTATCCTGCATCGCTACTCAATATCAGCGATCCGCCACCCTTATTGTATTTAAAGGGGCGACGCGAATTATTGCAACACTCAGGGCTAGCAGTAGTAGGAAGCCGAAATGCTACTCCACAGGGTTTACTGAACGCGGAACATTTTTCTCAAGCCGTTAGTGATGCCGGTCTTTGTATTATCAGCGGGTTAGCGTTAGGTATTGATACCGCTGCCCATCACGGTGGATTGCGCGGCTCAACCAGTAGCATTGCGGTCGTGGGCACTGGGTTGGATATTGTTTATCCCGCTAAAAACCATGCTTTGGCGCATCAACTCGCAAAAGAAGGCGCCTTGATATCTGAATTCCCGCTAGGAACACCCGCTATTGGGCGTAATTTTCCGCGCCGGAATCGGATTATCAGTGGCATTAGTCTAGGTTGCCTGGTCGTTGAGGCCGCGTTGCAAAGTGGTTCATTGATCACCGCTCGCCAGGCACTCGAACAAGGTCGAGAAGTCATGGCGATTCCTGGATCTATTCACTCTCCGTTATCCAAAGGTTGCCATGCCTTGATCAAACAAGGCGCCAAATTAGTGGAGAATACGCAAGATATTTTGGATGAACTTAAGTACGTTCCGCTGCAGAAAAATCTGAATACATTCCAGGAAGAACAAATTTTATCCGAAGACCCATCAAAAAATATCCTTTTATTCAATCACTTGGGTTACGACGTAGTTGATATTGACACACTCTGTTTACGGAGTGGCTTGACGGCAGAAGTTGTATCAGCCATGCTATTAACACTTGAACTTGAGGGTCAAGTCAGCAGTTTGCCAGGAGGGTGCTATCAAAGAATAAAAAATAATTAAGCATGCCTTTTGCGAACTTTAATTTTTCACTAGTTCGTTATATTAGTCATTTATTCAATATAGCCATGTTCGATATTCTTGTTTATTTGTTTGAAAATTATTTCGACTCTGGAAGTTATCCAGATTCTGCAACATTAACCCATAAACTTACGATGGCTGGATTTGCTAATGAGGATATCACTGAAACTTTGAACTGGCTTTCAGAACTGACACAACAGTCTAAGGATCATTATCCGGCTGGTTTTATTGAAAGCACATCGTTTCGTTGTTATAGCGATGAAGAAATTGAAAAAATCGATACCGAAGGTCGTGGGTTTATATTTTTTCTCGAGCACAATGGCATCATTAATCCGTTGCAACGGGAATTGCTTATTGATCGCTTACTTGTGATGAACGAAAACTCACCGAGCATCGAAAAAATAAAATTAATTGTTTTGACCGAATTGTGGATCCAAAATCAATTTTCTGACCATGCCGTTTTGGAAAAATTATTGTTTGTTAGCGACTCTCATTACCGCCATTAGCTAAGGCAATGAGAATCTATCCATCACAATGAAGCCCAAAACTGGTTCAGTACTTTTTCTACCTGTCGTTACTCGCCCAAGCTACCATTTTTTTCTTTCTTTCGTTATTCGCGCATTACGAATTGAAGTTGTGCGCGCAATAACAAGAAACGTATTCCTCACAATAAAATACTATGAGTAAGTTTTTAATCATCGCTGAAAAACCTTCTGTTGCGGCAGATATCGCAAAAGCTTTGGGCAATTTCACGAAACATACCGACTATTTTGAAAACGATGAATATGTTTTATCTTCTGCGATAGGACACTTACTTGAATTGGTTGTTCCGGAGGAGTACGAAGTAAAACGCGGCAAATGGAGTTTTGCAAACTTGCCCGTCATTCCTCCGCATTTTGATTTGGCGCCAATCGAAAAAACGTCCGCCCGGCTTAAATTACTTACAAAACTAATTAAACGCAAGGATGTGGATACGCTTGTTAATGCCTGTGATGCGGGACGTGAAGGCGAACTGATCTTTCATTATATTTTGCGTCACGCGGGCGTCAATAAACCGGTTAAACGGTTATGGTTACAATCCATGACGCCGCAAGCGATTCGCGAAGGATTTTCCAATCTGCTTGATAACTCTGCAGTTGCGTCTTTAGCTGAAGCCGCAGTGAGTCGTTCTGAATCGGATTGGTTGGTGGGTATTAACGGTACTCGCGCGATGACCGCATTTAATTCTCAAGAAGGAGGATTTCATAAAACCACTGTTGGACGAGTACAAACACCCACTTTAGCTATTCTAGTGGAGCGTGAAGAAAAAATTAAAAAATTTCGTTCCCAAGATTATTGGGAAATCCATGCCACTTTCACAACCGATAATGGTGAATATATCGGCAAGTGGTTCGATGAAAAATTCAGCAAAAGCAAAACCAATCTCGAACTCAAGCCAGAACGTTTATGGGAAATCAAAAACGCGGAACTTATTCGTGATAAATGTCAGGGACAGCCTGGCATCGTCAGTGAAGAAAGCAAACCGAGTAAAGAAATTTGCCCGCTGTTGTATGATTTGACTAGCTTGCAACGTGACGCAAATAGCCGCTTTGGTTTTTCTGCTAAAACCACGCTCGGACTAGCACAAGCCTTATATGAAAAGCATAAAGTTCTCACTTATCCTAGAACTGATTCACGCGCTTTGCCGGAAGACTATCTGGCTACTGTCAAAGACACGCTGCAAAACCTCGAAAACACCGAATACGGAAAATTTTCGCAGCAGATATTGTCTTCTAATTGGGTAACACCTAACAAACGAATTTTTAATAATGCAAAGATTTCCGATCACTTCGCTATTATCCCGACACAACTGAGTTCAGCGAAACTCAATGAAGCTGAGGCGAAATTGTATGACTTAGTTACCAAACGGTTTTTAGCCATTTTCTTTCCGGCTGCCGAGTTTCTTTTGACGACTCGTATCACGCGAGTAGCCGATGAACCATTTAAGACGGAAGGCAAAGTGATGGTGAAATCTGGCTGGCGTGCGGTTTATGGCAAATCAACACCAATCGATGATGATCACGATACTGCCTCGTTGGTTGCTGTTACTCCAGGAAAACCTGTCGCCACAGAGTCCATCGAAATTATTGCCAATCAAACACGCCCACCAGCACGTTTTAATGAAGCAACACTTCTGTCGGCAATGGAAGGCGCCGGTAAGCTAGTGGAAGACGAGGAATTACGTGCGGCAATGAGTGCCAAAGGCTTAGGAACTCCAGCGACACGCGCGGCTATCATCGAAGGATTGGTATTTGAGAATTATCTTTTGCGCGTGGGACGTGAACTTCACCCTACTGCCAAAGCTTTTTCACTGATTACTTTATTACGTGGTCTGAAAATTCCCGAATTAATTTCACCTGAATTAACAGGAAATTGGGAATATCAGTTGCGTCAAATTGAGCAAGGACAATTGAAACGCGCTTCATTCATGGACAAAATTTCTGAAATGACGAAGCGCATCGTGGAACAAGCCAAAACACAGCGTGGCGAAACAATCGAAGGTGATTTTTCTGTTTTAACAGCGCCCTGCCCCAAATGTGGTGGTGTCGTTCATGAGACGTATAAAAAATTTCAATGTCAAAAATGTGATTTTGCCTTATGGAAAATCCTGGCGGGACGGCAATTTGAGGTTGGTGAAATGGAAACATTGATTACTCAGCGAAAAGTGGGACCTTTACTCGGTTTTCGCAGCAAAATGGGGCAATCATTTAACGCCATCATTCTACTTACCGACACACTTGAAATGAAATTTGATTTTGGCAACAACGATGCCAATGTCGAAGCCGTTGATTTCAGTGGAAAAACGCCATTAGGGAAATGCCCCAAATGCAATTGCTCGGTTTATGAGCACGATCTTCATTATGTTTGTGAAAAGGCAATCGGCGCAGAACGTTCTTGCACCTTCAAAGTAGCCAAAATCATTTTAGAACGTTCCATTGAGCGCGAGCAAATGATCAAGCTACTAGAAAAGGGCAAAACCGACTTATTAACGAAATTTATCTCCAAGAAAGGACGCCCCTTCTCAGCTTATCTTGTTGCCAATCCGGATGGAAAGATTTCTTTTGAATTCGAACAAAAAACAGCTAAAAAATCGACTGGAGAAAAATCAACGATAGCCAAACCAACGAAACGCAGTTCGAGTCCAAAAGTAAAAAAAGAAATTTCTTCTTAAATCAAAATTTAATCACTATCTCCTTACTCATCACAACATCCTATTTTTTAAAGTTATTTAACCGATCTTGTGATGGTAAAGAAGAACGAAGTGCGATTAAGCAGCATAGAATTTGAGTATATATTTAACTACTCCACTTAACCCCATAATAATCATAATAAGTCCCCCGACAATCGCAGTACCCTCTAGAAGAATAGAAAACAGCGCCATTCCAGTATTAGGGAATTCTTCTTCGCCAGCCTCATTTTTCCTTTTTTCTCTACGAGCCTTAACCCACAGCTGCAACCATATCGCTGCGGGTATCATTAACAATGAAAACATTAAAACGATTTCTGCATCTTCCATTCATGAACCTCACATTCCAAAAATTAATAAAACGCTATTTTAATACTAGCAAATATATTGCAGGTCATAAAATTTACTTCTTGCGATCAAACAACGGCACTTTACGATTAAACCCTTACCACAGCATCATGACAGTTTTTCATATACATTGAGACTTTTTATCGTTCCCTAAAGCCGTTGCATATAGCAACTGTAAAAATTAAGCACTCAAAAAGTCAATTCTTCATGAATCGCTTCAATAGTAAGACTTGCAACAATACCGGATGACTTTTGTGTAACTTTTCGGTAACCTCATACAGGATCATATTCTCATCATTATATGATTCTGAACTTACAGAGTTCATAATATCTGATGAAATGCCATAGGCGCACGAGAATTTGGACAATATTTCGAAGGAGCAATTGACTCAACACTATTGGAGTTGTGATATGAATCTAATCGGAGGGGCATTCGGTTTAATAATATTAGCCTTAAATGTCTGGGCAATCGCCAATATCCTTACCAATACGGCGCTGAGAAAGGCGATAAAATTTATGTGGATTGGCATTATCGTTTTTTTACCTGTACTGGGCTTGATCCTTTGGTTTTTTCTAGTAGGTCCCAAACCTTCAACCCTTACCAATAAGAATTAGCAAAGAGAAAAATAAATGCTGTGGTTAATCTTTTTACTTGTCATCATAATTGCCGCATGGTTTTGGTTTCTTTACAGGCAAAACAAATCATTATCGTTAGGACAAACAGCCCCCGAGTTTAATTTGATTGATCAACATGGGAATACTCATACGCTGACTGATTTTCGTGGAAAATGGGTCGTTTTGTATTTTTATCCGAAGGACGATACTCCAGGTTGCACGAAACAAGCCTGCGGATTTCGTGACGAACTACAACAACTGGTGGATTTAGGCGCGCAAGTAGTCGGTGTCAGTGTCGACAATACCACTAGTCACGCTCATTTTGCCCAGAAATTTCAATTGTCATTTCCTTTACTGGCTGATACCGCTGGAGGGACTGCCTCACGCTATCATTCGTTAATAAGTTTGGGAATTATCAAGTTCGCCAAACGCAATACTTTCCTGATTGATCCACAAGGAAAAATTGAACGAATTTACCACTCCGCTAGCGCTGCTCGTAATGCCAGTGACGTTAAAAAAGACTTGCAAGCTGTTCTGTCGATTTCCGAATGAACTTAAAACAATCATAACAACATCCGATTTACTCTCACAGAAAGTGTTGTTTTCACTTCAAAAGAAACACTATCATCGTTTGAATTAAAACGCAGTTCATTCAATTTTTCCCTACTCAATCAGCTTTCTAGCTTTCTTCAAAGCATTCAATTTATTTTTTGTGAACAGGCATGTTATCTAGGTGCGACATTTTGTCGCATTGAATAGGATTTGATAAATAAATACTATTAAACAATTCACAAAAAAATAATCTGTCTTATTAGAAGGGGGAAGAGAAAATATATGCGTAACAATAGTAACAAGATTTGTTTTTTGTTATTTATCATACTAATAACAATATCAACATCGTCTATTGCTATAGAAGAAGATGATCCTGAAAAAGATTTAGTCGAAACCTATCACCATTCCAAGCAACCTAAAAGTATTAAATCTTATAATCAACATGGAGTTGATGTTACTTATAGCAGTAACGGGGTTATCGATTTTAACAATGCTTTTTTTAAAAAATTTGGCACTAATGATCGAACTTGTGCCACTTGCCACGTACCGACAGAAGGCTGGACGATTACGCCCAAAGGAGCAAAAAAACGCTTTAACAAAACAAAAGGCTTAGATCCGTTATTCCGACCAGTCGATGGCGCTAATTCACCGCTTGCCGATGTTTCGACTGTTGAAAAACGTCGTAAGGCGTATAGCATGTTGTTAAACAAAGGTAATATTCGCGTAGGAATTGGCATACCAGCAGATGCTGAATTTGAATTAGCCGAAGTCGATGATCCCTATGGTTTTGCGAGTGGGAATGAATTATCTTTATTCCGCCGGCCCTTGCCAACCGCAAATTTAAAGTTTGTCAACACAGTCATGTGGGATGCCCGAGAAACCACGCGTAGCGATACTTCAACTGATTGCATTTTTGGCACATCAACCTGTTTTTCACCCGTATCATTTGATCTGTCTACTCAAGCCAATCATGCAACGCGGAGCCATGCAGAAGCTCTAGCTGATTTAACAGAGTCGGAACGAGCTGAGATTTTGAATTTCGAAATGGGCTTGTTTAACGCACAAGTAAAAGATTTTTTAGCAGGCAGTTTAAGAGCTAGCGGCGCCAAAGGTGGGCCTAATTTTTTACTGAATCAAGAATACTATTTTGGTATTAACGATACTCTTGTTGGAGACTACCGTACTCGTGCACCATTCGATCCTAATGTGATTGGGCTCTATAGTTCATGGCAACGCCATGCAACTCGAGCAAGTAATTTCGTACAAAGAGCGCGTGGTTCGATTGCTCGTGGAGAGATTTTATTCAATAGCAAACCAATTCAAATTTCTGGTGTAGCTGGTATTAACGATGATTTAAATGTAGCTGTGTTGCCGGGAACTTGCACGACCTGCCACAATACACCTAATTCTGGCAATCATTCGACGCCGATGCCTTTGAACATTGGTGTAGCGGATGCCTCACGCCGCACGCCGGATATGCCACTGTACACGTTGAGAAACAAAGCAACCAATGAAACGGTACAAACTACAGACCCAGGACGTGCATTACTCACCGGAAAATGGAAAGATATTGGACGTTTCAAAGGACCTACGTTGCGTTCTCTGGCTTCAAGACCTCCCTATTTTCATGACGGTTCGGCAAAAAATTTAAAAGCAGTCGTCGACTTCTATAATGAACGTTTTGCAATTGGCCTTACTGATCGAGAAAAAGCTGATTTAGCCGCTTTCTTGGCTTCTTTGTAGATAAAAACTACCTACCAACACGTCACGTTGATAAAGATATGCTGGCAGGTAGTTGATTGAACTTATTTTGTTATAAATTAAAAACAATCATGTCGGCAGTTAAATCCTCAAGTTTCATGCCGACTAACTCAATCGATGCGTTCGGGCCGAATTCGACACGTGTACCTTCCACACCATTAGGAATACTGGTGACATTGGTAATGTAAGGGACTAATTGCGAAATACTCGAAACCCCAAGGGTGCTGGAATCAAAAAACAGTCTATCCTGTCCAATTGAAAAATCAGACACTTGAAAATGACCTTCCGCATAAAAACCAAAGGTATCATTACCATCTCCCCCAGTTAACCGATCATAACCATAACCACCCCGTAAAATATCATCACCGGCTCCCCCAAACAGTTTCTCGGTACCCTGTTGACCGTCCAAATCATCATTGCCATCACCACCTTCTAAAATACCATTTCCTAGACCTTCTCTGAGTACGTCATTACCCGCTTCACCTTCGATTTCATCATTGCCGTCGCCACCGATCAGATCAAGATTACCTTGTTCGTCGCCAATAATGAGTAAATCACTTTCAGAAAATCCTCCCGATCCAAGTCCAGGGAACCCAATACCGTCAATAAATTTAATATTGCCTGAACCCGTTGATGGTCGTGGTATTTTTGTGACTGCCATAATCATAATCTCCGTTTAAGTTTTTCTCGTAAGAAATGCTGTTGATTTATAAACCACTGTACGTTAGCGGAAAAAACAAAATTTTTCCTGTGATAAAAATAAATGTTTTTTTGTTTTGCGTATTTTGCTTTGCAACAAAATGTTTCTCAGAAAATAATAATGAGAATGATTCCCATTATAGAGAATAATGATTAAAATGCAATAAATGCAATTCAAGTCGAATGGATTATTTTAAAATTCAATGCATTGTGATTGCAATGATTGCTAACCGATGAATAAAAAAGTCATTTATGGATGAAAAACTAAAAGATTTATTGTTTAAAGCAAAAACGTTGATCGTTACAGGACAATACAATGACGGAGAAAACCTGTTATCGCAATTAAAAAACGAATATCCTGATTCAATTGATATTGATCGTTTGTGGTGTGCCCTAGCCATGCGAACACAACGTATGACTGAGGTTATTAGTCGTGCAGAATCGATTTACACAAAGGTTCAAAGTGATTTTCACAAAGCCCAATGGGCGCATATCTTAGGGACCGCGAACTTTTTGTCAGTCGATTTGCAAGCAGCACATCAACATTTTGTAAATTGTATCAATCATCTTTTAGCGATCGCGAAATCTGGCAAAGTGCCACCGCAACGTGAAAAATCCCATGAAATAGACGGAAGCGGAAATAATCAACTCAATGTTTTTGCCTCAGGAGAAGCTGAGCAATTATTGTGGAAAACATGTGCCGAGCTGGCCAAGCAAAATATCAAAGTTTTCCCATTCGCAGGTACGCTGCTGGGTTTGGTTCGCAATGGGCGTTTGTTGGATTTTGATAAGGACTTGGATATCGCTGTTTGGATGGAGTCCTGGCCTAAGTGTTGCGAAGCTTTAGAGAAAGCGGGGTGGATGAAAGTACCGATGCGTATTCAATATGCAAATTACCAAGATTATGTGCACCCGGAATTAGGCATAACCTTAGACGTTTGTGGTTTACAAAAAAATCAACAAACAAATAATATCACCGGCGGATTTACATTACCAAACTATCCTGAAGAATATCAACGTGTTTCAGTTTTTCCTCTATTTGATTTGATAGAGCGCGCTACTCATTTTGGGAAGGCGTGGTTTCCACAACAACCTGAAAAGATTCTTGTTGCATTTTATGGTGACTGGCGTACACCTAATCCACATTGGGATACAGTAATCTCGGCACGCAATTTGCAAAAATTCACTTTGTTAATACGTTGTTATGCGTATCATCGAATGGCGCAATATTGGCTGACAGGTGATCTTGCAAAAACATGGAGTTATGCGCATCAAATCACATTAAAGGATCCCGACGATGTGTTGGCATTGCGCACACGGCAGTGGATCGAGCTCGCACTGACTCGGTTGAAGCGAGAAATTCCCATTTGGCCCAGAAACTTACCACAAAAACGTGTGTACACCCGCATGGTAGCCGACTTGTTTCATCAAGGGCATATTAATTTTTTGCAAGCCGCTCGTGCGTTAGGAACTCATTTGACCGTTTGCGTTGTTTCAGATCAACGCGTGATGGAAAATAAAGGAAAATTGCCTGTCATGAATCAAGCAGAGCGTGCTGCGATGGTTGCGGCGTGCCGGTATGTTGATCATGTAACTATTGAAACACCAGAGGACGTGAATATAGATTTCATGAAGAAACACGGATTTAGTGTTTATACGTTTGCATGCGGTTCCGAACAGGAACGAAAAGACAAATACGAGCTTTGTAAGACGCTGCCCCATGAAATGATTCAAGAACTCGCTTATACAGAGAATATATCAACTACCGACATTATTAATCGTATCGTCAGTGGAAAAACCAAAGACTAGCGAAAAAATAGTAACGAACGTGTCATTATTTTATAACCCATTCAGATTTTGGTAAAAATTCCATTAATACTTGACCAAGGCGTTGTCTTCTAAAGAGATCTGAAAAGCCTTCATGAGGTGTATAGTCCACCAATGTTTCGGCTTGGATTATCTCACGTGCGACGTATTCTGCGCTGCCTATGGCATCCGTTATGCCAAGTTCTATACTTTTTTCTCCCGTCCATACAATACCGCTAAAAATGGCAGGATCATTTTTTAAACGCTCACCCCGTCCTTGTTTCACGACTTGAATAAATTGCTCATGAATTTCCTTCAATAAGGATTGAGCATATTTTTTTTGTTCTGGATCGAGCGGCGAAAATGGATCGAGAAATCCTTTATTTTCTCCTGAGGTTAACAATCGTCTTTCAACACCGAGTTTTTCCAGTGTTCCGGAAAAACCAAAACCATCCATCAGCACACCGATCGAACCTACCAGACTCGCTTTGTCGACAAAAATTTTGTCTGCGGCTACGGCAACATAATAACCACCAGATGCACAAATATCGGAAACAACCGCATAGACGGGTATTTGAGGGTATTTAAGGCGCAATCGGTGAATTTCATCGTTGATATAACCTGCCTGAACCGGGCTGCCTCCTGGGCTGTTAATCCGTAGCACAACACCTTTGGTGTTTTTATCTTTGAATGCGGCTTGTAAGCTGGAAACAATTTTTTCAGCACTACTCATGGTATCCGCAGCAATGACGCCTTTGACTTCAATAAGCGCCGTATGTTTTTCGGGTAACCGAACGCTGCCTTCTTCGATCCAGCCTAATGCGGCAAAAAGCAGTATGAACAGATAAAGAGCGGCCAAGATTTTGAAAAATATCCCCCATGAACGAGTCCGACGTTGTTCCCGCAAAGACGCCAATGCTAAATTTTCCAATAAACTTCGTTCCCAATTTTCTTGCTTATTTTTTGATTCCGGTTCGTTCATATAGTGATTTAATGGAGCCTAATTAAGTGGTGTTTAAACGTTATTAGTTTCTTTGACACAGATTCATGCAAGTATCGCAGAATTTATAGCTATTTTTTGAGTATATTTACGCTCGTTTCATTGTATTTTTGTTACGAAGCGTTATTTTCTCATTTTAAATACATTGCATAGCGCTAAGCTTTAATTGATTTATGCGCCATTTTATAAACATCAAAAGATATTTCATTAAATGTCATCTTTTATAACGTAGCTTCGTTCAGTATTAAGAATGTTAATACTTGACGAATATTGTAAGAAATATTTCCTGCAGTTAAACTGCACAAAAGATTGCGGATTGTATTTTAAGTCGATATCCCATTTTTCCAATAGCAATAATGTCATCTTCATTTACTCTCAAAGGACAAATCATGTTAAAGAATAATAAATTAATATGCTCCATAATTTGCTCTGGTTTCCTTATTACTTCCGCAGTTTCTTTTGCGGCTAGTACCGACAAAGAAGTTGTTCCACCTAAATCCGACGTTCACCATCATAATCACGCAAAACCTGAGGGATCATCACATCATGATCAATGTCGTCAAAAAATGACCATGGTCGATCGCAATAATGATGGCAAGATTAGCAAAGATGAGTTCATTAAACATCATGAAGATATGTTCGCGGTTATGGATGCGAACAAAGACGGTTTTTTGGATGAATCAGAAATGCACCATATGATGATGGATCACAACATGCATGGCAAACAAGGTAACAGTGATCATGGACATCACCATGATGCTGATCACGCAAAAAGCACTCCTCAGAAAGATAAAAGTAAATAAAGTCGTTGAGTTTTCATGATGTGTTCGGCTTGACTGTTTTATTCTTACTCATGCATTCATGATCATTATTTCTTAATGGCTACTATAAAACTGCTGCCCGATTTGTTAATTAATCAAATCGCCGCGGGTGAAGTGGTTGAAAGACCCGCGTCGGTTTTGAAAGAAGTTTTGGAGAATAGCATTGATGCGGGCGCGCAGAAAATCAATGTGCAATTATTGCAAGGTGGATTAAAACAGATTCGAGTAACCGATGATGGTAGTGGAATTGCAAAAGACGAATTGATTTTAGCTTTAACGCGACATAGCACCAGCAAGATCAGCACCTTAGAAGATTTGCATCGAATTGCCAGCCTCGGTTTTCGTGGTGAAGCATTGGCCAGTATCGCAGCCGTTTCACGTTTGACACTTGCGAGCTGCCAACAAACTGATAAAAATGACAATTACGCCTGGCAGGTCGATGTAGATGGTCAATCTGTTTTACAGATAATTCCTTCTTCGCTTTCCTGTGGCACTGCTTTAACTGTCAATGATTTGTTTTTTAATATTCCGGCACGACGTAAATTTCTAAAATCTGAAGCAACAGAATTTTCGCATTGCGACGAGGTTTTTAAACGCATCGCGTTGTCCGCGCCTTCAATAGAATTTCTCCTGCAACATAATGGCAAAACCAAGCGGTTATTGCACTCGGGCAGCTCGGTACAGCGTATCTCTGACATACTCGGCGAGGAATTCAGTCAGCACGCGGTTTTGGTTGATGAACAATCGGATGCGCTTCATTTACACGGCATGGTAGCGCTACCCGCTTATGCGCGTTCATCTCGAGATGCGCAATATTTTTTTGTTAATCAACGCTATGTGAGCGATAAGCTGATTTCACACGCTTTACGCGAGGCTTATCGCGATATTTTGCATCTTGATCGTTATCCGGCTTTTGTATTGTTTTTGCAGATTGATCCAGAAAATGTCGATGTCAATGTGCATCCGACCAAAACAGAAGTACGATTTCGTGAGGCACGTGCCGTCCACCAATTTATCTTTCATGCAATTAACAAGGCGTTATCAGCACCCGCTTCACAACAATCGCAAATTCCTAACGCGATTACGGATGCGAATAAAAATAGCACTTACGCGAATAATGTCCGTTCTTTAACCAAGCATTCTAGTTACCCGTTGTCGCGAAACAGCAGCAATTCGCGTCAATTATTTCAACCTCAACAACTTTATGGATCGTTAAACGACACGGTTAATAATCACGTTTTGAGATCAGCCTTGTTGGAACAAAAGCCTATCGATTTAGTGACCGAAATACAATCGAAAGACACATTGGATTTTCCTCTACCAGAAAATCAGCAAAACTTTCCAATGGGATTTGCATTAGGGCAATTACAAGGGATCTACATTCTGGCACAAAATGCTCACGGATTGGTTGTGGTGGATATGCATGCTGCGCATGAACGCATTATGTACGAAAAACTTAAAAATGCACTGGATCGCCAAGCAATACCGACGCAATCGCTATTGATACCGGTTACTTTTCATGCCAGTAGCGTTGAAATCAGTTTGGTAGAACAGAATACTGATTTGCTCGAGCAATTGGGTTTTGAAATGGCTTTGTTTTCCCCAACAGCATTGGCCGTTCGTAAAATTCCAGCGATGTTGGGTGACGCTGATATTGTTACATTAGCGCATGAATTACTTAAAGAAATTGATGACTATGGCGCGAGTCAAGTGTTAACCGCCAGACGCAATGAAACCCTTGCAACATTGGCTTGCCACGGCGCTGTTCGTGCCAATCGACAATTGACTATTGAAGAAATGAATCAACTATTGCGCGAGATAGAATCAACTGAGCGCGCCGATCAATGTAATCACGGTCGACCTACTTGGTTTGAAATTACGCTGGCGCAATTGGATAAAATGTTTATGCGTGGAAAGTGACGCTGGTTTTAGTAAGTGCTTTACGATTGAGTTTGTGATTCTTTGTTACAGTTTTCTTTTACTACTTACCCAAGGAGAAATGCATGAAAATAAGAATTTTGACAGTGTTAGCTTTGCTGCTGATCAATGGTTGCGCATCGATGAATAATACCCAATCAGGTACCTTGACAGGTGGCGCATTAGGGGCCGGTGCAGGTGCTGCAATTGGTGGAATTATCGGTGGCGGCAAAGGCGCGGCGATTGGCGCAGGCTCAGGTGCGGTGCTAGGCGCTGGGGCAGGATATTTATGGTCACAACGAATGGAAGAACAGAAAAAGCAAATGGAAGCTGCAACGGCCGGCACTGGTGTGGAAGTTTCTCAAACAGAGGATAATCGTCTTAAGCTCAATATTCCAAGCGATATCTCTTTTGATTCCGGCAAATCAAATATCAAATCCAATCTGCAACCGATTTTAGATAGTTTTGCCACCACTCTCAAAAATAATCCCAATACCGTTGTAACGATTATAGGTCATACAGACAATACGGGAAGTGATTCTGTTAACAACCCTTTGTCGATCAATCGGGCTTCCAGTACACGTGACTATTTAGCCAATCGTGGTGTTGCTATCAATCGTATTCAAATTGATGGACGGGGTTCACGTGAACCCATCGCAGCAAATGACGTTCCTGCTAACAGAGCCAAAAATAGACGTGTGGAAATTTTTGTTTCAGAAATTCAACTTCCACCCAGTGGAACTCCAGTAGCACCACCACAGCAATAATTGCCCATTTTAAAAATGCCAAATTTGCATACTATTGAGATGCAAATTCGGCATTTGTTATTTTGAAGAGGCGATGGAACACTCAAGATTCCTACACAAATAAACACCCCGTGGCAAGACTCAGAGTAAGAATTCTCAGATTAGCAGTTAAAACCACTGCGATCAATCGTATACCGGATGCCGCTGCTTCAACTTGTGGATCAACCCGATTCGCTAAAATCAGCTTCTTGCGATTGATTTCCTACAGAACAGCCTCTCCTTCTTGCTCATACAGTTTTTAAATCGATAAAACTGTCGCGACTAAAACCCATCACTTTACACGCCTGCGGTACGTTACCTTATAGCGCCTCTGACAATTCTATCAAACCAGTCTTATTCTTAATGATTTTGTGTTCAGTTTGAATATGCATCTGACATTCTTTCAAAAGTAAATTCAAACAGTAATGTCAGATTAAATCTCGTTCTTTGTAGATTATCTCATACAGAGTGGAAATTGGCGGAGGCGGTGAGATTCGAACTCACGGTAGAGTCACCCCTACGACAGTTTTCAAGACTGCTGCCTTAAACCGCTCGGCCACGCCTCCTTATTAAGAGTTAAATATCATACCGTTTTATAAGATTGTTGGCTAGCCTTGTATTGAGCAGCTAAAAACCAAAATGATACGGAAAAAGGCCATATTACGGTGGCCTGCTAGATGAGTAGATACAATTTGCTAGTTTAGAGATTATAAAAATTTGTGAAATTGTTCAGAAAACTTCAAATGTTTTACCAAAAATAGAAGTAGTAGTGCAGTGTAAAATGGCGCTATTATTAGCTTACGATGTTTGGTAGGCCAAGAATGGCTTTTGCATTACTTTCTGAAAAAACTTTCTCTTTAGCTTGTTGCCAAGGCAACCAAATGTAGTTAAGGTGTTCGCGAGCGGAAATTTTTATCGGCATGGTTTCAGGCAAACACAAGCCGAATGCATGTTCGGTATTGATCGTAACTCCAGGAGGATAACGCCAGCGCCATTCTTCATAGATTTCATATTGATTTGATGTTTGCCAATCGCACAAATCATATTCCAGCGCATTCAAGCCTGTTTCTTCAAAAACTTCACGTACTGCTGTCTGTCGCAGCGTTTCACCGGTATCTTGACTTCCAGTTACCGATTGCCAGTAACCGGGATGGTCCGCTCGTTCTAACAATAAAACCTGTAAATCTTTGGTATAAATGACAACTAAAACTGAAACAGGAATTTTGTACATGATCGTACAAAATCTTTAACCACCAGCTTCTGGTTTAATTTCCGTTTGGCGCAACCGAATATTCAATTCACGCAATTGCTTTTCATCTACCGTGCTTGGCGCTTGCGTGAGTAAGCACTGTGCACGCTGCGTTTTAGGGAAAGCGATGACGTCACGAATCGATTCTGATCCAGTCATCATGGTCAAAATGCGATCTAGCCCGAATGCAATGCCGCCATGAGGCGGCGCTCCATATTGCAGTGCTTCGAGCAGAAAACCAAATTTTTCTTGTGCTTCTTGTTCAGCAATATTCAATGCTCGGAATACCTTGGATTGAACATCTTGACGATGTATCCGCACCGAACCTCCACCAATTTCAGAACCATTCAACACCATGTCGTAAGCCTTCGAAAGCGCTCGGCCAGGATCATTTTCAAGTAAATCTTCATGACCGTCCATTGGTGAAGTAAATGGATGATGTAATGCTTGCCAGCGATTTTCTTCTTCGTCACGTTCGAACATCGGAAAATCAACAACCCATAAAGGTTTCCAGTTTTTCTCGGCATGGCCATGTTGATGGCCAATCTTGATGCGCAACGCCCCTAGCGATTCATTGACGATTTTAGCTTTATCTGCGCCAAAAAATATCAAATCGCCTTCTTGCGCTTGAGTTCGCGTGAGAATGGCTTGAACTGTATCTTCAGGTAAAAATTTAAGAATCGGCGATTGCAGTCCTTCTATTCCGTTAGCAAGGCTATTGACCTTGATGTACGCCAATCCTTTCGCGCCATAAATGGCAACAAAGCTGGTGTAATCATCAATTTCTTTGCGCGATAATTCACCGCCTTTCGGGATGCGTAATGCCGCGACACGTCCGCCAGGTTTTTCAGCCGCTTCTCGAAACACTTTAAACGAAACCTCTTTCATCAAATCCGTCAGTTCGGTAAATTCTAATGGCACTCGCAAGTCGGGTTTATCCGAACCATATTTAAACATTGCATCGGCATAGGTCATGCGCGGAAAAGGATTGGGCAGATCAACATTAATAACTTTTTTGAATAAACCGCGAATCATTTCTTCCATCAACGTCATAATTTGGTCCGCTGACAAAAACGATGTTTCGATATCGATTTGCGTAAATTCGGGTTGCCGATCGGCACGTAAATCTTCATCACGAAAACAGCGTGTAATTTGGTAATAGCGATCAAACCCTGAAATCATTAGCAATTGTTTAAACAGTTGAGGCGATTGCGGTAGCGCAAAAAAATGTCCCGCATTCACGCGAGAAGGCACTAAATAATCACGTGCGCCTTCTGGCGTCGATTTTGTCAGCATGGGGGTTTCAATGTCCAGAAAACCTTGCTGATCGAGAAATACACGTACCGCCATCGCAACTTGATGACGCAAACGCAAGTTCGATTGCATAACAGGGCGGCGTAAATCCAAATATCGATGTTCTAGTCGTACAATTTCACTGATATTGTCATCGTCCATCAAGAATGGCGGCGTCATAGAGGTATTGAGCACCTCAATTTCCGCCACTAGAATTTCTATCTCGCCACTAAATAAAGCCGAATTAACCGTGCCTTCCGGGCGTCTTCTAACTTTACCTGAAATTTTCAACACATATTCGTTACGTATCTTCTCGGCAGTTTGAAAAGTCGCGACATTATCAGGATCGCAAACAATCTGCACCAAACCTTCACGATCACGAAGATCAATAAAAATCACTCCGCCATGATCTCGGCGCCGGTGTACCCAGCCAAAGAGTGTGACGGTTTTATCAAGATAGCTTGTATTAATGGCGCCGCAATAATTGGTACGCATATTTTTTGATGATTTGAAATTAAAAAATTTTGACTTTTGCCTAATCAATGACCTCAGTAGTTCATCGATAATCGTGTCGCAAACTAATCACTTGATGAAGCAGTAGCCGTAGAAGTCGAACCACTGTCTTTTTTAGTATTAGATTCCGGAGCTGATGCAGATACTGATGGGCTAGTCTCTCCCGCTTGCGTCGTATCACTTTTGGTATTATTACTAGTCGACTGAGTATTGGAAGATTTTTTATTGTTATTTTTAAAATCAGTTACATACCAGCCGCTTCCCTTCAATTGGAATCCAGCGGCAGAAATACGCTTGATGTAATTGCTGCTGCCGCAAACAGGGCACACGACTATCGGTGCATCACTGATCTTCTGTAAATGCTCTTTCTCCGCGCCACAAGAATTGCAAAGATATTCGTATATAGGCATAAACCACCCATCAATGGTATTGAAAAGCCAGCGATTATAACTTAGTAACCGATAACTTTATAGATAACAATGAGGTTGCTACAGAACGGCATGAATCTGTCGCTTATTTTAATCCCTTCAAGTTTAATTCCTCGTCGCTTGCGCGAGGGGTATTTTATTGAACCTTTTGTCGACCAATCTTGAAACTTCTTACACACAAGATTGGCAGACCGTAACCAACCAATGATCCGCCAACCTCAATTCAAAATCTCTACATTAATGTATTAGAAACCAGCGGATGATTTAAAGCTACTCCCCAATGTGCTGGTAACTTTATTTGTTGATGCATCAAAGAAAACCCTAATAAAGCGTACACCGCTATTAGCATTACTCAACCAAGTATAACTCACGACAGGATCTGTTCTAATAATCTCACCTGGGTCAAACTTGCAGCCTATGACTTGATTGACTTGATCTAGCGTCATGCCTGGTTGAATCGTATTAAATTTATCAATGGTAAACATTTCTGGAGTACAACTATCAGCAACACCGTCAATTGGAATAGCGCTTCCTACTCCTAAGACCTGAAACTGATCAAGACGTACGGTAACGTTTAGGTATTTGGTATCACCAAGTGTTACTGCATCGATCGTTAATATTTTTGTTGCCGGATCATAGTTATCTACTGCGAGAGCGAAATTTGGCAACAAGCTTCCAATTAACAGAATCTTCAGCGATAAAATTACTTTCTTTAACATTCTTACAACCCTCCACTCATTTAAAAATTAAAAAATACATCCGCTGCAAATCGCTAGCAAAGATGCAATATCTTCATCTCTACCATTGAAAAGAGGTTTAAAAAAATTCATTCCATTCGAAAAATTTTGAAAAATTCCTTTGCGAATTAAACCGAAAACGAAGATCCACAGCCACAAGTATTAGAGGCACTAGGATTTTTAATGACGAATTGCGCACCTTTTAGATCTTCTTGATAATCGATTTCGGCACCGAGTAAATATTGGAAACCCATTGTGTCGACCAGTAATTTGACGCCATTATTTTCCATCACCCTGTCATCTTCATTCATGCTTTCGTCAAAAGTAAATCCATACTGAAAGCCGGAACATCCTCCAGCATTGACAAAAACTCTGAGATCAAGATTCCGATCTCCTTCTCATATAATCAATTACTTACCCTTATCCACCGCATTATAACTAAAAATAAGCTGATATTGTTGTCCATTATTCATAATAAAAGTCAATTACATAAATATTTCTATTCGCCATTAGAATCTCAACATTAGCTCTCTGGTTTCGAGGAGATAAGTGGAACTTCTTTTTCAGACAGTTGTGTATGATTATTCTGCAATATGAATCATTTTTCCTACCACTAACGCACCCAGGTGAATTTCTATCGTGCCGTAATCAATCTCACCATATACCTGCGACTTTTCTTGAAGCTCCAGATAGTGTTGCGCATGTATCGGGCCAGAGACTTTGCCATTAATAATCACATGCCTAACTCTGATCGCGCCATCATCGCGTTCTTTCCGATCACTGACCACTTCATAAGCGAGTATGGTTTTAGGTTTACGTGGACTCTGCGCAATGCTCGCGTCAATGTGACAACCCTGCTTAACCGTGATGTTGTAAGCCTGGATTTGTCGGTTGATTTCCTCTAATAACCCGTCCTATGCTTGTACTACTTACTGAGATAACTAGTTTTGTAAGAATCTGCCCCCAGAGCAACACGATCGCAAATAGTCTGATAAAAGAATAACCAGAGAAGCTATAAAACCTCTCTGGTCATTTTGGGAGAAATATGCGATGTTACTCGCAATTTATATAACGGCAATGATTGACTTTTATTCAATCAAAAAATTTTAGTAATCTATTGCACCTCACTCAAACATTTCTTGATCCAACGGTTGGTTAATTTTTCTTGTACAGTATTTTGGCGTAAACGCGTTGCTAGTGCCGAAAAATCTACCTGATCCAACGGTTGGTCTTGATTAAAACAAGAAAATACGTAGGTTATTTTTCCGGTAACCGGATCTTTATGAGGTTGCAAGCATTGTGCGCAAATCTCTTTCATCATGCATTGCATCGGTGAATTGATGGAGCCGATCGCGAAGTGGTCTGATTTGAGATACGGTTTCAATTGATTATGACGTGCTACACCAACGGCTGCCATCATCCTGTCTGAACCAATTGCAATGATGTAATCGGCATCTTTAAGTGGTACGAGCTGTTCGCCGAATTCTCCACTGCCGTAAGCGACCATTGCTTGCACAATATTGCCGACAAAAGTTTTGTCTTGAGGTCGAGTGGGCAAAAATCCTGGTGTTTCATCACAGCACCATACTACGATATCCGCTGCTGCTTCAATTTCTGGCACTTTGTAACGATCTACCAGTTTTTTATAGCCTGCGAAATAGAGCACTTTTGATCCGGCAGCCCGTGCAGCGGCGCCGATTGAAAACAAGACGGCATTACCCAATCCACCACCCACCAGCACTACTGTTTTTCCAGAAGGGATTTCTGTAGGCGTTCCGGTCGGTCCCATTAATACGACGGGTTCGCCTGGTTTCAGCAATATGCAAAGATCGGAAGATCCGCCCATCTCTAAAACAATTAATGAAACCAAACCATGCTCAATATCGACTGATGCTCCTGTTAGCGCCATGCCTTCCATTGCAAGATGGGTATCTTCGGTACTAGAAGCAAAAGTTGCATAATTTTGTAGGCGATAAAATTGTCCGGGAAGGAAATGTTCTGCTGCCATAGGTGCGTGTACAACAACTTCTACAATGTTAGGCGCCAATCTTTCTACTTTATGAATTGTTGGGCGTAATTGTTGATTTAAAACATCAAAAAATTGTTTTGAAGTTTGTTGAGATGCCGGTTGAATGCGCTCTAACACGCGGCTTACCGTGGGATAGCCTTGTTTAGCGCTGGACATCGCTTTGACCACGTTACCTGAATAAGAAGGGTGTAGATCGCCAAAAAAACTAATAAAACGATCATCGTTTTCCCCTTGATAGCGACTTAACAATACCCAAGGTTGCTCAGGTTTGGGATTACCGGATTGTGGTTGAACGGGATTGCCGTTTTCATCGCACGCTGCGAAATAACGACCATTCAGCTTGTACAGTTCATTATCTTCTCTGGCTAGTACAGTATTGGGTTGTGTTCCCGCTGCGACCAGTAATGCTCGTGCAGGCAATTCAGCACTTCCGGCATCGTGCCACTGACCTGTTTCATCACGTTTCTGGATAGAAAAATTAACCGAACTCGTATGACCCCACTGATCTACATTTACTCGCGTTGGTGTAAGTCCTTCGGCAAACCAAATTCCTTCTTCTAACGCTTTTTCAACTTCCTCGTGGTTTAAAGTATACGAAGGACTATCAGCCAATCGTTTACGATATGCGATAGTCGCGCCACCCCATGATTGCAATAAGGGAATAATATGCGGCGTGCGTCCTTCTTGTTCGGCGGCCTGGCGCTCAGCGCGAATAGCTCGTGCATGAGTAAGAAATTCATCGGCAATTTGCAATTCTTCTTTGTCCCAGGCTTGCCGAATGGTGCCTTCGCCTTGTACGGCGGTTAATATCTCATAACGTTTGAGAAATTTTTCCACTTGTACGGGGTAATAGGCGAGTGATTCGGTGGCTGTATCGATTGCAGTTAACCCGCCACCAATTACAACTACGGGCAATCGTAATTGCATGTTAGCAATCGAATCACTATGTGATGCCCCCGTTAACTGGAGCGCCATAAGGAAATCAGACGCAGCGCGTACACCTCGTGCTAAGCCATTAGGTAAATCAAGGATAGTTGGACGTCCTGCCCCGGCTGCCAATGCAACGTGATCGAATCCCATGGCGAACGCATCATGTGTGGTTAAGGTGCCGCCGAAACGCACACCACCAAACAACGCGAATTCTTCGCGTCGCTCAAGCAATAATCGAATTACTTTTAAAAAATTCTTATTCCAGCGAACGGTAATACCATATTCCGCCACACCGCCAAAACCGCCTGGAGTACGCTGATCAAGTTCTTCCTCCAGCGCACTAATATGATAAATAGCGTTAAAAGGCACACGCTCGCCTCGTTGATTGACTCCAGAAGTCATTTCCGACAACGGTTCAATTTTCAGCCCATCAATTCCGACTACCGTATGTCCATCATTCATCAAATGGTGTGCCAATGTATATCCTGCTGGCCCCATTCCGACAACCAATACTTTTTTTCCTGTTGGCGCTTTCGGGACGGGACGACGCAGATTGAGTGGATTCCAACGAGTTAATAAACTGTAAATTTCAAATCCCCACGGCAATTGCAGTACATCTTTTAAGGTTCGAGTTTCTGCTTGAGGAATATCAACGGGATCTTGCTTTTGATAAATACAGGATTTCATGCAATCGTTGCAAATACGATGTCCCGTTCCTGCGCACATGGGGTTATCGACGACAATCATCGCCAAACTTCCAATCGCGACACCTTGCGTTTTCAGTTTGTGAAACTCGGAAATACGTTCTTCCAACGGACAACCTGCCAACAAAGCGCCGAGTTCACTTTTTTTAAACGTCCGCGGTTCATCGGGCGATTTTGTTTTTTGCACAAATCCTTTAGAACAGGAGTCTTTGCCTTGCTCGTGACACCAAATGCAGTAATTAGCTTCATCCAACGCGCCGGTTAAATCCGTGCCATGATCGGTCAAAGCGAAGCCATTGCGCTCTCGATGATGAGACAATCCATGTTTAGGAAATCCTGCGGATTCGTCGGTATCAAGGGTTAATAATTTTTGGTAATCCAACTTGGCGGGTGATTTAAACAAGATGCCTTGTTGGGTATGATGCTGTCCTTCAGAGGTTCTCAAAGCCCAAGCTGCATAACGCAAGGCTTTATTCAAATTGACTTCGTTGTCAGCTTCGGTTTCCATCCATTGCGTCACTTTACTGGCAAAAATCAGTTCTGAAAAATTACCCCCGAATTCTTGTGACAATTCTTTTTTCAACGCTAAGCCATCAATTGTTGCTAGTTCATCATCGCTGATTTTCGATTTTGCGCGTCGTTGCACGAATTGCCGTTTACAAAAATACAGCGGGGCTAGTTCGTGATGTCTCGCAGCCAATTGTTGTACGGCATTTTCAATACCAAACAAACGGGCGATAAAATCTTCTAACCAAGGCGCAATATCGATTAACAACGCTGATTCGTCTTTTGCTGCTAGCTTTTCAGGATATGCACGCGCCAGTTCCATCTTTTGCGATAAAGTTTCATCACTGGTTCGTAAGAAATCGATAAAAAACTGATCAAGCTTGACCAGTCCATCGCGTTTATAAAGATCGGCGATGGTAAGTCCAAAATCAAGATGCAGTGAATCGGTTGTGCTTCCTTTGTGAATATCGTTATTTATGTTTAGATTTGTCATATACAGTGATGCAATTTTTTCGAGATATTAAATTGATGTTTATAAAACGTTATTTGGGTTATTGAAATTGGATAACCACTGAATAAAATCTGACGGCAGCATTGGTTTTGCAACAAAATAACCTTGTATTTCATCGCACTCCAATCCGGAAACCAATTCATAATCTGCTTGTGTTTCAACACCTTCAACCACGACGTTCAAACCAAAAGCTTTGCCTAATTTTATGCTCGACTCGAGAATCAGGCGAGTGGCAAAATCTTCTGAGGCGTTATGGACAAAAATGCGATCAATTTTGAGTTCGGTAAAGGGAAGATATTTCAGTGTTTCCATAGACGCGTAGCCGGTACCAAAATCATCGATCGATAAACCAAATCCTTTTAGCCTGATGCGTGTCAAAATGTCCAAAGTTTGTGCAAAATCTTTTCCTAATTTTCCTTCGGTGATTTCAAGAATCACGCGATCAGTAGGCACATTGAAGTCCCATACAGCTTCTTGATAGATTTCCGGCAAATTAAGTCGATCCAGATTTTCCATGGAAATATTAACCGAAATTTTTAAATCGATACTTTGTTGCAACCATATTTCCAATTGCTGGACGGATTTTCTTAAAATACGACGAGTAAAATCGTTGATAAGATCATTATCCTGTTCAATGATAGAAATAAAATTATCCGGAGAGATATAACCATACTTTGTATGACGCCAACGCGCCAAGCATTCAACGCTGGTTACTTTGCCACTTGATACAGAAACTTTCGGTTGAAAAAATACCTCCATCTCATTCTCAAGTAACGCTTGTCTAATTTCTTCTACATCGAAAATTCGTTTCTTCTTCGAAGAAAAATCCATTTTTTCATGAAAGGGCAGAGGAACTCTCTCAAGTACTGCTGCCAGTGAATCTAAATTAATCGGTTTTGCCAAAGCACCAATTACATTTAATCCACGTACAATTGCTAAGCGTTCCGAGGCTTTGAGTAAGTCCGCATCGATTCCAGAAAACAAAACAATTTTTCCACGATACTTTTTGTTGGCAATATTACGCAGGAACTCAATGCCATCCATACTTGGCATTTCTATGTCGCAGATTAATAAGTCGATTGGTTCTGTCTCACTGGATAAAACCTGCAATCCTGCTTTACCGTTTTCCGCTAAGAATACTTGAGTAATACCTACCTCTTTCAACAACTGATTGACGTATTCCAGCATGAATTTGTCATCATCCAGGATTAATACACGTATTTTTTCCCTATTAACCATATGGAAAAAACGTTTGATCGCGCATAGTCATTGCAATAAATTAACCCATTTCATACTCATCATTCTTTTCGCAATTCAGTTTTACGTTACAACCATTTCAATATAATGTCGATCAATGAGCGAGGACCAATGGGCTTTGCGATAAAATCATTCATCCCTACTTGCTCTGGCTAAGGCTTCTATAATGATTGTCCGCATTGGCTGTCAACGCAATGATCGGTAGATTAGCCCACTGCGGGGAAGAACGAATCTTTTCTGTTGCCTCCAAACCATCCATGACGGGCATTTGAATGTCCATCAAAACACAGTCGAAAGATTCTCTATCCAAAGCTTCCAAGGATTCTTTACCATCTGCTGCAATCGTTACATTAGCACCCGCGCGTTGGAGAATTTCTTTGATAACGAGCTGATTAAGTTCATTGTCTTCGACAATTAAGATCCGATATCCATTTAATTTATGGTTAATTGTTTGTGTTAAGTTCATTTTTTGCTTGTTTGTTATTATTGATTTTTCAAGCAATATATTACACCTAGTTGATGCTAGATCAAGAGTGTTCGCTAATGTAAAATAATAGAAAAAAGAGTAATTTGGGATGGGGTTGCAGCCGCTACGTTATACTACGTTCCACTCGACGAAATAAAGGCAGTGGCTGATCTACGGATTTTTGATAAACCTCAGAGAAATCGGTTAATCCTTTTAACGCATCTTCAATGTTTCGATCAGATCGAGGTTCAAAAGCATCAAAACCAACGCGCTGCATATAGAATAATTGATCGCGTAATACATCCCCAATCGCACGTAATTCTTTTGTGTATCCAAGACGAACACGCAAATTGTAAGCAATCGAATACCCTCGCCCATCAGAAAATTTAGGGAAATCAATTGCGATGACAGAAAATCGTTCGATATCGCCCTTAAGCAATTCAGGGCGTTCATCACTGGCAAACCATACGCCAATCTCGGCGCGTTCTAGTAAAGCTTGTCGTTGTTTTAACCAAACTTGCAGCGGAACGATAACCCTCCCTTCGGGAACCTGGGTATTTTCAGGCAATTGTTGTGCATTGAGTCGTAATACGCTCCAATCATCTTCAACGATAGATTTATTTTTAATGATTTTCATTGTTAAAATCTCGGAGAGTAATAAGGTATATCGTACTGTGCCGGAACAACAGTATGTTTGTCTGTCGCTGATTCATCTTCAACAGCAAATTCATCCGCGTAGACGTAATCTTTAAAAGGGACATAACCGATTCGACGAACGGTATCGATAAAACGTTCAGCTTCGATACGTTCGCGCAAATAAACTTGCAATAAGCGATCGATCACTTCTGGTATTTGGTCAAACGAAAAAGAAGGGCCGATAATTTTACCTAGCGAACTTTCATTGCCTTCCGATCCTCCAACCGATACTTGATACCATTCTTCGTGATCTTTCTTTTCAACACCCGTGATGCCGATGTTTCCTATGTGGTGCTGCCCGCAAGCATTCATGCATCCTGAAATATTCAAGGAAATATCACCAATATCATGTTGAAAATCGATGCTTTCAAATCGTTCAGCGATCATTTTTGCCAATGGAATAGAACGTGCATTGGCCAGTGTGCAAAATTCCGCTCCTGGGCAACTGATGATGTCTGTTAGCAAACCGATATTGGGTTCTGTTAATTCATAGGCAGTTGCTTCTTGCCACAGGCTGATTAAATCTTTTTGTCGGACATCAGCCAGAACTATATTTTGCTTATGCGTGACGCGCAGCTCTCCAAAACTATATCGATCGGCGAGTTTTGCCATCGTATCCATTTGTTCGGCAGTCGCATCACCTGGCACATTGCCGACTTTCTTCATCGATAATACGACAATGGCATAGCCTGGGACTCGATGCGGCAACACATTGCGCAACATCCAGTTCGAAAAAGAACGGCTGTCTGCTTTGAATTCGTTTAATTTTGAATCATGATCGGGAAGCGCTTCGTACGCTGGATCAACAAAAAAAGATTGGACTCGCGCAACTTCTTCATTCGTCAGGGTACCTGGTCCATCTTTAAGATGCTGCCAATCGTCTTCAACTTGACGTTTGAATTCTTCAATTCCCAGCGCTTTGACGAGTATCTTAATACGTGCTTTAAATTTGTTGTCGCGACGTCCATATTGGTTGTATACGCGCAAAATGGATTCAACATAGGTCAGAATATGTTGCCACGGAATAAAATCCCGAATTTCAACGCCGATAATCGGTGTACGACCCAATCCTCCACCTACTAATACGCGGAAGCCGATTTCACCTTGCGCATTTTTGATGATCGATAATCCGATATCGTGGGCGTATATGGCAGCGCGGTCTTCTTTCGCGCCACTAATTGCTATTTTGAATTTGCGCGGTAAGTAGGCAAACTCAGGATTAAACGTGCTCCATTGGCGTAAAATTTCAGCATAAGGACGCGTATCGACTACTTCATCTTGTGCAACACCTGCGAATTCATCTGAAGTGATATTGCGGACGCAATTACCCGATGTCTGGATCGCGTGCATTTCAACAGAAGCAAGATCCTGAAGAATATCGGGTACTTCTTCCAACTTGAGCCAGTTGAACTGGATATTTTGACGCGTAGTAAAGTGACCGTATCCTCGATCATATTTACGAGCAATATGCGCGAACATGCGCATCTGTTTCGATGAAATCAAACCATACGGGACAGCAATACGCAGCATATAGCCGTGAATTTGCATATATAAACCATTTTGCAATCGTAAGGGCATGAATTCCTCTTCTTTCAATTCACCTGAAAGACGGCGCCTCACTTGATCGCGAAACTGAGCCACTCGCTCACGTACGATTTGATGATCATATTGATCGTAACGATACATTGTTTACTACTCCTTGTTATGCCAATAACTATGAATCTGTTGATGGATAATGTTTGGATACCGGCAACAATAATGCGGCATCCAATGGAAATTTCGCGCCATAACTCAGTATATGATTGACATCATCGTCTTCATCATGCCGTAAAGCCATTCCAATATAGGCATGTTCGCCTTTTTCACCTACTACAATCCCGATTCTCCCGCCGCAACCATTAAACCATGTAACTTGTTTTGGTTTGTTTTCAATATTTGTACTCATCCATTATCCTTGTCTCAATAATCAAAAACCTCTCTCTCATGCTTGGGTGTATCGCTCAATTACCCTAACGCAAAAGTAAGAAAATTTTTCGTTACAATGCAATCAAGCGTAACAAATGGAGCATTTTACCAAAAAATAACTTTGCTAGCCGAGGAGTTGATTGAGATTGTTACAGCAAGGCGGCAATTCAATACACTTAAATTTTTTATCGCTAATACTGAGTCCCTTTGGGAATCAGCGTCATCATATCAATGCACTTGTATAATTCAAAATAATATTATGTTAGATTTATATAATTAATATTTATACGGCTTGAGAAAAACATGAAATTACAGCAATTACGATATTTATGTGAGACCGTAAATCAAAATATGAATTTATCCAAAGCGGCTTTGAAGCTACATACCTCGCAGCCTGCTATCAGTAAGCAAATTCAATTACTTGAACAAGAGCTTGGCGTTGATATTTTTTTGCGCAATGGAAAGCGTTTTATACAAATCACCCCTGCAGGTCAACTCATCGTAAAAACGGCCAGGGAAATGCTCGGTGATGCAGAAAATCTAAAAAAGATCGCTCAAGAATTCAGTAGTGAAACAGGCGGAACGTTAACCATTGCTACGACACATACGCAAGCACGCTATGTTTTGCCGACAGTAATCAAACATTTTATGGATCTTCATCCTAAAATTAAATTGACGTTACGACAAGGAAATCCGATGCAAGTCGCTACTATGGTGACTTCAGGAGAAGCAGATATCGCCATTGCAACCGAGGCAATTGAGCATTTTCACGAGCTTGTGATGCTTCCTTGTTATGAATGGAATCGCTGTATTGTCGTACCGCCCAAGCATCCTCTTCTGAAAAGCAAGCAGATAACGTTAGAAGTTATCAATCAATACTCGATTATTACTTATGATTCAGCTTTTACGGGACGATCAAAAATAAATCACGCTTTTGAAAAAGCAGGTATGGAACCGAACATCGTGCTTACGGCGATCGACTCGGATGTCATTAAAACTTATGTCGAGCTTGGGTTAGGCATTGGCATTCTGGCTAACATGGCATTTGACCGCAAACGTGATAGTCCGCTTCAATCCATAGATGCCAGTCATTTATTTGAATCGAGCACTACTCGTATCGGTATTAATCGTAACAGTTATATTCGAAGTTATATTTTTGACTTTGTTGAAATGTTTGCGCCTCATTTAAAACGGTCAGACATCATCACGAAATTACAAAACCGCAATTAGTTTTGATAAAAATACATTAGTGCAATTCAGAATACCCGATACATTGTTGTTCAGAAGGGTCGTTCAATTTCTAAATAGCTACTTCAAATGAATGTATATTGGTACGCTTATATTGCAGAATGCGAGTAATGGGTAAGTTATTGTGTGCTTCATCATGCAATTGATCTAAGAGATCTTGCTTGGCCTTGCTCGCAACGATCAGTGCAATATGATTGCTCTTCGCTATCATAGAAAGGGATAAGCTGACACGCGGGGATGGCGCGATAGGCGGGGCAACAGCTACGCAATGCTGCGTTGAAAGCAAATCAAAATGCATGCCGGGAAATAGTGAAGCAATGTGTCCATCTTCTCCTAAACCCAAGACAGTCAGATTTAACGGTTGAGGTATTTTATTGAGTCGCTGGTTGATTTCTTTGATGGCCGTAAATGGATTGTTATGATGAGTTTTAAGGCTGATAAAAGGTGCGCTTGCAGGCAGGTTTTCGAGTAAGCATTTTTTCACCAGATTTTCATTCGATTGTTCGTCATTAACATCGACCCATCTTTCATCGCTTAGCGTAATAGTGACGCGTTCCCAAGGTAAAGGGCATTTTGCTAAAGCGGGCAGATAATGGCGCGGTGTGCTGCCACCGGGCACAACGAGGGAAGCGAATGGTTTTTTTTCTAAGGCTTTATTCAAAATGTCGCTGGCATACTCGGCAAAAGCCTCACTGAGTTGTGCCATATTAGAAAAATTATGTCGTCGCAGTGAAAAACTCATGTCTAATTTATGTAACCAAGCAACGTAGATCCGGAATAGTGTTAATGTGTGCTGGGAAAGGATTGGAATCACCCGGGAAAATGCGGCCGAGAAATGCAGTATTATTAGCCGTTGCACCTTCATAATCAGCCATTGCATCACCAATCACCAGTACTGTGTCAGGTTTTAAAGCATATTTTGCCAAAATATCCGCGACAATGGTTTTTTTTAATGCGGGTGAACCACGTACCTCTTTGAAATAGGGTTTCAAACCACGTCGCTCAATGATTACTTTGAGTTCGTTTTCCGGTGTGCCAGAAGCGACAAATAATGGAATTCTTTCCGCTTGCTGTTGAATGAGTTCGATTGCTCCTGGAACCGCTTCGGCGGCGATGACTGCCTCAACGACTAATTCAGAGAAGCGAATATCCAATGCTTTTTCTTCTGCTTCTGTTAGCGGTGGCTTGTGCAGGAAGTGTTCCTGAAAATGGCGGAATTTACGATAGCGGGACATGCCGCCATTTTGTGTATGAAATTGCACGACTTGGGCGACGATTTCATCACCATGCGGTCGATATAATTCAGCAAAAGCCTGTGTTTTGATTTTGCCAGATTCTGCGATGACGCCATCAAAATCGAAAATAATCGCTTGCCAATTGAAAGATTTCATTATTTCAACGACCTTATTAAGCTCTATTATCCGATGTGCTGGGCAGCGGATCGTTGACCTCATCCGCTTGATGCAAATCTTGATGAATTTCTCGCAAGCAATCCAGTATTCCTTGACCAAGATCGACATGTTCATTCAATACGAGTTTCCGGCCGATGCGTGGATGAAATGCATAAGGAGTAATTTCATAATGATGCACCGTGTTCGCTTCGTCAAAGTGCAGTTCAACAGACCACGGTAAAATTTCAGAAATCATCGTCATCACATCTTTGATGCGCATTTTCTCTTGCCCAGTCAAGATGAGATGCCGATTGGCAAATTCCGGCGCCAAGACTTGCACACTCATGCGTGCCGCATCTTCTACGTGAATATATTCCCGCATCGCTTCGCCACTGCCTTTGTAGGTAATCGAATGATTTTTGACGGCTTCGAATAACATACGGTAGATTCCGTTGCGATTGTCGGCGCGCCGGCCATAGAGCGATCCATAGCGTAAAATGTTGTAATCCAAACCATAACGCTCGTGATAGGTTTCTGTAAATCGTTCCGCAGCTTGTTTGCTGGCGCGGTAGAACGATCCGGATTCAGAATAAACATACACGCTGCTGGCGAACACGAATCGGCGTGCCCCGCTGATGCGCGCAGCTTCCAGCGCGTGCATATTGCCGAGCACATTAATGGTTGCGGTAGCAATCGGTTTATTGTGTGCTTCATCGATATCTGCGATCGCTGCGAAGTTATATACGATAGAACATCCTTTCGCGGCTTCAACGACTTGATCGAGATTCATGATATCGCCAATAACCATTTCTTGATTTGGCTTGTGATAAGGCGATACGCTGCGATCAAACAGCCGCACTTGATAACCGGCGGTAGAGAGTGCGTCTGCTACATGGCTGCCTAAAAAACCACTGGCGCCAAAAACGATAACTTGCTCACCTGGGACGGCTTTGCTAATCATTTGACCATACCTATGTTAATTAAACCGCGTAATAAGTTATCCGCCGCTTCGATTTCCATGCGTTGACGGGATTCTCTCGCCAACGAACCTACATGAGAAGTCAGAACAGTATTATTGCAAGCACATAGGTCGCCGTGATACGGTTCTTGTTCAAATGTATCGAGTGCAGCTACGCTGACTTTACCGTTATTCAGTGCTTCAGCGAGCGCGCATTCATCAACCAATCCACCCCGCGCTGTGTTGATGATAATCGCTTCTGGTTTCAATGATTGCAGCGCGTTATGATCTAATAAATGATGTGTTTTGGCGGAATAGGGTAGATGTAACGTAACAATGTCGGCGCAACTAAGCAACGGTTCCAGCGGCATCAATGTCACGCCTTCAGGTATTTGTGTGGCAAATGGATCATGTGCAATCACTTTAGCTTCAAAAGCCTGACATAGCTTAGCAACGCGACGACCGATGTGACCGAGTCCGATAATACCAACCGTTTGTGCCGCCAGTAGACGGCCTTGCGTGCGGGGCCATTCACCTTTACGAACGGCTTGATCCGTTTGATTGATCTGGCGCAATAGGGACAGCATCATTCCCATCGTCAGCTCGGCAACAGCTTGTGCAGGAGCTTCTGGTGTATTAAAAACCGTAATGCCATGATTTTGTGCCGCCTGAAGATCGACTGTATCCAATCCGGTACCACAGCGGGAAATCACTTTAAGAGCAGGCGCCGATTGAAAAACGCGCTCGGTCAGTGGTTCGATGCCGGCAATTAATCCAACTATCCCGCCGCTCAGTAGTTCAATAATTTCATCCTCTGTTAACTTCCGCCGGTGCGGATTGCTCATGATGCGAAAATCTTTTTGTAACAGTTGCTGCAGCGGTGGATTATTGTCAATATCAAACGAAGAAGTGGAAATGGCCAGTGTGTTCATGATTATTTCAGTGCGGCACGAATGTTTTGCAAATGAGTGCGACAAATGGAATCCAGAATGCGGATGTCCAAACCGTAACCGAGAAAATTAAATCCCGCTTGAATGCGTTGTTGCAACGCTTCTGGGTCCGGTTCTATGACATGAATACCACCTGGTTTTTGCGTGCGATGTCCCGCTTGCATGATTTGCGTAATTGCTGCTTGCACATCCCGATGATTCAAGTCACCGGGGCGTCCCATTGAACCCGATAAGTCATACGGTCCTATGATATAGCCATCTACCCCTGGAACGGCGAGAATGTCATCAATGGCTTTGACTGCATCGATATGTTCAATCATGACAATGACAACCGCATTGTTTTCCAGCCACTGGCGATAAGCCTGAAAGCTATGGCCGTAGCCTTGAGCACGCGTCAAACCCACACCTCGTTGACCACGCGGCGGATAATACATGCTACTCACGGCATCTTTGGCATCCGCAGCCGATTTAATCATCGGCACCATAATACCGGTTGCACCGGCGTCCATGACGCGTTTTATTTGATCGGGGTGATTGGAAGTTAAGCGCACAATGGCGGGACATTGTTTGCTATCCAGCACTTGAATAAGCGTTTGTACTTCGCTTAATTCAAGCACGCTGTGCTCCATATCCAGCACCAGCCAGTCAAAACCTGCTGCGGCCATGATTTCGGCAATCGAAGGGTGGCCCAACGTAACCCACGACCCTATTGTCAATTCGGAACGGTTCAAACGTGATTTGAGTGACATCGTGATTTCTGACTCGTTAATAATGATTAGTAGCGGGATAGCAAAGGATCATTTTTCATGAGCTGCTCGACTCGCGCTAAATCGGCAGGGGTATCTACGGCTTGTGTGTTGAATTCGGTGGGTACCATTTTTACGGTGAGGCCATGCTCGAGCAATCGCATCATGTCGACAGATTCCAATTGTTCCAGTGGCGTTGGCGCCAAACGCGTATATTGAAACAATGTTTCACGGCGAAACGGAATAATGCATACTTGTTTATGGGCTGCCGTGCCTGCAAACCCTGATTTGGCTAACGAAGGGATGGGTCGGCGTGACATATACAACGCTTCATTACGCTGATTCATGACAACCTTGATGGTATTGAAATCCATATAATCAGCTTCGTTATCGATTTTACGCACTAAATTCACACAACCCAGTTTCGGATCGTTATTAAAGGGTGCAACGGCGGTATCAATCATGTCAGGGTGCGTCATAGGCTCGTCGCCTTGCACCATGACGATTAAATCGGCGTCTAATTTTTCAACGGCTTCGGCAACACGGTCGCTGGCGCGTTCATGCGTATCGGCCGTCATGAGGACTCGTGCGCCAAAGCCTTCTGCCACCTGACGAATTTCTTCATCGCAAGTGGCAATGTAAGTGGCATCAAGAGACTTACTCATAGCAACACGTTTATAAATATGTTCAATCATTGGGCGCCCGAGGATTTTTGCAATTGGTTTGCCGGGAAAGCGCGAAGAGCCCATGCGAGCGGGTATGACAGCGATAGTTTTCATGAAGATTCTGTGCGAATTTAGATGCGTAAATAGTTAATTGAAAATAATTGCATCGATTATCCAGTTTTTTTTGCGACTTGAGCAATAACTTTATTAAGCATGCAGTTAAAATAATTTCACAACAAACTTGTTAAGTCTTGGTTTTTATCTTAAATGGCGCCTGCGATGAACTTAGGCTTATCTTCTTTAAATCAGCACACTATTTTGCTAAAAAAATGCAGAAAAACAACAGATATATGTACCTGTTGTTTTTAAATTACAACAAAAAGTAAATTTTTGTCAGAAAATTACGGTGCAATAATTTCTTGCTATCCCATCTCACTATAAAAGCCTACTGAATTAATGTTCATACGGCTGTTTCAGTTATCTCAATGGGAAATGTCATTTATTTACCTAATCGGACCGTTCGCTACCGATGACGAGCCCCCTCATTTCTTTGTTAGATCGTACCGACATACAAATTGAAGTTCCTGTTGTGCCATAAAAGGGATCGATGCATCAACTTAGCCGACAGAGAAAAACAAACAACCTTTCGAGCGTTTCAAAAAATAATCTAGAAAAATTTCCTTTCAGTGTGAGATTTATCACATTCAGTTTAAGAATCTCAATGCAAAATATAAACAATCTATGAAACATAGTTCATTCAATATTCATATTTTTTATTGATTAATAAGGAATGTTTGTTAAGTTACTTATTCATGGAATTGTCATAATAATTTGATACGGTTTAAGATCAATAGAAGCGAAGTGCTATTGGTAATAGAAACAATCATTAGGGGGTGAAAATGAAAATCAGAAATTATCTTTGGCTGCTGATGCTTAATATTGTGACAGGAGCCGCCTTGGCTCAACCGATTCCAAACCCAATCTCTAATACTCATTCAAGAGCCACAAATTGCCCTAACTCAGCCTTAATAGCCGATGTGGTGGCAATTGACCATCCAATGGTTTTCAATCGACTTGGTGCACAGAATGTGAACTGGATGATGTATGCGTTGCGTCATGACATCATTGATGTGGCAAGCAATAAAACATTGGATTACACAATTGTAGGTGATCAATTATTTGCAAGTGCCAAAGCAAACAATACCAGTCGCGGCATTGCATTAAGACCCGATTTGCGTCCTCGTCCATTGGTACTTCGTGTGGCAGCAGGTGGTTATCTAAAAGTAAATTTTACTAATTTACTGCACGCGGCATCTAATCCTTTTGATTACCCCGATCAGTTTTTAAGTATTCATCATCCAACAGAACATTCTCCAATAGACCAACTGGGATTAAGTGCAAGTAATTTGCATAAAATCTATACCTTGGATGATCAAGTGGCGAGCCGTACAGTAGGATTTCACCCACAAGGACTGGAGTTAGTTAATAGTATGAATGATGACAGCTCTTATGTTGGAAAAAATAGTAACAGCATGGTGGCTCCCGGGCAAACTAAAACATATTGTTTCTATGCTCCCAAAGAGGGTGCCTACCTGGTTAGTAGTGATGGTGCTGTTTTTGGTGGTGAAGGTACTTCAGGCAATAGTGGCGTTGGGTTATTTGGTGCTGTAACAGTGCAACCAAGTAGTGGGAAAAATAATAAAAATGGGAATCTAGGAACACGATTTTATCGTGCCCAAGTAACAGAAGAAGAATTACGGTTAGCAACTACCGGAACAACGCCAAACGGACAACCGATCATTAATTACGAGGCAATCTATCCTAATGACTGTCCAACAGGTCCCTTTTGTAAAGAAGGTAAATCTGGAAAACCTATTCTCAATATGGTGCACAACAATCGTATTATTCACGGAGATATCAATGCATTGATTGTTGGTCCCCATAAGGATGGTAGTTTTTCAAAAGATACTTATCCGCTAGAATCGCTAGGTGCGAAGAACCCGGCTTTACCTAATCGTCTAGAACCTTTTCGTGAATTTGTATCTATTTTTCACGATGAAAATGCTGCAACTCAGGCTTTTCCGTACTTTTTCGAGCATCCTGAATTAAAGCACACGCTTCATGGAGTTCGGGATGCATTTATGATTAATTATGGTTCTGGGGGTGTTGGTGCAGAAATCATAGCCAATCGATTAAAAGCTGGACCTATGCAGGATTGCCTAGATTGCGCGTATGAAGAGTTCTTTTTGTCATCGTTTGCGGTCGGCGATGCTGCTATGCTGGTTGATAAACCGACCAATTTGCGAATCAGTCAGTGCCAACCTGAATATCTACCAGGCTCAACAGAATTTAATACTTTTTGCGTTCAGCCACCGGATCAAAAAGCAATGGAAGCTTATTACCCGCATGATCCAGCGAATGTACACCATAGTTATATCGGCGATTTCGTAAAGTTTCGTAATTTACATTCGGGTAAAGAACAGCACATTTTTCATTTGCACAATCACCAGTGGTTGTTTAATCCCAATGACGATAACTCCAACTATATTGATGCTCAGGGCATAGGCCCGGGTTCTGGCTACACCTATGAAATTGCCTATGGCGGTTCGGGTAATCGCAATAAGACCGTTGGTGATGCTATTTTCCATTGTCACTTCTATCCTCATTTTGCACAAGGTATGTGGTATATGTGGCGCAATCATGATGTCTTTGAAGGGGGGACACCGCTTGAAGTGAGTCAAACACCTACAGGTTTTCACGAGGAACCTTTTGGCTTAATGCATGGAAAACCCGCATCAAAATCGAGAGCATTACCTGATGGTGAAATCATTTCAGGAACACCTATCCCTGCTATCGTGCCATTGCCAGGAAAAGGTATGGCACCAATGCCAGAACCGGTTCATATCACGCAAAAAGTAAATGGATTGGGTTCAAAAGCTGAGTTGGTAAATTCATTTAGTGAAAAAACGAAAAATCCAGGTTATCCTTTTTGGGTTGCTGGTGTTACTGAACATGGTAGTCATCAATCATCGATTGGGTCACGCCCAACAACTCCACCACTGGATATGTCAAGTATACCTGGCGTAGTCGATGGATGGGATGGAGGATTACCTCGACATGCGTTAGCAGGCTATCTGGCGGGTGGAGATGCAGAATCCAAAATAAGCCGGTTTACAGCTGAAAAGCATCTTAAAAAAGCAAAACCGATTTATTACCCGGAAAAAGGTACTGCTCTTGAGCAAATAGCAATGGAATTTCATGCAAAACCTAGACCAGGTCACACAACGAGTGCTATAGACATGGCAGGTAGCGTTTTTGCTTCTTTTTTTGCTACAAATGGTGCAAAAGCGGTTCCTGGCGCACCCTATAATGAACCTTGTATTGATGATCGGGGAGAATTACTAAAAACTGGGGGAAATGGCCAATTCTTTGGTGGCACACCGGGAACTTACATTGATGTTGATCCAGCGCTTTTACCTATGGGGATTGAGTTTGGTGCTGACAACCCCCGTGTATACAAAGGAGCTAATCTCCAGCTTGATGTAGTATTTAACAAATTGGGATATCACTATCCGCAGCAACGCATATTGACGCTTTGGCAAGATGTGGGTCCTTTACTCGATAAAGTACGTCCTCCGGAACCCTTAGTGATACGAATGAATACATTTGATTGCGCGATGTATGCACACACTAATCTTGTTCCCCATTTTTTCTATGGCGATGATTACCAAATCACAACGCCTACTGACGTAATTGGGCAACATATTCATTTGCCAAAATGGGATCTGACTTCCGCAGATGGTGGGGCAAATGGATGGAATTATGAGGATGGTACTTTCTCACCGGGTATGGTTCGTGAGCGTATTCACGCTATTAATAGCTGGAATGACTCTAATTCAGGGAATGCGGTTTCCACACTTTCTGGAGTTCTTAAGCTAGAACCATTGGTGCATCCTTATTTCAATGCAGCTAATATCCCCAATCATCAGGTGCCCAATTGTACAAATTTATGGCAAAGTGTGAGTGGTGATGCACACGAATTTGAGGTTCATTACGGCATGCCTGGTAAATGTGATTGGTTAGGCGCTCGAACTACCCTCCAACGCTGGTTTTCTGACCCGTTGGTCAATAAAGAAGGCATACATAGAGGACTAGGTGTTACTTTTACACATGATCACTTAGGGCCATCAACGCATCAGCAATTAGGACTTTATGCCACAATGCTGACAGAACCGCCTGGATCTGAATGGCGACACAATGAAACTGGTGAGAAGCTTTATAATGCGGCGGTGCGTATGGATGGTGGTCCCACTTCCTGGCAAGCAGTGATAACCGCAAAAAATGGAACTTTGATCGATTTGGATAAGAATGGAAGCGATGATTCACATCGTGAATTCTTCCTTCAATTTGGTGATTTTCAGCATGCATATGTGAAAGATGCTTATTTTGGCGTGACTGATGAGGGTTATGGCTGGATGTGGGATCCAGCTCAAACAGCTAAACCTACTCCAGACAGTTTCCGTGCAGCAATCAATCCCTCGTTCAGGAAGCCTGCTCAACCAGTTTTCCCAGATATCATCGCTTTTGAGCCCTATTGCCCAGGAGGTAACGGGACTAGTCCGAATAGCTTACTACCCGGTTCGGTGTATCTCACGGCAACGAATTTCAATAATACGCAATTATATGATGCGTCAGGTAGACCTAAACGTCCTTGCGCTGAAGCGATCTCGGCTGATGATGTCGGTATGATGGTTGTTAATTATCGCAATGAGCCGATCGGTGCGCGCGTGTACGATCCTAGTACAAAAAATCAAACCATTGGAATTCAGGGAGACCTAGCATTTGCAATGCATAATATGAATCGTGCATGGTCACCTCTTAATACTACTAATGGCTTTGCACCGTATCCCGCAGATTTAACTTTTAACATGATTCCCACTGATCCGTTCACTCCCATTATGCGCGCTTATTCGGGTGATCGAGTACGTGTAAAAGTTCAAGGGGGGGCCCATGAACATGAGCACAATGGTTCCATTAACGCAATGGCTTGGTTACAAGGGGGGTCTGGTTTTGGGCGAGCTCCTCATTCTGGCTGGAAAAATTCCCAGAATACCGGTTTGTCTGAACAATTTACATTTGATGTATCAATTACCGACTATTGGAGTGACACCTATCTACACGATCGTATGTATACGGTTGATTCCAGTCAAGATGGTTTGTGGAATGGCGTATGGGGTATTTTACGCAGTAAAAATACTCGAGATGCTGGAGATTCACTGGTTACGTTACCTAGCAATCCTATTCCAACAGTGCTTTTGCCAGGACAAGGAATCGGCTCAGATAATGTTTGCCCAGCAAATGCTAGGGTTCGTTCATATGAAGTTGTCGCTGTACTAGCCAATCGTGCTCTTGATAACTCTCTAGGTGTCACGATTCCTTCAGCACGCAATACACAAAATGCTACTCCGGGTTCTTCCAAGCTTAATCCGAATGGAGGCACGCTCGTCTATAACCCGCGTGCAACAAACATAACCATGATGGTTGATGATGGTATGGGAGGGAAAAAACAGGAAGTTTTCGGCGTTGGTCCCCTTCATGATCCTACAGCCATACTTCTTGTGCGTAAGGGAGATTTGGATCCGGCAAACAAAATTAAACCAGAAAAGCCAGTAGAGCCTATCGTGTTAAGAGCTGCAGCTGGGGAATGTATTCAAGTGACCCTACATAATAGATTACCGGAAAATCCCGAAGAAATGCCTGATCTTGATGGTTATACTTCAGTTTCTGGGATTATTCACCGTGATACGAACGATCCAAATGGTTCCGTGACATCATTCAATAACAATTTGATACGTCCGTCCAACGAGATAGGGCTGCATCCTCAACTGGTCCATTATAACGTCCAAACTTATGATGGTAATAACGTTGGTGTCAATAAGCGCAGCACTATTAAGCCCGGAGAAACCATCGTTTATCAATGGTACGCTGGCGCGGTCGAGCTTTCTTCAAATGGAGGATTGGTATGTGATGATATTGCTAATGATTCGAACGCATATGAGAAATTAAGTCTTTTTGCACAGCTTTCTAAAGAATTTAATGGCTTACCGACGCGTTCTCCATTGATAACTTTGTCGGAAGAGCCTAGAAAAGTTTTTCAAAAGATTATATTTTCATTGTCGAATGAAGATGAAATAAGATTTGATCCAAAAATAGAAGAGCGACTATTTGATATAGTGGTTCAGCAAGGTTTTTTTAATATCTATGCTGATACTCTGCAAAATAAAGTAAATACTCTTGACGTAAGTAATCCATCAGATAATGTTAAGCCTGAAACTTTATTTAGAGAGTTATTAGCTACAAAATCTGATAATCAAACGCAATTAATTCAGCGTAGTGCGGATAATGAATCATTATTTGACAGTACGAAATACGTTGATCCAATTAAAGATCTTACTTTTGGAAAGATTCAGGAGATTCGAAAAAGTTTGGCAAATAGCTTGATAAGTGGACTTGCCAACGAAACTCAAGCTGAGAGAATTGCTTTAAAAATAGCTGATAAGCTTGTGATGAATTATTTTTATGAACCCATAGATTATCTTGCTAAAACTAGTCCCTATGCATGGAGAAGGGATTTTTTCAACGAAAAATTTAAGCCAGAATTAAATAGAGAAAAAATACGCTTAGCTAGATTAGATAATGCTTGTCGGTATGAACCTATTGAATTTGGCGGCACTAATTTGACACCTCCCGATCGGATCAAACAAGGACAAAAAGGTGCAGTAGGCGCATTGATTGTTGAACCAGAAGGCGCTTCTTGGTTTAGTAGTTCGATGGATAATGCAATTGATCGTCAGAATCCGGGCATGAATCAGTCTAATACACGTAAAACACGAGCTACGGCTACAGTGCTTTATCCTACGAACCAAATTGCTCCACCATTTAATTCCACATGGCGTTTTTTCAGAGATCTAGTGATGATTCATCAGAAAGGACTTAATTTCCGCTATGGCACAGGACTGCCAGTGCCTAATTTAGCTGCCGAGAAAGAAAATGCTAATCAAGATCCTATGCAAGTTGCTCCTGAAGATGCTCATGACTCTGGGCATATGGCAATCAATTATGGGTCTGAGCCAATGTGGTTTCGCTTTGGCCTACCGCCCGATGCTCCTTTTGGCAAGGAAGGATTTGGCGGCGCGCTTAATGCATGGCAAGCGTTTAGTAATAGTGGCTGTTGTGATAACGGCGGTACCGTAGTGAGTGCGGACAAGCTCGCCGCTATAGGTCAGCCAGAACCTTATATTCCGATAATGAAAGTATATACTGGGCAAGAGATGCGGATTCGTTCCTTATTACCTACTGGCGTTGGTCGAGCTTCAACCGTAGAGTTGCATGGACATAGCTGGGCACGGGATCCTTATTTGCCTGACCCGACAACGTCGTCTAAATGTATCGGTGGAAATCCAATGTCGATGTATTTGAGTGGTCAAGAAAGCATTTCTCCAATGGCGCATTTTGACATGGTATTTCCACGTGCCGGTGGACCGTCATCTCCGGATCGGAAAAAAGGTGTGTCAGGGGATTATCTCTGGCGCGATCATGGCGGGTTTGGCATTACCAATGGACTATGGGCATTAGTGAGAGCCGAGCCGCTTATGTTTGGCATTTTACCTTTAGCAAAAGATTCTTCTCGGGCGAGTTGTCACCTTTAAAATGAAGTGGAAACTATGTCTGCTTAGTATAATGTTTGCTGTACCTGTTAAGGCTGAACCTGTTCGGTATGTGGACAAGATTATAGAACGAGAAGGTATTAGTATTCGTTTTCGGGTCGAAGCTGTTGAAGATGGCGCAGCACCATCTTTGCAAATCGGTCAGAAGGTTCGATTATGGCTTGAAGGTAAGCGTTTAGCTGATGATCAGCCAATCAACAATTGGCAGTTGGGTGCTTGGCTTGATCGAGAAAGTGACTCTGTGTCAGGAGCTGTGCCGGTTTGCGGACAAAGAGTTGCTCGCTATCTGAGTGGCAACCTAATTGAACGTCCATTGCTGGATCTAACAGGATACTATGTGCTGAGCTTGGATGTTGAATCCAGCGTTTCAGTGTTGGATCCATCGGTTAGTTTTAGCGGACGTAGCAGCTTATACAGTGCGATGAAGCTCGATGGAAAAGGATTCGATTGGATCAAAACCAGTGATGATATGCGGTTATTCGTAGCATTGCCGAATGAAAACAAGCTGGCGATTGTCGATTTGCAAACACTCAGTGTATTGGATCACTTGGTTTTGTCTGGACAACCTACGCGCCTAGCATTACAGCCGGATGAGCGCTTGTTGTGGGTGGGTTTAACTGGAACAAGTCCGCAGGAAAGTGCCATTGAAATCATCGATACCATTCATGATAAATCTGTAACAAGAATTCCTTTATCACCCGGCTATCACGAAATCGCTTTTTCTAGTGATGGTCGCCATGCTTTTATCAGCAATCGACAAAGCAAATCGATTACCCTCATCGATGCCATTTCTCTAAAGGTGGTACGTGAAATTGATCTGGGTTTTGAGCCGCTCGGCTTGGTTTTTGCGGATAAGCAATCATTATTGTGGGTAGTCAATGCCAAGGCTGGGCGCATTCATCGCTTTGACACCAAGGGCAATCCAATCGACAATCTAGTATTGGAACCCGGTCTAGGACCAATCAAGCTGATGCCGGGCGCGCGCTATGCTTTGGTAGTTAATCCAAGCCAGCATTGGATTCATGTGCTGGATGTTGAAACCGGTAAAGAAAAGCATCGCGTCACCCTTTCCGGTCAACCTTACGATATTTTGTTTTCCGACAAATATGCGTACATCCGAACCTTGCAAAGCGAACAGATTGGAATGTTGTCGCTCAGCAGCCTCGAAAGTGAACAACCGATTATGAAGCTGGTTCCAGTCGGTGCTGGTGCATTATCGGAAACGCAGAATCTTCCACGCGCTTCCAGTATGTCACTGACGCTGGATCGTTCCGGTGCTTTCTTCGCAACACCATCCGAACGCACACTCTATCATTATATGGAGGGGATGAATGCGCCCAATTCAGGTTTAAAAACATTTGGGCATACTCCCATGTCGGCGATGGTGGTACGACGTGGATTGCGTGAAGTTAAACCCGGTCAATATTCCGCAGTGATCCGACTGCCATCTGCGGGAAAAATGGTATTGGCTTTAGCAAGCGAAGCTCCGGTATTGAGAGAATGTTTGGGATTGAAAATTGATACAACGGTTAACACGAGTAGCGATGATGACATTGCCGTGCACTGGCTCAGTGATGGGATACAAAAAACGAGCACCAATTTACCGGTAGATTTTCGCGTCAAAGTTAAAGAACAGTCTAAAGACACGGGATCGCCCATCAGTCAATTAAGATTGCGGATTGTTCCGGTAAAAGGTGGTACTGCAGCAATCTGGCCTATGCAAGCCGACCCCGAAAAACCAGGTGAATGGTTTACTCGCGGGAAGCTCACGCAGAGCGGCGGTTATTACGTTCATATCGAAGGGAATAGACCTGTAAAATCATCTTTTTCGACCGTGTTAGTAGAAAAACCAAAAAATCCTTTGGAGAACTAATGTACGCGAAATTTAGCGTTATTTTGATCTCGCTGATAGCAACCATAGGGTGGGCTCAACCGCCTGAAAATTTAAAAAAACACACGAAAATAAGTAACGCACATCAAACACAACTTGTTTTGCCGAATATCATCGTTGTGGACAGTCAGAATCATGAACATCGACTGTTGAATTTATTGCAGGATCAAGTTGCAATTGTTAATTTTGTCTTTACTTCCTGCACGACAATTTGTCCTGTGCTTAGCATGACCATGCAAGCCATCGAAAAGCAGTTGCAGAATCAATTGGGGAAAGGTGTTATTTTGATTTCTATTTCTGTCGATCCAACAAGGGATACACCGGAGAAATTACGCATATATGCAGAAAAATTAGGTGCAGGACAGCACTGGTATTGGTTGACCGGAAGACTGTCAGAGATTAATCAAGTGTTGAAAGCATTTGGAATTCCAGTCGGACGTCCCGAAGATCATCCGCCGGTTATTCTGGTAGGTAATACAAATTCTGATCATTGGTTACGTTGGGTTGGCATTCCATCCCCAGAAACCATCATTGACGCAATTGATGTGGTTGCCAGAGAAAACTTGTAGAGGAAATGATGAAAAAAGTCACTCTATCACTAGTACTGATATTGGTTAGCTTGATATCAACAACCATTCAAGCTTCGGCAACTAATGCACAACCAGAGAATCGACTGGAGCGTGCACGCAATTATTTTGGTGATGATCTTTTAATCGATCAGAATGGGGTGTCACATCGATTTGTCAGCGATTTGCTGAGTCAGCATGTGGTATTAATTAATGTTATTTTTACTCACTGCCAGGATGCCTGCCCGATGCAAACTCAAAAACTGCAAGTCGTTCGGAAACAACTTGGAAAGCATTTTGGCTCTCAGATTGCTTTCTTATCATTATCCGTGGATCCCAAACGTGATGATTCTACTGCACTAAAAGCTTTTGCAGAGAAGCAGCAGGCTAATGTTCCTGGGTGGTCGTTTCTTACGGCGGATGAAACAACCATGGCAAAAATTTTGAGTCGCCTAAATCAGTGGACGGATGATCCTAACAATCATAGTACGTTATTGATTGCTGGCAACGCACGCAATGCGCACTGGGTAAAATTACGACCAGATTCACCTCCTGAGCGCATTGTGGCTGATTTACTTCGTTTGATTGGACAGTAAAAAGTGCCGCGACTGCACTATGTTTTTCTTCTGCTTAGTTTCTGCTTAATTAGTCCTATTAACCTTGCACTGGCAACTAGTTCAATAGACCTTGGGCGTTCAATCTATGAAAAAGGCGTTGGTCGAGATGGCAGAGAAATCGGTGCAATAGGGCATGGCAGTGTTTCCTTGAAAGGTGCTGCTATAGCGTGTATCGGTTGTCACGGTATTGATGCGCGTGGCGGTGGCGAAGCCTTTGTTCAAGTGCCCGATATTCGTTGGATGAATCTCAGTAAACAATACCCAGCAAGGCGTATGGGAGCTACCGAAACATCCTATGATCAATCAAGTTTCTCCACGGCAGTGCGAACCGGCATAACGGTGACTGAGAGAAAATTAGATCCGGTAATGCCACGTTTTGATTTGGCAGACGATGAAATCAATGGCTTGATCGTATATCTTGGCTCCATTGATCAATTAAAAAATGCAGAACAAGCTCGGTTAGTTATTCTTGGTTTGCTTCCCAAATCAGGCCGGAATGCTCTTGCTGATGCGTTGGATTCGAAACTTAAAAATTGTTCTCCGAATGAAAATGGTTTTCCGATTGCAGCCATCGACACGATTTATTTTGATACGCCGGAAGATGCAATTATTAAGTTAATGGAGCGTTTGAAAGAAAATCCAAATGCGCTGATTCTCGCGCCTTTCTTGCTGGGTTGGGAACATCAATATGCTAAAGCGATGCAACAATACAATGATGTGCCAACAGTTCTACCATTCTCCCTGTTAAATCCACTCGGTGAGAACAACTGGATTTTCTCCTTCCCAGGTCTCGAATCTCAAATATTAGCTTTACTAAAATCTGCAAAAGCAGAAGGCTATACGCAATTACGCATTTACTCTGAGCCAGAAAATACCCTTAGCGTAAAACTCGCTACAGTCGCTATTGAAATGGCTAATGCGCATGGAATGTCGACCATAGCAGATGTATCAGAAAGAACGCATAAACAAGGAAAGATTGCTTCATTATGGCTAAAACAATTTAACCCAAATCAGGTAGAACAGAGCTTACTAAAAGATGAGCTGATGCTTGTACCGGTTCTGTTTTTCAAACCTAATCAATCGAACGAAAACTCTCAAAAGAATCTGCTGCCACAACGGCACATAGCTTACCCATATAATCCAAAAGTTGGTGAAAATGGAGTATGGCGGAAGCCAGTCGATGTTTGGGCTGGGGCGGGTTGTAAATTTTTGTCACTCATTGGCGAAAAATCGCTAAGTCTCAATAAACTACCAAAAATCTTGGAATGGGAGAAACATCTCTTTTTATATAGTAGGCCAAATCTTGATTTACTATCTGATCAAGTATTTATTTATAAGTGAATTTGATCTAACCTATCAGCTCTTTTGCCAAGTCGAGTAACTGTCAAATATAGGATTAAAAGTAATACATTCGTGTGGCAAGAAGGTAAAGCAACTATGTCGATTCAGGTATTACCCCTAGCACCGCCCGACGTACAAGTGGTTTCGGTTTTGGCTGATACAATTTGGAGACATCATTACGCCGGTATCATTTCATCCGGACAAATTGAATATATGTTGGCACAGCGCTATCAACCAACTTTAATTCTGACGCAGTTATCTACCGTCGGAATTTGGTGGAAAAAACTAACCCTTAATGAAGAGATCATTGGTTTTTGTTGCTGCATGGTTACGGATAATCCAAAAGAACTGAAAATTGACAAACTGTATATACATTGCAATCATCATCGAAGAGGATATGGTGCTTTACTCGTTGCTGAAGCAATCAAAATCATGCGGGAAAATAATTTGCAGTCTTTGGTATTAACCGTTAATAAACATAATCAAACCGCGATTGATGCCTACCACAAGTATGGCTTTGAAATCACCCGTGATAGTATTGTCGATATTGGCGGAGGATTTATCATGAATGATTATCTAATGACGCTTGCGCCAACAAAGATGAGAAAGACATAGTGACTTATTTATGAATTTAAAATTTACCAAAATGCATGGTTTGGGCAATGATTTTGTCGTACTGAATGGCATTGATCAAACGATTGATTTAACACAATCACAGATTCGCTTTTTGGCCGACCGGCATTTTGGCATTGGATGCGACCAAGTGTTGTTGGTCGAAAGAGCGAAAGGTGAAGCCGATTTCCGCTATCGCATTTTTAATGCGGATGGTGGCGAAGTTGAACAATGCGGAAACGGGGCGCGTTGTTTCGTGCGGTATGTGCACGATCATAGTTTGACGCAGCAACGAGAAATTCGAATTGAAACACTCAGTGGTGTAATTTCTCCTAAATTAGAAGGCAGTGGAAATGTGACGGTTAATATGGGCAAACCCATTTTTGAACCTGAAAAAATTCCCTTTATGGCAGAAAGGGTTGCAAAAACTTATTCGCTTGAAATTGATGGCAATCTCGTTACAATAAGCGCATTATCCATGGGCAATCCACACGCTGTACGAATTGTCGAGAATGTTGAAACTGCTCCGGTTGATACCGAAGGTGCGTTAATTGAGTCTCACCAACGTTTTCCGAAAAAAGTCAATGTCGGTTATATGCAAATCGTTGATCGAAACCATATTCAATTGCGTGTTTTCGAACGCGGCGCCGGAGAAACATTGGCCTGTGGTACAGGTGCGTGTGCAGCAGTTGTTGCAGGAATCAACTTAGGATTACTAGAACATCGCGTTGTTGTTGGTACTAGAGGGGGAGAATTAACCATCCATTGGCCCCAAGAGAATGAGTCAGTCTGGATGACTGGACCAGCGGTAACAGTTTTTGAAGGTGAAATTAATTTGCAATCAATCAAGGAAATACCATGAAATCGGAAGAGGTCGCACATTATTTAAAAGAAAATCCGCAATTTTTTAATGAATTTTCTGATTTACTGGCTGATGTTGAAATTCCACATCCTCAAGAAGAAAAAGTCGTTTCTTTGCATGAGCGTCAAGTTGTTTCACTGAGAGATCGTAACCGCGTTTTACAAGATAAACTGCTCGAACTTATCAGTTTTGGAGAGGAAAATGATGCCATCGGTGAAAAAATGCATCGATTGGTGATCGCATTACTAGCTACAAGTACCATTGACGAAGTATTCAACGCACTCTATTTCAGTCTCAAAGAAGATTTTTCAGTGCCCTGTGTCGCTGTGCGTTTTTGGGATATAGCCTGCACTGATCCAATGAGAATTGAATTTTCAGCAACCAGTGAAGATGTGCACGCTATTGCCGAAAGCTTGGCTCAGCCTTACTGTGGCAATCATATTGCGGATGAAATCAAACATTGGTTCGGTGAGGGGCATGAGCACCTGAATTCATTTGCGATGATTCCATTAAATACCATGCAAACTATTGGCTTGCTCATACTGGGAAGCCCCGATGCAGAAAGATTTTATCCTGAAATGGGCATATTGCATTTGAAACGTCTTGGTGAACTGATTTGTATCGCAGTGACTCGTTATCATATCGCCAATCAAGTAAGCACAGCATTGATCCAGGATAATGCTTCCAATGACCAGCAAACGTGAGTCATTAGCTACTGCATTTATTCATCACGTTATCTATGAACGGCGTCTATCGACGCTGACCGGAATTAACTATACGAAGGACATTCGAGTACTTTTTACGCATCTTCGCAAAGAAGATTTAGAGCAGGTTCAAACACAAGACATACGTTTGATTATTGCGCAATTACATGGAAAAGGCTTGTCCGGTCGAAGTTTAGCTAGAATGCTATCGGCTTGGCGCAGTTTTTATAGGTATTTAATCCGTGAGAACTACTGCGAACATAACCCTTGTGTTGGCATACGCGTTCCAAAATCCGCGCACAAATTGCCCAATGTGTTGTCGCCTGATCAAGCCATGCAATTACTCGCGTTTCCGGCTGAAAACTTACTCAGCGCTCGTGACAGCGCTATGTTTGAATTGTTTTATTCCTCCGGTTTACGCTTAGCTGAGTTAACTCAACTTAAACCAGAAAATATTCATTTTGCTGAAGGTGTTGTCAGGGTATTGGGGAAAGGCGGTAAAACGCGCATTGTTCCAGTCGGAGATTTTGCTATCCAAGCGTTAAAAAAATGGCTTGAACAACGACCGAGTATCGCTAAACCGGAGACTACTGCGTTGTTTGTATCACATCGCGGTGATCCAATCAGCGCACGCACGATTAGTCATCGTTTAAAAAATCGTGGCATAAAACAAGGCATTCATCAAAATGTGCATCCGCATATTTTACGCCACTCATTTGCATCACACATTCTGCAATCAAGTGGTGATCTGCGCGCCGTTCAAGAAATGCTTGGGCATGCCAGCATTACATCAACGCAAATCTACACGCATCTGGATTTCCAGCATTTGAGTAAAATTTACGATCAGTCACATCCACGAGCAAAAAAAAGAAACGATTAGCGATTTTTTCTATCAGAAAGCAAGATAGGTTATACGTTATAATCGCTTTTTGTTTTTAACAATTGCATATTTCATGACAACAATCGTTTCAGTTAGACGCGGCCGGCAAGTAGCTCTCGGCGGTGATGGTCAAGTTACTCTCGGCGCAGTAGTGGCCAAATCCAGTGCGCGAAAAGTTCGCAGGCTCTATCATGAAAAAATATTGGCTGGATTTGCGGGTGGAACTGCCGATGCCTTTACGTTGTTCGAACGCTTCGAAAACAAATTGGAAACACATCAAGGCCACATCATGCGCTCTGCGGTGGAATTAGCCAAAGACTGGCGCACAGATCGTATTTTACGAAGATTGGAAGCCATGCTGGTGGTTGCTAATGCGGAAGCTACTTTGATTATCACCGGCGCGGGTGATGTCATTGAACCAGAGCAAGGTCTTGCGGCCATCGGCAGTGGTGGTTCTTTTGCACTCGCCGCTGCGCGCGCTTTGCTGGAAAATACTGATTTGGCGCCTAAAGAAATTGTTAAAAAGGCGCTGACAATAGCTGGAGATATTTGTATTTATACCAATCAAGATCATGTGATAGAAACAATTGATTGAGTACATGAATTTGTTTCTTGTTATTTATTAAAATACATCAGCTTATCTTCATCGAATTTTTATAGAAAATACAACCATGTCTCAAATGACTCCTCAGGAAATCGTTCATGAACTGGACAAGCATATTATCGGTCAAGATGCTGCCAAACGTGCGGTTGCAATTGCATTACGAAATCGTTGGCGTAGACAACAAATAGCTGATCCGCTCCGACAAGAGATCACACCGAAAAATATTCTCATGATAGGGCCTACCGGTGTTGGGAAAACTGAAATTGCCCGGCGACTGGCAAAGCTCGCGCATGCGCCTTTTATCAAAATTGAAGCAACCAAATTTACCGAAGTAGGGTATGTTGGGCGTGATGTCGATTCTATTATTCGCGATTTGGTGGAAACCGCTATTAAAGAAGCCCGCGAAAGAGAAACTAGAAAAAAACAGCCACTCGCGGAAGATCGTGCGGAAGATCGTATTTTGGATGCTTTGCTGCCTGCTGCTCGTGATTTTGATCTTCAATCTACGACTGAAGACCGAGATAGCACAACACGACAGAAATTTCGTAAGAAGCTACGCGAAGGGGAATTGGATGACAAAGAAATTGAGATAGAAATTGCTGCGCCACGTGCTAGCATGGAAATCTTCGCGCCTCCCGGCATGGAAGATCTCACTTCGCAAATTCAAGGAATGTTTCAAAACGTAACCGGAGAGAAAAAGAAAGCTCGAAAATTAACCATTCGCGAGGCCAGAAAACTCTTGCTGGAAGAAGAAGCGGGGAAAATGGTCAATGATGAAGAATTAAAGATAAACACCATACAAAATGTCGAACAAAACGGCATTGTATTTCTGGACGAAATTGACAAAATCGCTAGCCGCTCCGGTCATACAGGCGGCGATGTCTCGCGCCAAGGTGTGCAACGGGATTTGCTGCCATTAGTCGAAGGAACTACCGTATCCACCAAGTATGGCATGATCAAAACCGATCATATTTTATTTGTCGCCAGTGGCGCGTTTCATATGTCCAAACCGTCTGATTTGATTCCCGAATTGCAAGGACGCTTTCCGATTCGGGTTGAACTCGCCAGCTTAAGCGTCAGCGATTTTGAACAGATTCTGACCAATACAGATGCTTGTTTGACGCGTCAATACGAAGCACTCTTGGCTACTGAAGGAGTTAAATTGGAATTTGCTGGTAGCGCCATAAAACGCCTGGCTGAGATTGCTTTTTCGGTTAACAGCAAAACCGAAAACATCGGTGCGAGACGACTACACACGGTTATGGAAAAACTTTTGGAAGACGTTTCATTCAATGCAACCAAGCATAGCGGACAAACAATTGCTATTGACGCATCGTATGTCGATGAAAGACTTAAAAATTTAGCACAAAGCGAGGATTTATCTCGTTATGTTTTGTAATAACAAAATGATAGAACTTTCTTAATATTCAGCGCATTTAAGACAATTTTTATTTTTTGAATAAATTTGCTCGAAATAACGATCTCGTTTATTCTTTGCCCGCAATAATATTTAATTTGGAGAAGTGACCGAGCGGCTGAAGGTGCACGCCTGGAAAGCGTGTGTACGGCTCAAACCGTACCGCGGGTTCGAATCCCGCCTTCTCCGCCATTATTCAATATTAAATCAATGATCTATATATCAATATTGACTAAATGTTGCCCGTACCCCTCGGCCGCCTTCGCTCCATGTTGCTCATTATTGTTAATCCAGCGAGTATAGTTTTAGCAGTATTTACACATTAGAATGACACATTTGCCTATGTTGGGTCGACTCACTGCTTCACATACCGCTTCTGCATCCGCCATGTCATGCTTGTTGGTTTTCACATAGGACTTTACAAATTGGAGTGACATGAGTTTGACAGTATGTCCAAATTCGCCCAGCTTTCTCGCCCAGTGGTGTAAACTATCGCAGGCTTCCATGCCCCAATCAGAGGCAGGGCTCAAGATTGGCAAAGAACCTCGTTATCAGCTACGGCGCAGCTGCTTGCGCGGCACAGTCTTGCCGTGCATATCCACTCCGCGAACTTGAAATACTTCTTTTGCCAAATCAATGCCTATCGTTGTAATCTTCATGTCGGACGCTCCTCTTTATTTGGTGGGCTTTATTGCACCACTACTTTGGCACTTCGATGCCGTTTAGGGTAGTGACGTCCATTCCATTACTTTTATTCCGCGATTACCGCAAAATTTAATGCCCCTCAGCGGTACATTTTTACTCCGTTATTAATAGACGTGATTAATATCGATGGCAAACAAAGCTCGCTGAGCTACCTGAATCATCAGCTCACTTCGATTACTGGAGTGCAAGATGGCGTATTTTTATGCCACGAGCGGATGAAACAACTGATGGTAAGGATAGAGAAGCACGTCCTATTGCGTCTTGTTGTTGCACCTGGTACCGATAACGCGGAGATCCTGCGGTCATTGCGCAAGCATATTGACCCAGTATTTATACCCCGCCGACTCTATATGGTGAATGCGCTGCAGCGAAATAGCACGGGCAAGCTTCCATATCAATCACTGGAAAGCATGGTCCAAAGCTTGCGCGCAGCGCAGTATAAAACCTGATACCTTTCAAGTCGGTTTCAGCTCTTTCTTCCCCCCTCGATATAAGAAAACGAGGAACACCAAGTGTAAGGAATGTAGCCGTTACATCTTCTGTTCAAATCTCGCTTTGGCAGAACTGAGCCAAAGTCGATTATGGCTGATAACAAGCACCGCTGGGATCATGATAAATCTGAATCAAATCACCACCAGCTCCGCCCCAAGCATTACCATCCGCAAAAATGAGACACCCTTCATCCTTGAACAGTACCTGTAATCTCCGAGCGTCGTTACCAAAATAGAATGGAATCCATCTCTTACCGGACTCATAAGTATGCGAACGATCGGGTGCACGATTCATGATGTCCTGAACTTCTTTCATTTGCATACCAATCTTAAGCCCAGAAAATTTACTTCCAGCTCGAGCCTCGCCAATGACTTCTCCATCAAAAGAGCCATCTTGCGATTTAACTATTTTGGGGCTGGCTGTACCGGTTTGATCAGATGTACGTTGTTGCGGCACCTGAGAAGAGGTGTTTGCACAAGCTGAAAGAAAGAAAACCACGATTAATAAAAGGGGGTAGAGTTTGGTAATATGCAAGGGAGTCTCCTGGTTTGCGAGCAAAAGAAGTTTGATATTGTGTCAGTTTAGTAAATATTTTATTAAGTTACTCGGTTCAGTTTAATATGGCTAGCCCTATAAAATCAAGGATAATTCGTGAGTATAGTGCTATATCGATGGAACTTGAAGGGGACAAAACGGCCAAGGAAGCATTGGACTTAGTAATACTTATCAGCTACCGATCAATTAAGATAGCTTATAGGAAAAATGAACGCTCTTTTTTGCTAAAGCTCATTATACCCAAACTGGATGTTTAGGCAAATATGCTGCTGAATGATCAAAAAACATCTGATTTTGCTTAAAGACACAATATGTTGATACCGGTTAAAAATTGACTCCCTATTACGGGTGAAATCTGAACAGGGGAAAACAGAGCGCAGGATACTACGCATCTGTGTAAAAATAAGATCGTTTGCCTGATTCATGAATTCAGCGCTGGCTAGTTGATCAATGCGCCCTCCTGTCAAAATGGATGTCAATGAAGAATTTTAATTAATCAACAGATCTAACGCCATGACACCTTGGGAATCTAGGGCAATCCCCAAAATACACTACCGGCATTCACACCTTTTTTGGCAGCTCGTTTCACCATTGTGTCACCACATTGAGGGCAATGCGGTGTAACCATCGCTGTAGCGGGTAGTTCTGATGGTAAAGAATCATTATATTTTGCGGAAGTATCGAAAGAAGAAGCTTCGCGAATTTTCTCTATCATCGCCGCAAGTTTGGCTCCATCAATTAATCCGATATTTTGTCCCTTCGCAAATAAATGTGCTTCCGCAGTAAAAACGCCAGAAGTAACAACAAATCCACCGGCAGCCCGCTTCACTATCATCACGCCAAGCAATTCACGCACGATATTGACGGATACCTTGTAAGCTCGCCACTGTTTGCATTGGACTAAAAAATTCTCACCATCTTTCCTGAGCACTAGATCAATGCCATCATCAGCCCCGCCCCCACCTGTTTCAGTAACCGAAAATCCGCGCATCCGGAAAGCTTCTCCAACGAGTAGCTCAAACTCCCTCCAGGTTATATTCTGGAGGGCATTACTGTAATTTTTATTACCAACCCTTTGAATGAGATTTCTGCGTTCTTGTCTTTTAAGAACTGAGGTTACCGAGCCAATCAGGAATAGAAATGGCAAAATGTATTGTCCGTATAAAGCAAAAGTTCGACTGAACTGCTCAACAACCATGTGCCCGATCTGTCCTGGAACAATGCTTACCAGTTGCGAATCGGGAACAGAATAATTACTCAATGCAACATAAGAGATAATCGCTAAAGTGGTACTTGCCCACCACGGAAATGCAGCGGCGAAATCTAGCAGATTTTCTATCAGACTGTTTTTTCTTCTTGCCATTGTTTTTTCTATTACTATCAGGTTAGCTCAATTTATCAATCAAATAGAAAATCACATTCAATATATACAGGAAATGCACTAATCCTTTATTTTTCTATTGCATTAAATGACTCTATCAGTATTGGTTTCGATCAAAAATGTTAAAACTTGAATGACAATCTTTGGACACCTGAAATAAACACGATCAATGTTCAATTTAGCGTACTTATCCACATTTACGGATTTTGTGGATAATCATTTATCCTCTCAAAACTAAAATGGTACTAAAAAGCAAAGGAGAGTTCTATTTTGGATTTTATAGATTTTGAAGAGTATATTGTTTTGACGAATCTTACCGAAATAATCTCGATGCATTGACGTTGGATAGAGAAAAAGACATGCGTGACGATGCAGAATAATACATTGAGCAACAAAATTAAGAGGCGTGATTTAAATTCCAAAACGTTTTTGAACTGGCCGCGGATTGAGTGTTTGTTAATCAACTTGCAAAAATTACCAGGAAACGAGTGAAATCACAGCATTGAAAATTATCGAGGTTGAAACACAGTTTGTCAGCAGCCATCCAGAGTTATTTATTTAGATCGTTGAACAATTGTTGTTTTTAATTGAAATAGACAAACCGAAAATCCTCTGATAATCACAAAAAGATGTTGTCCTAAATGTTGCCCAAACCATGCCAAAAACTGATTGACAAATATTATATTATTTATTTAAACGACCGTACGACGGATAAATTGTACGGTGGATTCGCCGCTTGCGGCAATCCACCAAATGGCAGGCTCAAAACTCACCCAATCGGCGGTTATACTCGCACCATAACCTACGATGCGGCCAGTCGGATCACCAATACTGCCGACACCAATCCGATCTATAACCGCAGCTTTGATTATGATGCCAATAACCGGTTGACCCGCCAATTGGATAACGCCGGTTTCGAGAACAGTCTACTATAGGCCTACTAATATTTATTTCCAGTTTCTTCTTTTGTGTAACTTGTTGTTTTTTGGCTCCCCGACCAGGGCTCGAACCTGGGACCTGCGGATTAACAGTCCGTCGCTCTACCGACTGAGCTATCAGGGAATATTTTAAGAGGTGAATATTAACGTTTAGATAGTATTTGGTCAACACTAGCTGTTATTTGAATAAGCAAGATCTAAGTAGCGTATTTACATTGTATACGAAGTATCCAGGTGTTTGATGTAATAAGATCTCTGGCATTTCTATCTTAATTCTCATTTTAACCGTTGAATCAGTTCTTTAATTCGCATTACACGTTGAATAACATCAGGGGTTTTTATTTGTATTTTTAATCGATCTTGTCCGGCGAGCGAATATTCGCGACCACTCTGAATTAACTGAATAATTTTCAGTGAATCGATAGGAGGATTCGCAATGAACTGAATTTGAATACTATCGGCGCTGGCGTCGATACGGGTTATGCCAAGCGGTTTAGCAGCAATGCGCAAACGATGGCAGTCCAACAAAGCGCGGGCCGGATTGGGTAACAGCCCAAAGCGGTCGATCAATTCGCGTTGCATGTCGTCGAGTTGTTCATCGCTATTGCAATTGGCCATACGCTTATACAGCACCAAACGTTCATGAATGTCATGGCAATAATCTTCCGGCAGCAGCGCCGGAACATGCAAATTAATTTCCGTTGCCACACCCAGTGGATGCTGCATATCCGGTTCTTTACCTTGTTTCAAAGATTGAATCGCGGTATCTAGCATTGCACTGTATAAACTAAAACCGACTTCCTGCATTTCGCCACTTTGCGATTCGCTCAAAACTGCGCCCGCGCCACGAATTTCCAAGTCGTGCATCGCTAGATAAAAGCCCGATCCTAGTTCTTCCATTGCTTGAATAGCTTCCAAACGTTTTTTCGCTTGCGAGCCAAGCGCTTCTTCAGGCGGCGTTAGTAAATACGCATACGCTTGGTGGTGTGACCTACCTACACGGCCCCGCAATTGATGCAATTGCGCCAAGCCAAATTTGTGCGCGCTGTTGATCAGAATCGTATTGGCGCTGGGAATATCGATGCCGGTTTCGATGATCGTGGTGCACAATAAAATATTGAAGCGCTGCTGGTAGAAATCACGCATGACGTGTTCCAGTTCGCGTTCCGGCATCTGTCCATGAGCAATGTGAATTCGTGCTTCAGGCAATAAGTTGGCTAATTTCTCATACATCACCTGTATGGTACTCACCTCGTTATGCAAAAAATAAATCTGCCCGCCGCGCTTTAATTCTCGCAAACACGCTTCACGAATAATGCCAAGCGAAAAACTGCTGACAAAAGTACGAATTGCTAAGCGACGCTGCGGAGCCGTGGCGATAATAGAGAAATCGCGCAATCCTTCCAGTGACATCGCTAAAGTACGCGGAATCGGAGTGGCTGTGAGTGTTAGCACGTCTACTTCGGCGCGCAGCTTCTTCAGTTGCTCTTTCTGCCGAACACCAAAGCGATGTTCTTCATCGATAATAACCAGTCCTAGATTCTTAAAATGGACATCTTTCTGAATCAATTTGTGCGTGCCAATAATGACATCAATTTCTCCTTTCGCAAGCCCGGCGATTGCTTGCGTTTGCTCTTTGGCAGAACGAAAACGAGATAATTCGGCAATTTTCACTGGCCACTGATCGGCAATTAAACCAAAACGGTCGGAGAAGTTTTGAAAATGTTGTTCGGCGAGCAATGTGGTTGGAACCAGAACGGCAACTTGTTTTCCATCGGCAACGGCTACAAAGGCTGCACGCAGCGCTACTTCGGTTTTGCCAAAACCGACGTCACCGCAGATCAATCGATCCATCGGTTTACCCGAAGTCAAATCAGCGATCACCGAATTGATTGCCGCAGCTTGGTCGGCGGTCTCTTCGAAACCAAATCCTTCCGCAAACGCATCATAATCGTGCTGCCGTATGGTAAATGCATGACCTTCGCGTGATGCGCGTTGGGCATATAAATTCAATAATTCTGCTGCGGTGTCACGCACTTGCTCCATAGCCTTGCGTTTGGCCTTATCCCACTGACCGCTACCCAGTTTGTGCAGCGGAGCGGATTCGGGCGCTGCACCGCTGTATCGACCGATCAGATGTAATTGAGAAACCGGTACGTATAACTTGTCGCCACCTTCATATTCCAACGATAAAAACTCGCTTAACGAACCGGGATCGCCCTCACCAACATCCATACTGACCAAGCCCAGATAGCGGCCAATGCCATGCTGTTCGTGCACCACCGGATCTCCAGGTTTGATTTCAGAAAGGTCACGCAAAATATTATCGGTTGACGTTACTTTGCGAGATTCACGTTCGCGACGCCCGTGCACATGCGTGGCATACAGTTCACTTTCTGTAATTATCGCTAAACGCTGTTGCGGCAAAAGGAAGCCATTGTGCAGTGGTGCTACACTCAACATAAAAGGCAAGGTGCTATCAATAAACTCTTGATAACTCTGACAACTCACAGGATGCAGATCGTACTGATTGAGGTATTCGGCAATTAACTCTCGTCTGCCGATACTCTCGGCTAATAGCAAAACACGCCCGTCACTGTGCATAAATTGCGTGACGAATGCATTGAGTTTTTCCAGTGGATTTTCTGCGTGCCGGTTAACTTGAACAGACGGTAAAACTTCGCTGACAAGATTTTTGACTGGCTTGGTTACGGTTTCTTGAGGAGCGATTTCGATTCGAGCATAGGGCTTTAGCTGGGCAAAAAAAACATCGCTGGGCAAAAATAATTCGGTCGGGGGCAGTAACGGACGCTCGATATCCGCACGTAATAATTGATAGCGCGACTGTGTGTCGCGCCAAAATTCATCGATGATTGACCGTACATTTTGATGCAAGCAAACCAGAGTTTCTTTTGCCAGATAATCGAATAGCGTTGCTGTCTGCGCAAAAAATAACGGCAGATAGTACTCAATTCCCGCAGGTGTTAGTCCCTTACTAATATCTTTATAAATTTGCTTCTTGGAAGGATCGCCTTCGAATTGCTCGCGAAACTTACCACGGAAAAAAGTACGGCCAGCCTCATCGAGCGGAAATTCTCGCGCGGGTAACAAACGGATTTCATTGACGGGATAAATACTGCGCTGCGTATCGACATCGAATGTGCGAATGGTATCGATCTGATTGTCCAGTAAATCAATCCGATAAGGCAGCGGGCTTCCCATCGGAAACAAATCGATTAACCCGCCTCGAACACTATATTCACCGGGTGAAAAGACTTGCGTCACATGCGAATAACCTGCTAGCGTTAATTGACTACGCAAACTCGGTACATCAAGTTCTTCTTTTTGCTTCAAAAAAAACGTATGCGCTGCCAAAAACTCACGTGGCAACATGCGATAAAGCGCTGTGGTAACCGGCGTAATCAATACATCGCAAGCACCGATCATCACTTGATATAGCGTTGCCAAGCGCTCTGATACCAAATCATGATGCGGAGAAAACACATCGTAAGGCAATGTTTCCCAATCCGGCAGCAAATGCGTTTTAAGCTCTGGCGCAAAATAAGGAATTTCTTCAAACAAGCGTTGCGCATCAAGCGCATTGGCGGTAATGATGACCAGCGGTTTTGCTTGCTGCCCAATCTGCGTGAAAAATAGCGCGTCTGCGGAACCCCAAAAATTGGGGTAACGTGCTATGGAACCAAGTTCAGGCAATGGATGTGGAAGTTGCATAATAAAAAATTACAAACGTACTAGATTGGAAGTCACAAATTTTAGTTCATTTCTTCAAAGTTTTTAGCTGTTGTTTTGAAGAATTATCACTAAATCAAAATCCTTACAAACCACCTCGGCTAATATAGGTAACGCTAGTTGCTTCATACGAGCGATTTCTTACTTGATGAGACCTTTACACGGTTGCATCCCAATTTATGGATCAGATGATAGACTAGAGCGCTGTAGAGAAGAACAATCACAGTTCATTACATTACGCACCGTTATCGGATACTGCAGGGCATTGGACGTATTCGGGATTGCTGCTATTCAAGATGCTGTTGACAGGAATTTGGAATTGAGGATTAAGCAATGAATTGGTAAAAAACATGGCGAACTCGAATCTACACGTGATGCGATTTCTGGGATTGTCGCTGGAAGATGATATGCCAGACCACTCAGTATTGTTGCGTTTCAGAACACGGTTAACGTCGGCGGGAGCATGGGATAGGCTTATTAAACAAAATCAATCGGCAAAAGTGCACAATATTGAAGTTAGGAAGGATATCAAATTGATAACGAGCATCACCCAAAGTCCACGCAAACCTAAAAACCACAGACCTACGTATGAAGTGGTTGACGATTATGTGGTAGGCACACCTTTTGGCAGCCAAGCGCGTTGGTTAATGGCAAAATTGTGCGTTACAGAGGAATACCTGAGGTTCACGCATGGCACATGCTTCCGACTGTGGTGCATAACTTGTAAAGAAAGAGATTTAAAAAGAAATGTCAGATTAAATCTCGTTCTTTGTAATTAATTAAGAAGTCGGTCTATTTCCATCTTGTAATGTAATGCCTACCAAGGCGATTTTATTTTCCAAAATCTTAATCCTTGATTCCAGTTCCTGTACTAAAGCTTTGGCTTCTGATAATTCTGAAGTTTGAGTTTGGGAAGTTTTTGCAGAAACACTCGTTTCTAACAGCGCTAGGCGCGATTGTAATTGTTGCTCGAGATTTTCTGTTTCAGGGCCAGCAAGGTGAGTGAATTCCACACTGTCTTCATAAGGTTCTCGAGTTGTACCGGTTACTTTAATAATTGCGCCGGCAATTAATCCGCCCACAATAGCTAAAAACATTGTGATAACGATGCCGTTGAATTGAGCAACGGCTACATCAGGAACGACCAAGAACGCGCTGAATCCACCTATCAATCCGGGCATTCCATGTAAATTATGTACCCCACACGTATCAACAATTTTGAATTTTGATTCCAATAAAGGTTGTAAAAACACATAACCCAACACTGAAACGGTACCCGCCAAAAGCCCTATTCCAAATGCCCCAATCGGAGAAACAACATCACATACCGAACCGATCGCTACGCCTCCGGCCAGTGCAGCATTGGCCATATCAACCATAGAAGTTTTGCCATGATGTAACTTCGAGCTTAGAAAATAAGTCGCTAAAGTGGCGCCTGATAAAGCAAGTAACGTGTTGGCTACCGTTTGCGGCATATTTTCTAAAGGAACCAGCGCAGTGGCGAAGCTCGGCCAAAATAGCCATAGCACCATTGATCCTAACATGGCAAATCGGTCAGATGTATGATCAGATTCAATGGGTTTGCTGCGTTGATAATCTGTGGTTAGAACTATCGACATACTCAACCCGAAATAAGCGCCAAAAGCGTGGATTACAATCGATCCGGCGGTGTCTTTAAATCCGGTTGTATAGCCAATTGCATTATCTAAAACCAACCATTCATTTAACAAATAAAGCGGAACAACCAGCAGCGCTAATAAAGCATACTGGAAAACACGCAAACGCCCTAGCACCGCTCCCATGGCAATCAATGCTGTTGCCACGGATAACTCAGCAAACAACAACGCATCAAGCGTATGAGGCTGCAATTGATGGCCAAAAATTCCATTGGCGCGTAATAGGATATAAAGCGGAAGCCCTGTTGCAACGACCAGATAAGTACCGGTTACAGCTCCAAAACCATAGCGGCGAACGAATACCATTAAAAACCCAAAACCAACGAGCAACATTGCCAATATATGAATAATAAAATTATATTTGGCGACCACCCCTGCTTCGCTCAAAGCCTCGGTAGTTTCGGCATTTGCCCAATTACTAAAGATTAGGAAAAACAGACCTAGAAGCACAGTAAAATTAAAGCCTTTTTTCATGAGACACTTCCTTTTTCAATGATTTATTCGGATTAATTCTGTGAGAAATTTTGAATCAAGGGAATGTCCAATCCTTAATAAAATACCCAATTGGAGTGTGGACTTTAATTGACATAAATACAATATGATTTTTTTACCAATAGGAGGGCAAATTTTAAACTGAGATTTTTGTTCGACTTAATCTATGAGCTCAGACTGTTGTTTCTGCTCACTTTTCAGTATTTGACTCAGCAAACTACCATTCTCTTACATTTTGAGAATACAAATATTGTCATTACGAACGTATTTTAAACTACAAAACACGCTCGTAATGAGTGGAGTGTGTCTTTTGCAAATTAGACGATTGGAATGATACGCAGTGATCCATGTCCTAACACAGATGCTGTGGCAACATTCTGCAGAGTGATAGCTTTCGCAACGCGTTCTATATCACTCGTATTACCACTCAAACTGACTTCTTTTGCTGCATTTCCAAATGTCCAGGCATCGACGACAAACATATCGTATTGTGGACCATATTTTGCGCGAATTGCAGAGCGATCAATCGTGGTACCAACCTTCGTATTCAATGCAATACCAAGTTCATTATGTGCGCCCACCAATTCTTCATACATGGAACCACATTCTTGCGCATTATTTAATACGCTTGATCGATCTTCCGCAAAGAAATCCGGCTGATTTAATCGGCTTTTTGCTTGTTGAGCAATACTATCTTTTTCTGATTGTGATAGATTAATGCCGAATTGACTGGTCATTGAAACAATATCATCCATTTTTTCTGCGATGTGCTGATAAATATTTTTTACTTTTGCGCACGCACCACAGCCACAATTACTATGATCGTCTCCATGCACGCCAATTGCATGTCCTTTATTTTTGAGGGTGTCAGAAATTCTAGTTGCTAACTTTATTTCAGTATTGTCGCTCGGTGTTGAAGCACCGCCCAAATCACAGCCGTAAACAATGCTGAGCGTACCACCTGCTGCCGATGGAGAAGCTTCACGCGTACCATCTTTGTTACAACGGCCATCAACACAGATAGAAGGCACGATGCCTTGAACAGGAATATTAAACGTACCTGATGCAATTGATTGATACATGTTGTTTAGTGTTGTTGGGTCGATATCAGTACGATTTTCTGGACCGATGGAACCAAGCCCGAGATTGAAAGTACCGAGTGTGTGATATTTTGAATTGACGTTATTTGATTGCACAGATTGATTAGATGGCGTACCTGTCGTGCTGTTGGTATCTTGCCCCCCGAAAAAATCATTGAACCATTTCATTAAGCTTTCAAACATATTTAATCCTTTGCAGTAATTGGTTAATTGATCGTAATTTTTCTTACTTTTACCATACTCAAAGCAACTCAAAGAAGAGCAAGCTTTTTCCACCTCTCCAATATTCTATATCGATTTTTTTAAATGATATCCATCCTTTCCCAACTTCAATCTGAGGCGTTAGAATTTTAGCATCAATTTTATGTAATATACATTTTGAGGTAATTGCAGAATGCTACGAATCTTTCATTACAGAGTAATTTCGGGATGGTTTGTGAGGAGATTGGGTAATTGTTTTTAGCTTTTTTAGTCAATGAGCCAAAAATAATCATCCTAAATCGGTTATTTTTAGTGAAGCAACCCTCCCTCCGCAGCATTCGACTGATCAACCAAAATTGCAGCCACGCAAAGATTTCAATAAGTGGTTTTAGTCAATGTTTACCTGTACTACCGAATCCGTCCCCTCCGCGTGAGCTTTGCTCGAAACTATCCACGGCATTGAATTCTACCTGGATGATCGGAACCACAACTAATTGTGCAATCCGTTCCAGAGGATTGAGTTGAAAACTATCTTGGCCACGGTTCCAGCACGACACAAGAATTTGCCCTTGATAATCCGAGTCGATGAGTCCGACCAAATTTCCTAATACGATACCGTGTTTATGTCCGAGTCCCGATCTTGGCAAAATTAACGCGGCTAAATGTGTATCTGCAAGGTGAATCGCTATGCCAGTGGGAATCAAAAAGGTATTCCCTGGGTTGAGCGTCATGGTTTCTGCAATGCAAGCGCGTAAATCAAGTCCTGCGGAACCGGGGGTTGCATAAGCAGGAAAACGTTCATTCAAGCGTTCATCAAGAATTCTGATGTCGATTTTTTTCATATGAAAACTCCAGTGAATCTATTACATGTTATTTAAAAAAATGTGCTGATATGTTTGATGAGATGCCTAGCCTGTGCAATTTTCGGTGCTTTTGGGAGAACATGCTCGCCTTTATCGTCCAAAAGAATCAATTCATTGCTATCGGAGCCGATGGCTTCTTGCGCCCAATTGGCGACCATCAACGGAAGTCTTTTTTTACGCCGTTTTGCTTGTGCATTTTCGACAAGATTTTCAGTTTCTGCCGCAAAACCAACACAAAACGGAGGATTGGGAGCTGTTGAAACGATCTTGAGAATATCTGGATTGGGGGTCAATTCTAACGTTAAATTGCTATCTGTTTTTTTAATTTTTTGCGCGCTAACATTTGCTGCGCGGTAGTCTGCGACTGCAGCCACGCTGATAAAAATATCCGCTTGCGCAATGTGCCTTTGCACTGCCTCTAACATTTCCTGCGCACTTTCTACGCTAATGAATTGTTCGACTGCGGTTGGCGTCAAGCAAGTAGGGCCGGAAACCAACGTAACTTTAGCGCCAGACTCGACCGCAGCTTGTGCAATGGCGTAGCCCATTTTCCCAGAACTTTTGTTGGTAAGTCCTCGTACTGTGTCGATTGCTTCAAACGTAGGTCCTGCCGTAATGAGAATGTTTTTATTGTGAAGTAACCGATTGCTTTGCCAGAAAGCATTTATTGTTTGCGCCAGTTCAACGGCTTCTACCATCCGCCCCATGCCTGTTTCGCCACAAGCTTGTATGCCACTGACCGGGCCGACTATGTGGATACCATCGTCGCGCAATGTTTTCACATTGCGCTGGGTTGCCGGATTCTCCCACATTTGACGGTTCATTGCCGGTGCAATCAAGAGCGGGCAATTACGCGCAAGGCAGAGCGTCGAAAGCAGATCATCCGCAATGCCATGTGCGAGTTTGGCAATGAAATCAGCACTTGCAGGCGCAATTACAACGACATCGACTTCCCGAGAAAGATTGATATGCGGCATATTATAAGAATGGCTCGTGCCCCATAAATCCGTAAAAACAGGATTGCCCGTCAATGACTGAAAAGTAAGTGGTGCAATAAACTGACAGGCACTTTGAGTCATAACTGTTTGTACGTTTATCGCATTTTGCGACAACAAATGTGCCAATTCCGCAACCTTATAAGCCGCGATTCCACCGGTAATGCCAAGCAATAAGCGTTTTTTTTCCATGAAAGGTATTAAGTGGGGAGATAAATCATGAATGGGCATGCAATAAGAAAAGGGCTTTTCGAAAGCCGATTGTATTCTATATATTTTAAAAAATAGTTCATTTGAACGATTAATACCGGTTTTTTGTTGCCGCTAATAAGCATTAGGCCACCTATTCATGCGTATAAATTTTACTTGCGAATGCAATAAGTTGGTAATAATTCTAACTTCCATTCTACTTATTATGACTATTATTCATTGGCCTATTTCAGAGCGTCCAAGAGAAAAATTACTACAAAGAGGCGCTTCAGTGCTTTCTGATGCAGAGTTACTGGCTATTTTTTTACGCACCGGAATTGCCGGCAAGAGTGCAGTGGATCTCGCGCGAGAGTTGCTGCAGCATTTTGGTAGTTTGAGCGATATTTTTTCGTCCAGTCAAAGTGAATTCTGCCAATTCCCAGGTTTAGGCAACGCTAAATACGCGCAACTCCAAGCCGTGCTGGAAATGTCTCGACGCGCGTTAGCGGAAGAACTCAAATGCAATGATGTGCTCAATTCGCCACAATCAGTGCGTAATTTCTTGCGGCTTAGCCTAGCCAGGAAACCACATGAAGTTTTCCTAGGAATTTTTCTAGATACTCGTAATCAAATCATCGCAAGTGAAGAACTTGCTAGCGGCACTTTAACAGAAACTAGCGTTTATCCAAGAGAAGTCATTAAACGTACTTTATATCATAATGCAGCAAGCGTCATTTTTGCCCATAACCATCCGTCTGGAAAAATGGATCCCAGTCATGCAGATCTCATGTTGACTGAAATTTTAAAAAAAGCGCTCGCCACCATTGATGTCAAATTACTCGATCACTTCATCATCACGAGCGATAATGAAATTCTTTCTTTTTCCGAACACCATCTGATTTAGTCTTTTGGTGTTATTTACCGAATAAAGATGCACTTCTGTATCACATACTAGAGTTGGAGTTATCTGATTTTGATGAACAGTTTTTCATGAAGCCGAGAGAGTCTCGACTCGTGAAAACGGACTGCAGTTTTTCGTGATTTGTTTTTCCATCTCTTCTTCCTCTCAAATCATTTTATCTCCGGAAAATCCGGGGCGCTTTAATTACTGTCGGCCTGGAACCTGGTTTATTAAGGACTCCGACCGCGATGAGGACCGGTTATGTTTTTATGTTGCCAGTTGCCACCGTATCTAATGCAACCGTTTTTAGTAGCGGGTACGTTTCAATTACCGATATGATTCGAGAGAGGCTAACGTTTAATTTTATCATTGCAGTCATAATAGAACTGCGGTCTGTTACGAACTAGTCGGTTAAGTTACTAAAAAGAATATCTGAGTTACTTGATTTTATAGTTCAAATAAAGATGGTACATTGTAAATTGCTTAATCTAGCATGACTTGAGATGTCAGATAATTATTGGAGTAAAAATAGGATATGAAAATTGTGCACGTGATTGCTGGTTTGACTGACGGCGGTGCAGAGGGTGTTCTATACCGCCTGTGTTTGCAGGACCAGTTAAACACGCATACTGTGTTGTCTCTGACCGATGGAGGGAAATACGGTCCACTGTTACAAACAGACGGAATCGCTCTTCATTGCCTGAATATGCCGCGCGGCCGCTTAACATGGGCAGGGGTAGTGAGATTGTATCGGCTGATTCGAGACTTGCGACCAGATGTCGTGCAAACCTGGATGTATCATGCTGATTTTATTGGTGGATTGATAGCTAAAATAGCTGGTGTACGTCGAGTGTATTGGGGTGTGCGTAATAGCTTGATGACCGTTAAAGAATCTGGTTGGGTGATTTTTTTTCTTGCACGTATCAATGCATTTCTATCGCGTTGGATACCGGTCGGTGTTATCTGTTGCGCCGATCGAGCTAAGGACATGCATCAAAATATAGGATACGCCGCTAACAAATTGATTACCATACCAAACGGATACAACCTTGATTCCTTTAAACCCGATAGCAAAATAGGATCGCAATTACGCGTAGCGCTGGCTATTGACGAATCCATTCCCTTGCTGGGCTGTGTTAGTCGTTACAGTCCTCAGAAGAATCATGAGGGTCTTCTCAAAGCACTGTCTCTTGTCAAAAAAAATGGGATAGCATTTCGCTGTTTGTTGGTAGGACGTGGGCTTGATACAGATAACACACAACTCGTTTCTTGGTTGATTCAATACGGTCTGCAAGATGAAATACTTTTGCTTGGACAGCGCAAGGATGTTCCTGCCATTATGAATGCGCTAGACCTACACGTACTTCCCAGCACCGCTGAGGGTTTCCCCAATGTAATCGCCGAAGCAATGGCGTGTGAAACCCCTTGTGTTTCAACGGATGTCGGGGATGCTGCATACATCATCGGACAAACTGGATGGTTAGTGCCACCTGCTGATGCGCAATTGCTCGCTGAAGCGATACAATCGGCCTTAGTCTGTTGGAATGACAAGACTGCATGGTCATTACGCCGTACCGCAGCACGAACAAGAATCATGGAACATTTTAGTTTGGAAAAGATGGTTGCGACATACCGTGCTACGTGGGAGAACGGTCTTCAAGATGTATCCTCAGTCTAAGGGCAATATCGCAAACGGGTGGTTATGTTCCCTGAAATCGATGAATTCTGGTTAAGAGTATGAACAATAAGTTTATGAAATATTTTATTTTTGGATGGATTGGAATCGGCATAATGTCTCTCGAGGGCTGTGGTACTCTGCGTACGGTTGCCGAAGGTGATGCCACGACACGGGGAAATCTTACGCAAGTAAGTTCGCCTTGTGAAAGTATTCCAAGGATTTATAGTGGCACTGGCTACAACATTTGCATGATGCGTGGCAAACCATCTAAGACTTCGCTTTGGTTAAGTCCGGGACCAAGAATGGATATTGATTGATACCGTACTGTCCGGCGCATTGGATACCGTCGTATTACCGTACACGTTCTATACACAAACGACTCAAGGTAATATCATTTTAAAATAAATCCTTAGAAGTTTTGTTTTAGAGACTTAATCCGCGTTAAGTTTATATTTGCATTTCTCATAACCCCTTGCCGCATTAATGAAGACTCCCATACAACAGCACACACCGATGATGCAGCAATACCTGCATCTCAAACAGAATTACCCGGATACGCTGATGTTTTATCGCATGGGTGATTTTTATGAATTATTTTTTGATGATGCTGAAAAAGCAGCGAAGCTTCTTGGCATTACTTTGACGCATCGAGGTTCATCTGGAGGGGAACCGATTAAAATGGCCGGGGTACCTTATCACGCTGCGGAACAGTATCTGGCGAAATTGGTGAAATTAGGTGAATCCGTCGTTGTATGCGAACAAGTAGGTGATCCTGCTACTTCTAAAGGGCCTGTGGCTCGAGAAGTGACGCGTATTTATACTCCGGGTACCTTAACCGATGCAGCGTTGTTAGATGATAAGCGAGATTGCATTCTGTTGGCATTGTCGATAAAGGACGACACGTTAGGACTAGCGTGGCTGAATTTGGCGGCCGGCCAACTTCGTGTGACAGAAACGACTCAGCAAAATCTCACCAGTGAACTAGAACGTATCCGGCCTTCCGAGGTTCTCATTCCCGAATCGCTTGCATTATCTGAAATGCAGCGAAAAGATTGGGCGTTGAAGCGATTGCCTGATTGGCAATTCGATCATGATCATGCTCAGCAAGCACTGCAACGTCAATTAGAAACTCACGATTTATCCGGGTTTGGTTGTCAGGATTTGTTGATTGCGATGGGTGCCGCAGGCGCTTTGCTGGAATATATTCATCTGACGCAGGGCACCAAAATATGTCCTATCAGTTCCTTGCGGGCTGAATTCGATACTGTTTATGTTCGAATGGACGCGGCAACACGGCGCAATTTGGAAATTTCCGAAACCATCCGCGGTGAATCGTCGCCGACTTTACTGTCGTTATTAGATACGTGTTCAACCAATATGGGTAGCCGTTTGTTGCAATATTGGTTGCATCATCCATTGCGCGATGTTCATACGATCGAAAACCGGCTTGATTGCATCGCAGCATTAATTAACGAGAATGAATCGAGTTTTTATGTGCCTGCGCGTGTACTGCTGCGAAAATTTGTTGATATCGAACGGATCACTGCACGAATTGCGCTTCAATCGGCTCGCCCGAGAGATTTATCGGGATTGCGCGACAGTCTTAAATTGTTACCCGAGTTACATGAAATTTTTAATCTTTGCCAGAGTGAGGCGCTCCATCGGTTGATTCAAGCATTTCAAGTCGATTCTGTAGTAGTGGACTGTCTCAGTGTATCGCTACTTGATGAACCATCGACCGTATTGCGCGAAGGAAATGTCATTGCCGATGGGTATGATGCCGAATTAGATGAATTGCGTGCGCTACAAAACAATTGTGGTGATTTTTTATTGCAATTGGAAGCAAAAGAAAAAGAACGCACTGGCATTCCGAGCTTGAAAGTGGAGTATAACCGCGTGCATGGTTTTTATATTGAAGTGACGCATGCGCATAGCGAGAAGATACCCACCGATTACCTGCGCAGACAGACTTTAAAAAATGCTGAACGATATATCACTCCAGAGCTAAAAGCGTTTGAAGACAAAGCCCTATCGGCTCGCGATCGTGCATTGGCACGCGAAAAATATTTGTATCAAGAACTGTTGAATAAACTCCAACTTTTCGTGCCGGTATTGCAGAAACTGGCTGTCAGTATTGCTGAAATTGATGTGTTGTGCGCATTAGCAGAGCGAGCGAGAACACTGAATTATGCGCGGCCACAACTATCGGAAGAAACTATTTTTAACATTGATTCGGGGCGCCATCCGGTTGTCGAAAATCAAGTTGAACATTTTGTCGCGAATGATGTTTACTTGACCAATGAGGCAGATCAAAAAACACAAATGCTGCTGATTACCGGTCCCAATATGGGAGGTAAATCGACCTATATGCGGCAAGCCGCGTTAATTGCATTATTGGCGCACTGCGGTAGTTATGTGCCAGCGAAAAAAGCGCAATTGGGAATATTAGATCAAATATTTACACGAATCGGTGCATCCGATGATTTGGCCAGTGGCCGTTCCACGTTTATGGTGGAAATGACTGAAACAGCGAACATATTGCATAACGCCACGCCGCAAAGCCTGGTGTTGATGGATGAAGTAGGTCGTGGCACTTCAACTTTTGATGGCTTAGCATTGGCTTTTGCCATTGTTCGGCACTTGGTCACGCAAAACCGCAGCCTCACTTTATTTGCGACACACTATTTTGAACTCACGAAACTAGCGGAAGAATTCGATCAAATTAGCAACGTGCATTTGAGCGCCGCCGAATATAAAAACCGCATTGTTTTTTTGCATAAAGTCACCAATGGACCGGCGAGTCAGAGTTATGGTTTGCAAGTGGCCGCGCTTGCAGGGGTTCCAGTGAATGTCATCAAAGTTGCACGAAATCATCTCGTCCAGTTGGAACAAGGCAACATTCAAAAAGGTGTACAACCCGATTTGTTTTCGGTTTCATACCCAGAATCTGAATTAAGCGTAGAAGATAAGCAAAACAAACAGGTTATGGAGATGCTAGAGAATTTAGTGCCGGATGAACTCACTCCAAAGCAGGCATTAGAAAAAATCTATGCGTTGAAAAAAGCGTTGGAGACAGATTAATAGCGATAACTTGCTATATTGATCGCTGTTCATTGCGTGCGGCGATTACTCCTGCCTCAACCGTTGGATATAACAGATTGACATATAATTCTTTTTTTATCCTTGAATTTTCTATCCGTCTGGATTCCCGCATAAAAGACATCATTCCCAGTGAAATGCGTTTCTGAGCTTCTTCTCGCGTAACACGAGGAGGATGCGGATAACCGAAATGATCCGCGACCAAATCAAAATAAGCGCCCATTTTGAGATTTGAGTCATCGCAAGCATGGTACAGTCTACCCGGTTTCCCATACTGTGCTGCAGCATAAATAATTCGTGCCAAATCATCGGCGTGAATGTGATTAGTATAGCTGTCTTCATTTTCTATCAAGGCTGGTAAACCTTGTTGCAAGCGTGCGAGTGGCAACCGGTCTGCTGCGTAAATTCCCGGCACGCGCAAAATGGATACCGCGACATTATTGCGTTTTCCCCAGAAGCGAATTTGTTTTTCTGCATCGACGCGCCGTATGGCACGATCATTGAAAGGATTGACCGCGCGTGTTTCATTGATCCAATCACCCTGACAATTACCATAGACGCCGGTGGTACTGATATAGATGAGTCGCTGTGGTAAAATGGCTGCGACATTTTTTGATTGTCGCGACAATGCAGACAATAAGTGAGTGGTGCGATTATCTCGCAATCCTTCACTGGGCGGCGGCGCTAAATGAATCACTAGCTGTGCGATTCCGGAAATTTTTTTTAGCGTTTGAACAAAATCGAGATCTCCATAAATGGGCGTGATTCCATTGGATCTTAGTGTGCCGATGTTATCTGCATTTCGATAAAGTCCAAAAATGCGGTAATTATTTTTAAATAATGGCGCTAACCGCAGCGCAATATTGCCACTACCAACAATTAAGAGTGTTTTTTTCATTTCTATTTAACTTTTTAGCTGTTTATTCATTTTCTCGTAATGTCGCATCAAATCATAATCCAACCAAGTGGTCATATTTTTACCGCTGAGTCCGGAGAAACTATTTTAGCAGCGGCTTTACGCGCCGGTCTATCGTTGCCATATGGTTGCCGCAATGGTTCTTGTGGTCTTTGTAAAGGCAAAATCATACAGGGAACCGTCGATTATGGTCAGCATAATGAGGAAACACTCCCCGAAATAGAAAAAAAAGACGGCTATGCGTTATTTTGTTGCGCCACTCCACTCACTGACTTAGTCATTTATTTGGATGAGATTAGTGCCACTAAAGATATCGAAATAAAAACGTTGCCATGTCGGGTAGAAAAACTCGAACATGTTGCCCCCAATGTGATGATCGTCTCGCTGAAATTACCTGCGAATCACAGATTGCAATTCCTACCTGGGCAATATATCGATATTTTGCTTAAGGATGGTCAACGGAGGAGTTTTTCACTGGCCAATGCCCCGCATAATGATGAATTGTTAGAATTACATGTACGTAATTATCCGGGCGGCACTTTCACGGAACATGTTTTTACGCACATGAAAGTCAAAGATATGTTGCGCTTTACCGGTCCGTTAGGATCTTTTTTCTTACGCGAATCGTCCGAACAAAACGCACCAATTATTTTTTTAGCGAGTGGCACAGGTTTTGCGCCAATTAAAAGTATTTTGGAACACATCTTTCATAACGAAAATAATCCATTCTATCGCAAGGAAATGACATTGTACTGGGGCGTTCGCATCAAAGAAGATCTTTATCTGATAGACTTAATCAACGAATGGCAGCAACGGTATTCAAATTTTAATTTTATTCCGGTTTTGTCGGAACCGTTGTCTGAGGACGACTGGCAAGGACGGGCGGGGTTCGTGCATCATGCGGTGATGCACGATCATGCTGATTTAGAAAATTTCCAAGTCTATGCTTGCGGTTCTCCCGTTGTCATCAAAGCCGCTTACCATGATTTCACTAGTCAAAAACGTTTACCTAAAAACGCTTTCTTTTCTGATGTATTTACTCCCAACACAACAAGTAGTTCTTAGGGAAACGCTGATTAATTCGGCGAACGAAATGAAGCATGAGACGCACGGAACGCAGCAACTAAGACATATCAACATGATAGACGCGAGGGAGCGAGTGCCGCGCAACGAAGTGATTCGTTTGTGCAGTCAATTAATCAGTGCTTCCTTAGGTAAGTTTTTTCAGAGTTTGCTCAAGCCCTTTGTTGTAATGTGTGATGGCGGCTTCATGTTTGCCAAGTTTTTCATACAACTGCGCTAATGCTAAATGAGCTTTATGGCTCGGTTCAACTGATAAACTTGCTTCTAAGTAATTCTCGGCTTTGCCCCAAAGTTCGCAGTATCCACACAGTCTGCCAAGCGTAAGCAATAAGGCCGCATTGTTTGGGTGTATTCTAAGCCAACTTTCGGCGCATTCGATTTGACGGCTTACATGAGAACCCAAACATTCGGAATAGAGTTCGATCAGTTCAACATCCCATGTCATCGGCAAAGTGTGTTCAATAATCTGATGCGCCGCATTACAGTTATCCAATGCCATATAAGCACGCGCTGCTGCTACTGCCAATTTGCTGTCTCTTTTTTCCATTGGAGTGACATGTTGCTGCCAATATTGGTTCAGCGAACGCACATCGGTAAATTTGGTTTTAATTTTTTCTACTTGCGCATTCCGGCGTAATTCACGCACCAGACTTTGGTTGGATGAAGGCCGTCCGGATAAGGTATTGGTAAGGTCTAAAATGGCATCCCAGTTCTTTGCTTGCTGTTGTGCTTTGATTTCCAGCAACAAAGCAGAAGATGATTGTAATCCGCCATCGGCATATAAAGAGTGCAGTGTTTGCAACGCTTCCTGGTGCCGTCCTTCATTAATTAAGAAATCTGCTTTAGCAATTAAACCCAGTGATTTGTCTTCAGGTGCTTTGTTGATTGCTGAATCGATATATTGATCGCGATCGGAAACATCATTGAGTTCCTGTGCGGAACGCGCTGCAATGGCACCACTTAACGCCGTTGCTAGCGTTGAATCGGAAAGTTTTAAGGCAACGGCTGCATTTTTCTTGGCTTTGACGTAATCGCTTTCAAAATATGCTTTTAAACCAGACAATAACATTTCGTCGGTTTTTTTAACTCGATGACGCTCTCCAAATTCAAGTACGCCTAACATCATTCTAATCAGAACATACGAAACAAAGGCTGATACGATTAATAAAATGACAAGATGATCTAATGCTAGCTTAACGTCGACACCATAAGAATCCAGTACAAGAGCTGCATGACCTGGTGTATTTTTTGCTACATATACAATTGCTACAGCGGCAGTGAATAACGCTAATAGCCAAAGAGTTGCTTTCATTGGTTCTCCTCGTTTCGATAATAGAAATAGCAGAATATAGAGCTAATAGAATAAATGTTTTGAGGGTGAATAGAGAAGGCAGATACGATCGAATGGATCGTGTTGAATGTTATTAAAAATATTATCTGCATCGCTAAACTTTCAATTTTGCTGTCACTATTTATTGTTTTACTAACACCTTACCGAAGTAGGTTTGCAAACTATCAAGCAATCCCTCATCACCTGCCAAAGTTGTTTTAATAATTTTTTCGAGCCCTAAATCGCCTGCTGCTTGAACAATACGTTCATAACTCGTAAAAATTGGCGTCGATTTCAGCAATTGTTGGCCAAGCTTACCTAGTATGTCAAATAAATTGTGCAATCCTTCACTACTGGTAATAATCACTGCATGAATTTCACCCCGCGACCAGGCGGCTAATAGCGAATTCACATCGGCTTCGGGTTTTTTGCGTTGATAGCACTCAGCATAATCTAAAGCGGCGCCGCGCTGGATAAGCGTATCACCCAATAACGGTCGACCACCTACACCACGAAAAATCACCACGCGTTGCCCAGCCATATTCTGCAACACCGGCAGTTTGAGCAATGCTTCACTATCAAATTGTTCTGTTGGAGAAAACACCTTGTCAATGCCGTACTGTTTTAACGCATCAGCGCTGCCTTTTCCTACCACAGCCACGTTAAGATGCGCAGGAAAATCACCATATTTGGTGATGAATTGCATGGCTTTATGAACGGCATTAGGGCTAACAAAAAACGCCCAATCAAATTCATGCAAGCGCTTCACAAGATCCACTAACTTATCGGTATTATCCACATCCGTAATCGTTAACACAGGGAACAATACCGGATTACCGCCTTCTTCACGAATGCGATTGGCTAGAACAGCACATTGATGTTGTGGACGAGTTACCAGCACATTAACACCCGACAATGAATTGGAAGTTGCTACACGCAAAATTACTTCCAGCCTTCCGCAGGAACTAGCGTTGATAGAATTTCATCCGCTCCCTGTTTGATTAATTTTTCTGCGAGCATTTGCCCCAATTGTGCGCCTTGCATTGGCTGCCCCGAAACGACATCGCTGACGATTCGCAAGCCATCCGGTTGTGCCACAAAACCACGCAATCGCAAAACGCCATCAAAGATTTCGCCGAACGCGCCCAGCGGAACCTGGCAACTGCCCCCGAGAACACGGCTCATTGCACGTTCAGCTTCAACACAATACGCCGTTGTTTGGTGATGCAATGGTTGTAACATCTCAACTAAATCTGGACGGTCTGCACGGCACTCAATGCCCAATGCTCCTTGCCCCACTGCTGGAAGGCTTTGCTCAGAATCTAATAACCCAGTAATGCGGCTTGCCAGTCCCAGCCTTTTTAAACCAGCCGCAGCAAGAATGATCGCTGAATATTGACCTTCATCGAGTTTGCGCAAACGTGTTTGCACATTTCCGCGCAAAGGTTGTACTTTAAGTTGTGGGAATCTCGCGCGTAATTGACTTTCTCGTCGCAAGCTGGAGGTGCCAACGATACTGCCAGGCGGTAATGCATTTAAGCTATCATACTGATTAGATACAAAAGCATCGTGAGGATCTTCTCTTTCAGTAATCACCGCGAGCTTAAAACCTTCGGGCACATTCATCGGCATGTCTTTCATCGAATGCACGGCAATATCGGCGCGTCTATCTTCTAAAGCTTGTTCGAGTTCCTTGATGAAAAGCCCTTTGCCGCCTATTTTAGAGAGCGATTGATCGAGTATTTGATCGCCTCGGGTGGTCATGCCGAGTATGCTGATGTCAGTTTGCGGGTATAATTCGAGTAAACGTTGCTGAATATGCTCTGCTTGCCACATTGCCAATAAGCTTTCTCGCGATGCGATGACAATTTTTTTAGGTATTGAATAAGAGTTGGGCATTAAAATTTAAAAATGAAAAAATTACAAAAACTTTTTACTATCTATCATTTTAACATGGCAGAAACAGTCATGGCGTGTTTAGCACTGCTACCTGTTGGACGGTGTGGGAAATAACGCGATGAATACAGCCGGAATGAATCATTTGGATAAATCTATTGAACAAAACGAATCTCCTAATGGAGATGATAAAGACCTACCTTTACGAGACGATATCCGCTTTCTAGGAAGAATGCTCGGGGATACGTTACGCGAACAAGAAGGTGATGAAGCCTTCGAATTGGTTGAAAATATTCGACAAACAGCCATTCGTTTTCGCCGTGATCAAGACCCGCAAGCGCGCCAAGAACTAGAAGTTATTTTAAGTCGGTTAAGCGACAAAGCCTCATTACCTGTCGTTCGCGCTTTCAGTTATTTTTCATTGCTTTCCAATATTGCTGAAGACGTTCACCATAATCGTCGTCGCCGAATACACTTGAGACAAAAGTCTGCGCCTCAACCAGGAGGCGTTACATTGGCCTTGAGGCGTGTATTGAAAGACAAAGAAGATTTATCTTTTTTGGAGGATTTTTTTAGTAAAGCACTCGTATCGCCAGTTCTGACGGCACATCCGACGGAAGTGCAACGAAGAAGTATTTTGGATTGTCAGCTCACCATTCAACGCTTACTCAGAGAACGCGCACAAATGGAAATGACACCCAATGAAAATCGTCATAATGAAGAAAATCTCCGCGCGACCATTCAATTGTTGTGGCAAACCCGCATGTTACGCACCACGCGTCTGTCGGTTTATGACGAAATTGAAAATGGCCTCGCTTACTATAGCTACACGTTTTTGACTGAGATTCCTTATATTTATGCAAAGATAGAAGATTTGCTTGAATTGCAACTCAAAGACAAAGCCCCTCCCGTTGCTTCTTTTTTACGCATTGGTAGTTGGATTGGGGGAGATCGCGATGGAAATCCTTTCGTAACTGATGAAGTAATGTTGCGTGCTATGGAACGTCAGTCATCGGTTGCCCTGGAGTTTTATTTGGAAGAGGTGCGGAAACTGGGGCTTTCGATGAGTATTACCGATCGCATCGTAACCGTTAGCGATGATGTGAAAGCCCTCGTTGCCATTTCACCGGATATTGTCAATCGATCGGATGAACCGTATCGTCGTATCTTTGTTCGTATCGGACAACGATTAGCGGCAACCAATCGGCGCTTGAACAACCAGTTTACGTCAGTGGATACGACAGATTCGATTCAGCCGTATAACGATAGCGCGGAATTTTTGCGCGATCTGGACACTATCATTACCTCGTTAAAACAGCACAAATCCCAATGGATCGCTCGCGGATCATTGCGTAATTTCCGCCGTGCCGTCGATGTGTTTGGTTTCCATTTAGCACCGCTGGATATGCGTCAACATAGTAAAGTGCACGAAAAAGTGGTGACAGATCTATTTCGCTTACATACGCCACTGGATCATGATTATTTATCGTTGAGCGACGAAGCGCGTACCGAATGGCTACTGGAGCAAATCAGCAATCCGCGCGCACCTTTTGCATCGTATCAACAATGCTCTGAACTGGCACAATCGGAATTACGCATTTTGCAATGTGCCGCAAATATCCATAAGCGTTTCGGACGTGCGGCGATGCCGAATTACATTATTTCCATGACCACCAATATCGTGGATGTATTAGAAGTAGCTTATTTGTTGCAGGAAGTCGGTTTGCTGCAAGCGGGTATCAATCCCGTGCTCCATATTAATATCATTCCACTGTTTGAGACCATCGCTGACTTGCGTAGCTGTGGCGACATCATGGATCAGTTGTTTTCTTTGCCTTACTATCGCACGTTGCTGGTATCGCGAGGAAACGTTCAAGAAGTCATGCTAGGTTATTCAGATAGCAATAAGGATGGTGGTTTTCTGACTTCCAACTGGGAAATCTACAAAGCCGAAATTGATTTAACCAAGATTTTTGCGAAACATAATGTTCAACTACGATTGTTTCACGGACGAGGCGGCACGGTTGGTCGAGGTGGCGGACCAAGTTATCAAAGTATTTTGGCGCAGCCGCCTGGTAGCGTGAATGCTCAAATCCGTTTGACGGAACAAGGTGAAGTCATCAGTAGTAAGTACGCGGAACGCGAAATTGGCCGACGCAACCTGGAAACGCTTGCTGCAGCAACGATAGAGGCCACTTTGTTTGGTCACGATACTATTGGTGAAAATGCGGAACGTTACTATCAAGCAATGGAAAGCTTAGCGTCGAGCTCTTTTGCAGCGTATCGCAATTTGGTTTATGAAACACCTGGATTTAAAGAATTTTTCCTCGAGTCGACTTCGATCAGGGAAATGGTTGGATTGCATATAGGCAGCCGTCCTCCATCGCGAACCAATTCAGATGCGATTGAGGATTTGCGGGCTATTCCGTGGGTGTTTAGTTGGAGTTTGAGTCGCATCATGTTACCGGGTTGGTATGGTTTCGGACATGCCGTCGAAGCTTTTATCGCAAATGAGCAACACCCTGGCGAAGGCTTGGTGTTGCTGCAAGAGATGTATCGCAATTGGCCATTCATGCAAACTTTATTATCGAACATGGATATGGTGTTAGCTAAAACGGATATGGGTATTGCGTCACGCTATGCCGAATTGGTTCGCAATGTAGCTGTTCGTGAAGAAATTTTTACTCGTATCCAGGAAGAATGGAAAAGAAGTAAAAAATGGTTGTTTGCGGTAACCGGCAATACGGAATTGCTTCAAGATAATCCAACGCTGGCGCGTAGTATTCGAAACCGCACACCTTATATCGATCCACTCAATCACTTGCAAGTGGAGTTATTACATCGTTATCGTTCTGGAGAAGATAGTCCGGAGGTTAAACGTGCGATTCACTTGACCATCAATGGCGTGTCGGCCGGATTGAGAAACAGCGGTTAATTTTAGAAAAATAAATTGTTATCGCTTTGGTTATGACAATTTTCGGGAGTTTTTGATGCGCACAATGCAATACATAGTGATCGTTTTATTATGTGTTTTGACACAGAAAGTATGGGCATCGTTAAACATAGAGCACTGGCAAACGGCCAGTGGCGTCAATGTTTATTTCGTCGAAAATCATGATTTGCCGATATTGGATGTCAGTGTCGAATTTTCAGCGGGCAGCAGCATGGATACGGCTGATAAATCTGGGTTAGCTAACTTGGTACGTCATTTGCTCAACTTAGGCACGAAAGACCTATCCGAGGATCAAATCGCTACGGCTCTAGCTGATATCGGTGCACAGTTGGGTGGTAATTTCGATCGCGACAGAGCCGGCGTTACGTTGCGGACATTAAGCAATGAACGCGAGCGCATCCAGGCCTTGAAAGTATTGGCGAGTATTATTCAGTTTCCACAATTTCCGCAAAATGTCCTGACACGCGAAAAAGCAAGAATTGTCGCGAGCATTAAAGAATCAAGCATGAAACCGGATTATATTGCAGACCGTGAACTAACCAAAATGCTTTATGGCGCTCACGCTTATGGACTCAATGATGTTGGCGAGATTGAAACAGTGAACGCATTGCAACGTGATGATTTGTTAACTTTCTATCGTTCTCACTATGTGTCGAAAAACGCCGTTGTCGCGATGATTGGCGATGTGACTAAACAACAGGCCAAAGAAATTGCCGAATCATTAACACAGCATTTACCGGCGGGACAAAAACACATCGATCCGCCACAAGTTCAAATACCTTCTGCCGAAACTAAAAAAATCCCGCATCCCGCCACGCAAAGCCATATTCAATTCGCCTACCCTGGATTACGTCGCGGCGACCCTGATTATTTTCCATTGTTGGTCGGAAACCATGTTTTAGGCGGCGGTGGATTCGTTTCGCGTTTAATGGAAGAAATTCGTCAGAAACGTGGATTGGCATATAGCGTATATAGTTTCTTTTCACCTTTTAAACAGCAAGGACCTTTTTTAGTCGGTTTGCAAACAAAAAAGGAACAATCGGAAGAAGCATTTACCTTGACTCGCAAAACGTTAAGCGATTTTGTTTCCTCAGGCCCCACGCAAGCTGAATTGGATGCCGCCAAACAGAATCTCATCGGAGGCTTTGCACTGCGTATCGATAGTAATAGCAAAATCCTGGGGTATCTCTCCATGATTGGGTTCTATCAACTGCCGCTGACCTATTTGACGGATTACTTAACGGCTGTTGAAGCGGTAACGGTTGAACAAGTTCGCGAAGCCTTCAAGCGTCGTATTCAACCAGACGGCATGGTCGCTGTCATTGTGGGGGCTGCTGAATAACCACATTGATTGACTGGATGGGAATTACTGCTGGAAAAATCCGCATTATTGGAGGGAACTGGCGAAGCAGGTTGATTTCTTTTCCTGACCGCGATGATCTTCGGCCGACTGCAAACCGCATACGTGAAACGTTGTTTAATTGGTTAGGCCAAGATTTAACAGGGTTGAATTGTTTGGATTTGTTTGCTGGAAGCGGAGTGCTTGGTTTTGAAGCGGCTTCGCGTGGTGCGCAATCAGTGGTGATGGTTGAGAATGATTCTGTCGCACTACGATTTTTGCAGGAAAATAAAGAAAAATTGCAGGCCACGCAAATTTCTATCCTGAAATCGGATGCACTTCGGTTCATTCAAACCGATACACGAAAATTTCACGTCATTTTTCTGGACCCACCCTACCGTCTCAATCTACTACCAACATTATTGAAACAAATACGCCTTCTTCTTGAAGTCAATGGCAGAGTTTATATCGAAAGCAGCGATCACTGGATTCCAGAACATCCTTGGACTGTGGTGCGAAACGGAAAAGCTGGAGAAGTGTATTATCAGCTTTTGGAGAACATAAATGAATAGAGCAATTTATCCTGGTACTTTCGACCCGATTACACGCGGTCATGAAGATTTAGTCCGACGCGCGACGCGAGTGTTTGATGAAGTTATCGTCGCCATCGCGGTCAGCAGCAGCAAAAAACCATTTTTTACCTTAGAAGAACGCGTTGCTATGGCAAAGCAAGTCTTATCGGATTGCGATAATGTCAAAGTGATGTCTTTTTCCGGTTTGTTAATGGATTTTTTACGCCAACAAAATGCAAGGATTATTTTGCGGGGCCTACGTGCTGCCTCAGATTTTGAATATGAATTTCAAATGGCCGGCATGAACCGCGGTATGTATCCCGATGTCGAAACGTTATTTATGACGCCATCTGAACAATACATGTTTATTTCCGCGACAATTGTACGTGAGATCGCAACACTTGGTGGCAATGTGGATGCCTTTGTTCATCCTTTAGTAACACAAAAGCTGCGCGAAAAGTTAAATCCAACCAATTGAAAAACCTTTAAGAAATCTACTATGGCATTAATTATTACCGATGAATGTATCAACTGCGACGTCTGCGAACCCGAATGCCCGAACGACGCAATCTCACAAGGTGAAGAAATCTACGAAATCGACCCCAATTTATGTACCGAATGTGTCGGACACTACCACGAACCGCAATGCGTAGAGGTATGTCCTGTCGATTGCATCATCCCCGACTCAAATAGAAAAGAAAATAAAGAACAGTTGCAACAGAAGTATCAATTCTTAATGAAGAAAAAAGCAAGTACTGCATAAGATCTTTACCAAAAATTTTTCTTGGAAGAGTTTTTTGGCTGTTGCAGTCATAGTTTGCCGAGTTTGTTTTCATTTCAATTGCGGGCAAGTCGTAATACAAATTCTGTTTTTAGTAGTGCAGATAGTTGTTAACAGTCTGTTCGACAATTTGTGCTTTTATTGCATGCCGATCCCGATGAAATAGCAAATAGCATTTAGATATCGCGAATTGCCATCGGGAGAAAATCAAATTCGCCATCAGTGTCTACAATGACCATTAACAACCTCTTAAAGGCTTTGTCCTTCGAGTATCGTATGGGAATCTTGAAAATCCTTACGCTGCTCAAATTGATGCGATGTTCTTAGTCATGGCCGCATGGCTTTGGATATAGCGTTGGTATTTCTTTTCTTTGATCGCTTCGATATGAACCAAAATCAATCCATCGACGCAGTTGGAGAAGTTTGGATCCACGTTAAAGCCTAAAAATTGACAACCTCCGTGGTTGCATAATTCGACATATTGTTTATACAGTATCGGTACTTTCGCGCCGGCTTGACCCAGCTTTTCTTTTAATAGGGCATAAGCTTGTTTGTATTCCTCATCGCTAGAAACTTCCAGAGCATCAATTACATTTTCAGATTCCTCCCATGCAAAAGGAAGTCTTGGGGTAGCCAGCACTTCGCAGCTACCCAATAATCGACTATAGAAACTGGCAATGGTTTTCTGAATCGGTTCAGGTAACGCGGTACTTAACGAAACCGGACCCAGCATGTACCGTACTTCAGGATGCTGATAGAGATACGCGCCAATCCCATACCAGAGATAGTCCAGTGCCTGTTTACCTTGATAGCGGGGTTGAATAAAACTCCTGCCTAACTCAATGGCGTGTTCTAATTTGCTGATTAAAGCAGGTGTAAATTCAAACAGGCTATGTGTGTATAAACCAGATTCACCGTATTTTTTTAGAATTTTTGACGCTTCGCCGATGCGATAGGAGCCAATGATTTCCAACTCCTCCTCGTCCCACAAAATCAAATGGCGATAGTAGCGATCATAACGGTCAATATCTAAAGCGCGTCCCGTGCCTTCTTGAACCTGACGGAAAGAAAGTTCACGTAAACGGCCAATTTCTCGCATCACACTCGAATTTGGAAGGTAATCGAATAGGTAAATGTGTTTCCCATCATGGGTTTTACCAATTAATTCTGATGCTTTAAGTTCTTTGCGAATTAACTTTGTCCGCACCGGATGAATAATATTTTCGATTGGTTTGAACAGCTCTTTTTTCTTCTTTTTGCCCAACCAATAAACTTGCTTTCGCATCAGCTTAGCGATAGCTTTTTTAGATAAATCCATTGCCGCAATGGATTCCCACGGAATCGGCTTGCCAATCCGGAAAATGATTTCACTGCCTTTCTGATTAAACATTTCATTGACGAGCATCAGCGTGCCCAGCGGTTTATAAATTCCCGATAATCCATAAAAAAGTGTTGAATTTTTCCCGTCTATAAAAATAGGGAGAATCGGCGTTCGAGTCATTTTCGCTAACGATAAAAAGCCCGTATTCCATTTTCCGTCACGCACGCCTAAAGGAGATATTCGCGACACATCTCCAGTCGGAAATAAAATCACTGCCTGATCTGCTTCTAAAGCAGCGACGATCGGGTTAATCCCTTTACGTTGCTCACCTGAAAAATTATCAGCAGAAAGAAACAGACTTTGTAACGGATCGATACAATTAAGTAACGAAGTAGCGACAATTTTTACATCCGTTCTGATCTCGGAAATCAATTTGAGTAACGCAAGCCCATCCAACGAACCCAACGGATGATTAGCGACGATCAAAACGCGGCGATGATCTGGAATGCGCGCGCGATCTTTATTAGAAACTTGGAAGCTAAAATTGAAGTGATCTAGTACCGCGTCATTGAATTCCAAACCTTCTAAATATTGGTTGGTCTCAATGAAATGATTGATTTCATCTTGATGTAATAGCTTCTTTAATACTGAAGAAGCTGCTTTCATGAGAAATTTGCTTTTATCTTCTTCTTTATTCTGAAAATAATCATTTAGTAAAGAATCCACGTCGAGCATTTTTCGATCCGCCTTAAATATACTTATTTCGAGGCAGCTTAAACGTTTTATATGACAACAGAATGACGTGTACGCACTTTTAGAAATTTCTATTCCATTGTTACTTCAGTTTATGCGGTACAACCATGTTTATTACGAATTTAATCAAACGGTCACATACCTTTTATATTCTAGGCAGCTAATATTAATGGCCTCAATTGGATTGATTGATTATGGATAAGCAAGAATACACTGAGATTCACCGATATTGGCAGGCTTGTAATTATCTTGCCGCCGGTATGATTTATTTGTGCAATAACCCTTTATTAAAAGAACCGTTAAAACCTCAGCACATCAAGCAACGTTTGATTGGGCATTGGGGAAGCAGTCCGGGGCTAAGTTTCGCTTATGTGCATTTGAATCGCGTCATCAATAAATACGATCTGAATTGCATTTTTATGGCCGGCCCTGGTCACGGGGCGCCTGGTGTACTGGCTCCGGTTTATTTGGAAAACACATACACGGAAATTTATCCGGATATCACCCAAGATGCCGCGGGAATACAAAAATTTTTCAAGCAGTTTTCCTTCCCAGGCGGTATTGGTAGTCACTGTACGCCGGAAACACCCGGTTCGATTCACGAAGGAGGAGAGCTTGGTTATAGTATGAGTCATGCTTTTGGCGCGGCATTTGATAATCCTGATCTGATCGTTGCCGTAGTGGTAGGCGATGGTGAAGCTGAAACCGGCCCATTGGCGACCTCATGGCATTCCAACAAATTCTTAAATCCGATTACCGATGGTGCTGTGCTGCCCATTCTGCATTTAAATGGATACAAAATTAACAATCCCACCCTTTTGTCACGCATTTCAGAAGCAGAACTCAAAGCGTTATTCGAAGGCTATGGCTGGACACCTTATTTCGTTTCGGGCGAGGAGCCCTTGGAAATGCATCAGGCGATGGCACAGGCAATGGATAGTTGCATCGAGCAGATCCATGCGTTGCAGCGCGATGCGCGCCAAACTGGCATAGCACAACGACAACGCTGGCCGATGATTATTTTACGTTCGCCAAAAGGTTGGACCGGCCCCAAACATGTCAATGGCAAAAAAGTCGAGGGTTACTGGCGCTCACACCAAGTGCCGCTCAATAATATTCAGAGCAACCCAGAATATTTAGCGCAACTGGAATCCTGGTTACGCAGCTATGCACCGGAAAATTTATTCGATCAGCACGGCTCACTACAGCCGGAACTGAAAGCTTTAGCACCACAGGGTAATCAACGCATGAGCGCAAATCCACATACATCGGGTTCGCTGCGTAAAGCTTTGGCTCTGCCGAATCATCGTGATTTTGCAATACCAGTGCCGCAACCTGCACAGATATATGCGGAAAACACTCGCGCTGTTGGTAAGTTTTTAGCGATGGTGATGAAAAATAATTTACAAAATTTCCGTGTATTTTCTCCCGATGAAAATTCATCGAATAAATTGGATGATATTTATCCGGTCAGTAAAAAAACGTGGCTCGCCGATTATTTGCCTGAAGACGCTGATGGCGGCGAATTATCTCCGGACGGCCGAGTGATGGAAATGCTGTCCGAGCATACGTTAGAGGGCTGGCTGGAAGGATATTTATTAACCGGACGCCACGGTTTTTTCTCGACGTATGAAGCGTTCGTGCATGTGATTGATTCGATGTTTAATCAACATGCCAAATGGTTAAACATGTGCAATGATGTACCGTGGCGTCAATCCATTTCGTCACTAAATCTATTGCTGACATCCACGGTATGGCGGCAAGATCACAACGGTTTTACACATCAGGATCCTGGCTTTCTGGATTTAGTCGTGAATAAAAGCACTGTGACTCGAATTTATTTACCACCCGATGCCAATACCTTGCTAGCAACCGTGAATCATTGTCTACAATCAACCAACGATATCAATGTAATCGTGTGTGACAAGCAGAAACACTTGCAATATCTGAATATGGACGAGGCCGAAGCACATTTCCAAAAAGGTCTAGGGATTTGGGAATGGGCAAGTAACGATGATGGCAATCCCGATATTGTCATTGCCAGCGCGGGCGAAGTTGCGACTAAAGAGGCGCTTGCTGCGATTGTCATGCTGCGCGAACACTTTCCCTTATTAAAAGTGCGCTATATCAACGTAATCGACTTGTATCGCTTAACTCCCGAAGCAGAACATTCACATGGCCTGAGTGATCAAGCATTTGACGAGCTGTTCACGACGGACCGGCCGATTCTATTTAATTTTCATGCTTATCCCTACTTGATTCATCGCTTGGCGTATCGTCGCAATGGACATAAGAACCTCCACGTACGTGGCTATGTGGAAAAAGGCAGTATCAATACCCCGTTGGAACTTGCCATACTCAATCGGATCGATCGTTTTAGTTTAGTGTTGGACGTGCTCAAATATATTCCTACGCTAAAAAATTCGTCTGCAGTGAAAACGAAAATACAACATCAACAACAAGCCGCGGTTAACTATGCCCATGAATACGGGATCGATATGCCTGAATTGGATAACTGGGTGTGGCCTTACAAACACTAGGATAGCGATATCATAACCGCATGAACATACTCACTGTCAACAGCGGCTCATCGAGCCTAAAAGCTTGCGTGTTTCTGGATGGCGGTGAGCGTCAGCATTTTCGCTTTCCGTTAACACCTAATACCGTTGAAAGTGGATTGTCAGCCGCGCTGAATTCGTTAAAAAATGAATTAGCGCATCTTCGCATAGACGTGATAGGTCATCGCTTTGTGCATGGGGGAAATTGCCCAGACGCCGCTCGCTTATTGACGCCAGAAGAATTCCAACGATTGGAGTCTATTGCGCATCTGGCACCCTTGCACATGGAGAGTAATCTGCGCGGCGCGCGGTTTTGTCAAAGTGCATTTGAAGTTCCGCAGATTGCCTGTTTTGACACGGCATTTCATCACACGCTACCTGAGAGTGCTTGGCGTTTACCGATACCCAATGAATATGGATTACGGCGTTTTGGTTTTCATGGTTTGAATTACGCGCATATTGCACGTAAGCTCCCGGAGTTATTAGGAGAAATTGCTTATAACAATGTATTGATCGCGCATTTGGGCAGCGGCGCCAGTTTATGTTGTTTGCAAAACTTGCAATCCGTTGCGACGACCATGGGTTATACCCCCGCCGGTGGTATTCCAATGGCAACTCGCAGCGGCGATCTGGATCCTGGGGTGATGTTGGAATTGATGAAAAAAGTCGGCGCCGATGAACTGATAGAACTGACTTATCACCGCATGGGATTACTGGCGTTGTCTCAAGGCGAAAGCAGTGATATCGCAGAGCTACTTAAAAGTGACTCCGCCAATGCGCGTTTTGCCGTACAGTATTTTTGCGCTCAAGCTCGTGCAGCAATCGGCGCTTATGCCGCACAACTAGGCGGATTAAATGCGATCGTTTTTACTGCAGGCATTGGTGAGCATGCATCGATTATTCGTGAAAAAATTATCGAACCGCTTGGCTTTATGAATTTTGCACTAGATGCTCAAGCCAATGAAAAACATTCCACACTATTAAGTACCCCCCATTCCAAACCTATATTGATGATACCCGCCGATGAAGAAGCTGAAATTGCCTATTGGGTAGAGAAATTGAATAGCTCGGGCTTCACCTAAGAAAACGCTGAACAAATCGCGAAGTTTGAGATAATAGTATATTACCGGAGACCTTTGCAAAATCACACGTAGCTCTTGTTTCAATGCAATTCTGGGGTTATTTGTAAGTTTTCAGAGTATTTTTCAGCTATTTTTCTGTAGTGAACAGTAAATAATCACCTTAAACCGGCTATTTCCGGTCGCAAGGGCGCAATAATTCTATATTTTCGCAATCATTTGGCGCTCAGCGAAGAGTTTAGGAAGTCTTTTCAAATTGTATGCCATTGCGAGAAATGGTTCCTGCCCTCCGCCATGGAATAACTCGTGCCTATATAAACCCCTAAGCTTCGGACGTAATTCCCCCCACTCAATCAGTGCATCAATCTTCATCAGAACATTTTCTCGCTTTAATCGCTCTGCCAAGTCAAGTGTTCCAAAACTCATTTGCATCTTTTGCCTCAACTGCCTTTTAATTACCTCTATTTTAGTTGAATATTGCACCGGCAGGCGAGGTTGTGCAGGAGTCTTAAACATAGGGTTATTGCGTCTTTACTGCCGGAAATGGTTGATTGAGAATGAATATTCCGAACTCATTTGCGGAAAAATGCTAAAAATACCCGGAAAACTTACAAATAAAACCGACAAAAAACCCCGGAAATGGCGGACACTCCATTTCCGGGGTTTTCCGAAACCTGTTTTAAATCACAACAAAATCGGCATTGGTCATGTTTAACCCTGCACTCAAAATAGCAACCTGAACTGCTGCTGCATTCGCTCCATTGCCATCGGCATCGTATAGCAGCACACCCGTTGCCTTATTATAGATAACAAAGTCATTGGCATCTGCCGCTTTTGAACCTACTTTGAATTGATTGACAGCCAACACACCTGTGGTCGTTAGTGCTTTGAATACGCCATTTTCAAGCTGGATGGTATCGTTGGGCACATTGAAGTCGGTGATTTTGTCAGCCGGGCCATTCACGGTAAATTTGAAAATATCTTTACCATCTCCACCGGTCAGTGTATCTTTACCTTGCTGTCCATTGAGTGTGTCATTTCCAGCGCTACCGTCCAGACTGTTATCTAAATCGTTGCCATTCAGTTTATCGTTGAATTTGCTTCCCTGAACATTTTCAATGTATCGTAGTGTATCGTTACCCGCACCACCTGTTGCCGTTCCCGCAAACGGATCTGTTACCAGATTCACCGTCACGGAGGAAGTGGCATCGCTGTAGCTAGCCCAGTCGATCCCTTCGCCCCCGATCAATGTATCGTCTCCTTGACCTCCAGTCAGCCAGTCATCTCCGTTGCTACCATTCAAAATATTGGCATTGGCATCGCCAATCAACGTATCATTAGCGTTACTTCCGGAAACATTTTCAATTTCCTTCAGGGTATCGTTACCTTCGCCGGTGGCAGTGCCCGTAGCGAGGTTAACTGTCACTTTAACGAAAAAACTAGCCGAATCACTCCCTTCTCCTCCGGTTAAGAAATCATCCCCCGAGCTGCCATATAAGTAATCATTCCCTTTTCCTCCGGTTAAGACATCATCCCCCAAGCCGCCAGTTAATCCATCATCCTTGTTGCCTCCCTTCAGAATATCATCACCAGAACCACCATCCAGTTGATTGAAACTATCACTCCCTCCTACTAAAACATCATTGCCTAAATCACCGTATAAACGAACATAATTTTCATCATCTACAAAAGTATCATTACCGCTAAGAGTATCACTACCGATAAGAATATCGTTAAACTGACTACCCAGGACACGCTCAATTCCCTTCAAGATATCGTTTCCAGCACCCCCGGTGGCTGTTCCAGTGTTTAAATTTACTGTTACCGCCGATATGGCATCGGAATAATCTGCAGTATCAGAGCCTTCACCGCCATTCAAAACATCCGCACCCAATCCGCCATTCAAGTCGTCATCAATAATTCCCCCGATTAACGAATCATTTCCATCACCACCATTCAACCTGTTGGGGAAGTAATCAGTGCCTATTAGTGAATCGTTACCTTTGCCGCCATAGAAATTACCACCACCGATTCCACCAATCAAGGTGTCGTTAAAGTTGCTGCCAATGACACTTACAATACCGGAAAGCGTATCGTTTCCAGCGCCTCCGGTGGCTGTTCCGGTTTTTAAGTTTACAATTACCCCCGATATGGCATCAAAATAATCTGCAGAATCATAACCTTCACCGCCAATTAGGCGGTCATCACCTGCCCCTCCTTTCAGTAAATCACGGCCAGTATCACCAATCAATGTGTCATTTCCGGCACCGCCACACAAAATACTGTCTAAATAAGCATGACCGCGCAATGTATCGTTAAACTTGCTACCTGTCACACCCTCGATACCAATCAGGGTATCGTTACCATCCCCCCGCCGGTGGCAGTACCTGCTGTCAGATCGACTATCACTGCGGCTGTGGTGCATTATCATAATGTGCCCAATCAATGACATTTCCACCTATGACATATCCACCGCCACCATTTATAACATCGTCTCCCAACTTGCCTGTAAAATCATCGGATACATCGTCAAGACCTACTAAAGTATCGTTTCCATTTGTACCAATATAAGAAGCCATGATATTTCCTTATTAATTTAAACTACTTGATTAGTAAAACAATAGATGTTTCAGTTCAGAATGTCCAGCCTTTAGGTGATCGTTAATTTGTCAGCAGAATTTCCCCTCTCAGTAGGTTACATTTCAATTGGCCAGCACGAACGACGTTAGTTTATGCAATCCAATCTGATTAAAAGCCAGGTCCATGATAAGCATCACGACGACACTCGTTGCTCTTTGTCGTTCGTACTGATCGGGAATGCCGACAAACAGCTCAGCCCGCCTGTACGCAATCTGGATATCCACCAGACTCACCAATCCAATCGATTTCAAATTACTTTGCGAGGAAGGTAATTCTGAATTAGAACACACTTCCTTTTTTATGACCCGATGCATACTCCGGTAATGTGCGACCGAAAATTCACTTTGTTTAAGAGCTTGTAGAATGGCTTCGTTGCTTTGTTTCCTTCTCCCTATCGGGAGCAATTGCTGCATAAATGCTTCATCTGCATAGCATTGCTGCAAATAGGTAAAATCTTTTTCTGATGATGTGACGAGATGAATCCCTCGGCATGCAAAGGGCTCACTCCAGCGGGAATCTACCATGAGCAAACATTGATTCACGCCGCATTTGGGAGGCATTACACTCGTATTCACAGAATCTACCTTTGGCATGATCGAACTATTTTTGTGTTGTTAATAAAAATCAAGGGTATCAGGAAGATATTAACAAAAAATGAACAATATTTTTCTGGCTTTTCAGCCAAAAGAAAATATCTGGAGGAGAGACTACAACATGCCGACAATCGATGCTGTGATTAAAATCACATTCGGATACGTTTTTTCTGCAGTGAGCTGGGAATAATCGTCCTAAACCGGCTATTTTCGGTTGTGAGGACGCGATAATTCCTATATTTGCGCAATCATTTGACGCTCAGTGAAGAGTTTAGGAAGTCTTTTCAAGTTGTATGCCATTGCGAGCAATATGTGCCAGGCATGAGCCTTAGCTAGACCACAATAACGTAGCACCTTGGCATTGAACCAGCGTGCTTGGCTGCCGAAGGTTCGCTCTACCCCATAGCGGACTTTGGTAATCATGCGATTGCGCTGCAACTGGCGTCGCGTCAAGGGATTGTTCTTGGTAGCCTTATTCTAAATGTCGCTTTTAATACCACGTGATTTCAAAGCATCGCGGTGCTTTGGGCTACTATAGGCTTTGTCAGCAGAATGCGAGTTCCAGGTTGAATATTGGCTTTATCGAGCAGATCCAGCAGCGACTTGCTATCATGACAATTCGCCGCAGTGATCTCAACCGCCACCACCAAACCATTGCCATCGACCGCCGTGTGTTGCTTATAGCCAAATAATGATTTGTCGCCTTTTTAACCCATCGTGCTTCAGCATCGACACCCGGTTGTGTTACTTCAATAACCTGCATTGCTTTCTTGAGGTATGCTGTCAAAAATGGAGTCCATTGGTTTAAGCGACAAGCACATTGTCCTAGTATTGTTGCGAAAATTGTGCAGGCGATTAATATTCTAATTTTTCTTGCTTGCGCTGTCAGTTATAGAATATTTCGAACTATTCGGTAATTTCCTGCATGGCTTGTTGCCGTGTTTTGAATCTTCGATGATGCACCAGTTCGGTTTTAAGTAATCCCCAGAAGCTTTCCATCGGCGGATTATCATGGCAGTTCGCCTTGCGACTCATGGAAGCGATCATGCCAAATTGTTGCAATAAATTCTGGTCATCGTGTGCACTGTATTGACTACCTTGATTTGAATGAGCAATGAGCCCCTTATCTGGATGCTTACTTGCAGAGGCACGAAACAAAGCTGGTATCACTCAATGCCTGGTCATTCTCTCATTCATGGCATAGCCCACCAACTCGTCGTTCAATCGATCTTTTACGCCAGCCAAATACCACCAGCCTTCATCTGTAGGAGTGTCAGTAATGTCACTGACCCATACTTTACCGGATGCTTTAACAGTAAATTCCCAGTTTAGAATATTGGGCGCAACCGGTAAATGATGCCTGGAATCAGTCGTCATTTTGAATTTCAGTTTTTGTTTGCAGCGCAAATTCAATTTCTTGCGCAATGCTCGAACACGAGAAGGTGTAGTTTGCATACCGTGATCGGCCAGTATTTCTATTTCCAGCCTTGCATTCTCCTGCTTACGCTGACAGAGTAGGCGAGAACTTCACGCATGAAAATCACTATCGGATAGCTTTGCCGCATCGATTCAATCAGATCGTATCTCACCGCAACCCCTTGGCGAAATACGTCGCACACTTTTTTATAAAGTCACGTTCCATCTTCACTTCGGCTAACGCTCGTTTCACTCTGGATAGCTCTAACTCAACTTCAGTCAGCGCCTTCTGACGTTTGCCTACTGCAGCGAGTTCTCCTTGCTTTTCGGCATAAACCCAGTTCTTTAGCGTCCCCTTCGGTAATGACAGTCGTTTTGCCGCTTCAACCAACGTCAACCCACTTTCTTTGAAAAACTTAACTGATTCCTTACGAAACTCCTGACTATATTGTGTGCGCGGTAATTCCATCTTCATCCTCCATCTTATGTCTTCATTTTATGAAACTTCGAACTCCATAAAAATAAGCATACCTCAAGAGGCGCTTTCTGAAAAAACAGTGTCGTGGTGTAAGCTAGGATGTTTGCAAAATAGCCGCTAAATGCTAATCTGCATTTGCAATCGTTCCTGATATCTTCTTCATCCAGTTAAAGCAGCTATGGCCAGATGGCTTAAATACTTTTTTATGGGCATTTTTACCGGTTTGCTCGGTGTAACCATCTATTTATCACCGAGTGGCTTATGGCTTGAGGAACGATTCGGCTTGAGCGCATTGTTTCAGTTACGCGGCGCAATCAAGGCGCCCGATGAAGTGGTCGTCGTTGCGCTGGATCAGCAATCCGCCGAGCAGCTCAAGCTGCATGTTAAGCCACGATTGTGGCCGCGCAGTATGCACGCACGATTAATTGATCAGCTTGCGGCAGCAGGTGCCAGTACAATCATTTTTGATCTTATTTTTGACACCCCCAGCGATATACCGGAACAAGATGAGGAACTGGCCAATGCCATTAAAAGAGCAGGCAATGTCTTATTGGTGGAGCGGTTGGATTATCAGGATTCGGCATCGCTGAATCAGCCCGATGGCATTTCTTATCAAGCATTTATTCAAGAAGGCACTACCCAGCTCTTGCCAATCATCGGCGAGGCTGCAAAGGCCCGGGCGCCTTTCACATTGCCAAAAGCGGAACGAGTCCATCATTACTGGACTTTCAAATCGTATGCCGGCGATATTGCTACAGTACCGGTTGTGGTGCTGCAAATTTATGCGGGAGGGTTATATGGTGACTTCGTCCGCCTGCTCGATTCGGTAGAGCCCGGGCTTTCCACGCAATTGCCTACTCGCATCGATGAAACAGATATCGAAGATCTAATCCTGACACTGCGTAACCGCTTTACTGGTAATCCACAGCTGGCCTCTAAAATGAAAGAGAATTTGGATCGCGACCGTAGCTTAAAGCCGGAAGAAAGAAAAATACTGAGATCGTTACTCGATGTGTACGCCGGTGATCAAATCCGATACTTGAATTTCTACGGCCCGCCCCGCAGCATAACAACCATACCTTATTATCAGGCACTGCAAGCAGATAGGAAAAATCTAGAGGGTAAAGTTGTATTCGTTGGATTCTCTGGCGCCACTCAGTCCGAACAGGAAATTGTCCGGGACGACTATCCCACGGTATTTTCCAATCCGGATGGGCTTTATATCAGCGGCGTCGAGATTGCCGCCACGGCTTTCGCCAATTTACTGGAAAACAAGCCTGTCAGGCCTTTGTCATTGACCGGCAATTTAAGTATTTTATTTCTGCTGGGGTTTGCCATCGGAATGGCAGTCCAAGTCTTGTCCACGCGAAAAACCATCGTTCTCAGTCTTTCCGTCATCCTTGTTCATACCTTCATTGCATACTCTTTCTTTAAACATGCCCTGATATGGCTACCGGTAATCATTCCGGCCCTGCTAGTGTTAATTGCGCTTATGTTGTCCTGGGGGCTAAAAATTCTGAAGCTTGAGGGCTTTATGGGCAAATCCGGCCCGGCTCAAGAACTTGATCAAATCATTGAAGAACAGGCGGGTAGATTTTCGGGTGCATGCTTGACAACCGATATCGAGGGCTATACGACCTTATCGGAATCAATGAGTCCCTCCACGCTGGAGAAATTAATGGCCGATTATCGTGTTGTATTAAGAAATGCGGTAGATCAACACTATGGCAGAGTCATGGATACCACGGGAGATTCATCCCTCTCCATATGGATTAAGAAACCGGAAAATCCAGTCACACAAAAATTTTTCAGTTGGATCAAGAAGCCTTCAAGTTCCACAGAAAAGCTAAATGTATGCAAAGCAGCGCTTGATCTCAGCGCCGCAATCGAGCGTTTTAACAAATTACACAACCCGCCGCTGCCAACCCGAATCGGTTTGCATTTTGGTGATATGTCACTGAATAAAAGCGAGGGAACTTACCGCGTCACTGGGGATGTCGTCAACACAACAGACAGGATTCAGAACGCTAATAAAATTTTGAAAACGCGAATTCTGCTATCGAGCGATGTAATTGAAGAGTTGGACGATTTTCTTGTCCGCCCGCTGGGAAGCTTTCAGTTACCCGGCAGAACTAAATCCGTTGCGCTTTTTGAGCTGATTGCCTACCGGCAATCAGCCAGCAGGCAACAACTGTGGTTATACGAAATCTTTATCAAAGCATTAAATGCTTACCAACTGAAACAATGGACCGAAGCCAATCAGTATTTTTACGATATTCTGAGAGAATTTCCTACTGACGGCCCAACGCATTACTTTCTGTCGTTGTGTTCCAAATATCAGAACGAGTCCTCCTCGTAACCTGTAATCTCTTTAGCCATCCTAGAAATAGACAGCAAGAATTCACAGTAGCTACTCAAAAAGATAAAAGCATTGTGTTTTAAGAGCTCTTCTGTGAGAAAAGTCACAGACAGAAATATACCTCTTTGAATAGAATCAGTTACTTTACTAGTTCTAAGGCCATCGATTCAGTATAATGAGAAAATGCATGACAAGTCTTCAATATCTTGTTATTTCCGATACAGAATTGCAAATCAATCCTCAACAATTGAGCTGTTAGCGAAAGATTGATAATGAAAATATGTTGGGCAGTCGCGATTTACTTACATCAAAAGAAATTCTCAGCGCTGATACTCACTATTTTTACAGTAACCGGCTGGATGGCGCATATCACCCAGGCGCATGCAGCGCCAAAGTGCAAGCCGGAAGTAGCGCGAGTAGTATCGATGCAGGGCACGATTGAAATACGCCGGATTCAAGAGAATGTCTGGCAGCAAGCTGGTATGGAAGTAGTTCTTTGCGCCGGTGATATGATCCGCGCCCGATCGCAAAGCCGTGCAGCGCTACGTTTAAACAACAATAGCATGCTGCGACTTGATCAAAAGACCAGTATTACATTCCCAGTAGTTCAAGAGGAAAGAGGCACCTCACTGATGGACTTATTCGAAGGTGCGATCCACATCATTACGCGCACGCCTCAGCCCTTTAAAATAAGAACGCCTTTTGTTAATGCCAGCGTCGAAGGAACAGAATTTTTTGTGGGTCTTAAGAAAGACAGTACAGAAGTTGTCGTATATGAAGGCAAAGTATCGGTCAATAATGAACTGGGAAACGTGCTGCTTCATGATCATGAAGCAGCCGTTACATACAAGGGGCAAGCACCACGTAAAGAAGTCATCATTCGTCCGGCCGATGCCGTACAGTGGGCATTGTATTATCCCGTCATTCTGAATTACTGGCAGGATGGTGAGGCGAGTTCCAATGCTTTGATCCGTCAGGCAAACCACCTGCTGACTGTCGGACAGGCTGATGAAGCCAAGAAAATCATCCAGCAAGTTCTACAACTTGAACCTAATAGTAGTCATGCACATGCCCTGCTTGCCATCATTGCCCTGGTTCAGAATGAAAAAGACTCGGCACTGGCGCTTGCGAGCAAGGCGGTCACATTCGATCCAGAATCGGCTGCCGGGCATTTAGCGCTTTCTTATGCGCAGCAAGCACATTTTAAAATTGAATCGGCACTGGAGAGTGTGCAAAAAGCACTAGCATCCGATGCCCAGAACGCACTGATTTTGGCACGATTAGCCGAATTACAGATGTCCACGGGCTATCTGGAGCGTGCGCTGGATGCCGCAAAACTTGCGGTAAGTTTAAATCCCGGCCTGGCAAAAACTCAAACAGTGCTGGGTTTCGCTCATCTGTTGCAAATCGATACCCAAACCGCGAAAGAAATTTTCCAACGGGCCATTGCATTGGATCAGGCCGACCCCATGCCGAGGCTTGGGTTAGGACTTGCTCTGATACGCGAAGGAGAACTGGAAGCAGGTCGAATAGAACTGGAAATTGCCGCCAGTTTGGATCCGGCAAATTCGCTGATCCGCAGTTACCTGGGTAAAGCCTATTTTGAAGAAAAACGCTATTCGCTTGCCAGCACACAATTCGATCTCGCCAAAGAACGCGACCCTAAAGATCCGACACCATGGTTTTATGATGCGATTCAGAAACAAACACAGAATCGTCCGATAGAAGCCCTGCGGGATATTCAGAAATCGATTGAACTGAACAATAACCGCGCTGTATACCGCTCCAAGTTTCTGCTAGATCGCGATGAAGCAGCCCGTGGCTCCAGCTTGGCACGGATTTTCGAGAACTTGGGATTTGAACGGCGTGCCGTGATGGAAACGGCCAAATCATTGAGCTTCGATCCATCCAATCACTCGGCACACCGGTTTCTTTCCGATACTTACGCCAACATCCCTCGACATGAAGCAGCTCGCGTCAGTGAGTTGTTGCAGGCACAGCTTTTACAACCCATTAACGTCAATCCAGTGCAGCCGCACATGGCCGTAGCAGACTTGAATATCATTACTAACACCGGCCCATCTTCACCGGGATTCAATGAGTTTGCACCATTAATGGAGCGCAGCAAACCGCAATTGGTGACTTCAGGTGTAGTTGGCAGTAACGGTACGATAGGTGATGAAATCGTCTTTTCCAGATTCAATGAACGCACATCAATCAGCCTGGGGCAGTTTCATTATGAAACTAATGGATTCCGCAGAAATAGTGATCAGAATCATGACATTCTTAATGCTTTCGTTCAACATGCATTAACTTCAAAATTGAACATTCAAGCTGAGGTTCGCACACGTTCATCTGACCAGGGAAATTTATTGCAGAATTTCGATAAGCCTTCGGATAACCCCAGAGATGCTCAAAATAGAATTCGACGAAAAATTGATGATGATGTTGTGCGCTTGGGGGCCAAATATGATCTATCGGCCAACCAGTATATTATTGTATCTGGTCAATTTAATGATAAAAAACTTGAAGATATTACTGGTGTAGTTAGTCTTCAGCATAATCTTGTCAATAAAAGGATTAAGGGCTATCAAACTGAAATCCAATATCATTTTCATAACCATCTATTCAGTCTGATAGCGGGCTCTGGCATTTTTCGTACGAATTCTGAAGAATCTTCTCAAGTAATTAGTGCAGTTAACGGCAGCCCAATTGGCAACCCAGTACCTAGCAATGGAAATCACGATAAAACTAATGGTTATATTTATACTAATCTCAACTTTGTTCCAAATCTGAATACAACTGTTGGATTTAGCTATGACTCCTATCATCAAACAAGTTTTCATGCCATTGATGGATTTAATCCAAAATTTGGAATTCAATGGGATATTCTCAATAACTTGAGATTGCGCATGGCTTGGATTGAAACAATTAAGGCCCCTTTAGCCACTTATCAAACCATAGAACCCATCCAGGTCGCCGGATTTAATCAACTATTTGATGATCTCGATGGTACAAAATCTCGCCGAATGGGAATTGGACTTGATACGCATTATGATAATAAGGTATTCAGTGGTTTTGAAATTTCAGCACGTCATTTGAGTTTTCCTATATCCTCAAGTAATAAGCATTCAGTATTAATCCTAAATACTTCTTCAATCCAAGAACAAAAGGAAGAATTATATTCTGGCTATTTATATGGAGTTTTGCATAAAAACTGGAGTGCCAAAAGTGAAGCTCGATTTGAAGTAATTTCTGGATTTCTCGAACCTCACAAGATTGAAACTTTAAGTATTCCTACCAGTATTAGTTATTTTAATCCTCAAGGTTTTTTTACCAGCCTAACCGGAACATATGTTCATCAAAATATAGAGCGGAGTGGAAGAAAAAATGAAAAACCAGAAAAATTTTTCCTGATCGATGCATCAATAGGTTATCGTTTTCCTAATCGAAGAGGAATTTTCAGTATTGATGTAAAAAATTTATTTGATGAGAACTTCTTATTCCAAGACATAAATTTTCACTCATCTCAAACCACCGGTACTCGTTTTGTTCCCAGTCGCACAGTCTTCGCAAGAGTTACATTAAATTTTTAAAGGGGAGATAAATATGTTGAATCGTTTGTTTTACGTAATTGCTTTATCTATGCTGGCACTTAATCTTGTTGGTTGCACGAAACCTGTTGTTCCTACTGATCTTGTTTCAAAGATTGAACAAAAACTCACTGAACACTCAAAGGAGAATTTCAATCTTGGATTTGTTGCTCTTTTTGATAGCGATAACAAGAAAACCACATTCCTGGCTCGTGAATCTCAACCAGATAAGGAAGTTGAAAATGAATTTTATTTGAGACCAAAAAAGATATATGAAAACGCATTAGAAGACAATGCTTCAGAAATAAAAGAACTTTCAAATATTACTGTTCTTGGGCTTTCTGGAGTAAAAATAAAGGATTCTCTATATGATTATTGCAAATACATTACTGTAGACAATCAGAATCGCCCAGATTTAGCTGAGTTAATTTGCAAACTCGATGAAAACCAAGAGCAGGAAAAAGCTAATTTAAGTCTAAAGAGCTTAAAGGTTCTTGATCCAAAGTTTGTCACAGCGCTTGGTGAAATTGCAGAAATTGATAATATTGGACTTGTTGTTTTCAATGATTATAAAACTGGACAACCTAAACTTTTTTTAGGGAAAGATAATTATTTTACTCCGGAAGTAACAGTAAGCTTCCCATTATTGCTCGCTAAGGATACAAAGGAAAAAGATGAGAAAATGACGATTACCAGCTTAAATACATGGACAGTAATAACCTATCGAAAAAACCCTTGCAAGTCTTGCACCATTAGTGGTGGCAAAGTTGAATGTACGTACGTTAAGGATAGTAGCTGTTAAAAAGAAAGTTGAGCCATTCTCAGAAAAAAGAAAATTTTGACTCTGGGTTAGAAAATTAAATCTACTAGTCCAGAGCCGAATAAATTATTGTCGATCATTAAATATTTCCCAGTAAGCCAAAATCAAATAACCCAGTGCGGTAATCAATCACTGGAGGATTAGTATCCGGGTCTTCGCCTATCCAAAAGTTACTGATAGTATAAACTGTTTCATCTACTACTAAATTAGCCAGATCCACATCATTTCTAGAAGCTTCAGCAGGTGAGTTTAAGGCATTGAAAAGTAATGACTGATATTCTCCACTTTCTTTATTCGGAAATACCTTAATTTGATTCAGCTCAACATTATCAAGTCTGGAGAATATGTTAATTAAGGAACCGTAAAATACGGATTCTAAACTTTTGGCAGTCGCAGGAATGTTACCTAAACTGGATACCCCTAACTCATCGTCATCATAAACACTGTCATCATCTTGATAAGATTTAGCAGGCTGAAAGAAATTCTCATAATCTGCTGGATCTTTTATTTTTGATAGAACTGATTTTTGTAATGAGTCATTTGATAAAATTCCTTCTTTGCCATTCGTTAAAATCAAAGATTCTAAAGAATTCAAGTCAGAGTTTATTAATATCTTGGTAAAATCTAGGTTCTTGCTGTTTTTTCCGATACTATCGAAATATCCGCGTACATCATCCTCTGAATAACCCGATAGTTCACTCAGCATTTCAGTCGTAACGCCATATTCTCTTGCGGCTTGGAATATATCACCAGGATTCTGGATGTTTGAATTGATAAAATCCTTCGCTTGTTGGGCTGTAACTCCGAATTTAGCTAAGTGTGATTCTGCTGACATACACCACCCTCCCTCTTTAAGTTTTTAAAAGTTGCAGTAAATATCTGCATTAGTATAAAGTAATATTTCCTATATATTTTCAGATTTGCTCATCCGCATTACAAGTGTTTTTCTACTAACCTTCTAAATTTGGAGCTATGATCATTTCTGGTGTATGACAGGAGAAGAGAGCGGTGTAACCTGTTGTAGAGGATCTCGGCAGATCAATCAACAAGACAAGGAAAACACCGCATGACAGATAGTAATGTTTTTAATCTGAATAAATCAGAACAAAATGATCCATTACAGGAAGTGCTGCGAGAAGGCGCGCGCAAGATGCTGGCAGCGGCGATTGAAGCGGAAGTAGCCAGCTTTATCCATCATCATATTGGTTTAAAAACCGATGAGGGTAGAACGGAGTTGTCAGAAATGATTATTTACCGGAGCGCTCGATTCAAAACGGTCTTGGTGATATTGTAATCCAAGTGCCGAAAGTACGCGATCGCAGCGGTTCCGGCATCAAATTTAACAGCAGCCTGATTCCTCCCTACCTGAAACGAACGCTCAGTATCGAGAAATTTTTGCCCTGGTTGATCTAAGAGGTGTTTCAACAGGAGATTTCACAGAGACGTTAAAGCATCTACTGGAATCAGATGCGCTCGGGTTGTCGTCTGCGACGATTGGTCGGTTAAAGCAGAACTAGGAATTGCTGAGAGTCTTTGTTCAAAAAAACAGCAGAATTACCGAAAAATCTGAAAGCCGTTAATTGTTCAGCGCTTTCTTAATAAAGTCTTCGCCATCACAACTTGTAAGCTTCTGACGCATACCGGCGTATCATGCGATGGGTATTAAATACCGATGCGTTATGACCGATTGCGCCGCGCATTAACTGAATCCACTGCTTGCGATCCGCATAAGCCGGCAATACTACATGTTCTAATTTATGATACAAATCTGCTATGTCTTCCGCTTCATTTCCAACTTCAACACCGCCGACGGCCCAGCCCGTCACGCCTTCTTGGCAGCCTTCCAGCCACCAGCCATCCAAGACGCTTAAACTGGGTACGCCATTGAAAGCCGCTTTCATACCGCTAGTTCCTGAGGCTTCCATAGGCCGTAATGGTGTATTCAGCCAAATATCGACGCCTGAAACGAGGCTTAACGCCATCTGAGTGTCATATCCGGGTAAATAAACGATCGTTAAATCGTCTGCAAGCTCTTGGATAAAACGATGTAGCGCCGAGATCAATTCTTTACCACGATAATCTGATGGATGCGCTTTACCTGCCAGAATTAATTGAAAAGGCTGTTTTTTAGCAATTGCCCGTAATCTTTTCCTATCGCTAAATAACAAATCAGGTCGTTTGTATGCTGTCATGCGGCGCGCAAAACCAATGGTCGGCAAGGACAAATCCAGTGTTTTTCCGGACAATTTCTGCACCAAATCGAACAAAATGGTTTTTGCTTGATGGTGTGCTTGCAGGATTTTCTCTTCATCGATTTGATCGATGCGCTGCAGTTGTTCGGGTTCATGGCGCCAACCTGGAAGAAATTGGTCATACAAAACAGCCATTTGCGGGCTAGCCCATTTTTGCGAATAAACACCATTGGTGATGGCGTGCACTCGGTAACTGGGAAACATTTGCCGTGATACAACCGCGTGGCCTTTGGCCACACCATTGATGTACTCGGACAAATTAAGCGCCAGACGCGTCATGTTTAAACAATCCTCGCCAGCCAGTTTTTTTAATTCGGCAATATCGATAAAATCCTCTCGAACAACTCGCTGAACCATGTTGTAATCGAATTTGTCTTGCCCTGCTTCCACGGGAGTATGTGTGGTAAAAATACATTTGGATCGTACCAACGGAAGATTAAAAGCAGATTCTCCAGGCCGTAAATCTCGATAAGAATATGCGTAACGCTGTAACAATTCTATGGTCAATAACGCCGAATGCCCTTCATTCATATGATATTTATTGATATGGAATCCAAGCGCCTGCAACAACCTCGTCCCGCCTATACCCAATATCATTTCTTGTTTGAAACGGTAGGTTGCATCTCCGCCATAAAGATACAATGACAATTCGCGATCTTCCGGCGCATTTTCCGGCAAATCGGTATCTAGCAAAATCACCGGTAACTCGGTTCCTCCACCTTGGCCGCGGATTTTATATTCCCAGCCTCCGATCCAAACAGTACGCCCTTCGATATTGATAGATACTTTGGCAGGGCAGGCACGTAATCCGCGCTGTTCCGGATTCCAAAATTGTGGAATTTCTATTTGATTGCCGTCTACCCCGATCTGTTGATAAAAATATCCTGCACGACTGACCAAAGTGACTGCGACCATATGTAAACCAACATCGGCGGCAGAACGCAAGGTATCTCCGGCCAAAACACCTAGCCCTCCGGAGTAGGTCGAAATGTCGTGATCCAGCGCAATTTCCATCGAAAAATACGCAACCCGGGGTATGCCATTACTTTCATGTAGCATGATTATTTTAATCCAAGTGAACGATGTAATTTTGGAGGACTACTGCGGTTACCAATGCAGTCGTCGCAGTAAAGCCCGCTTTTTATTTTGATGACCTTGCATACGCACTAGAATATCGTCGAGCATATCGATTGCGACTAGAATATGCGGCCCTTTATTGAGCATGACACATTCTGCACGTTCACTCATGGCGGCGTCACTGATTTCCGCACGCGTCGCTGTGCCTGTTTTCGCCGCGGTTTCCAACACTTGCGTGGCCCAAATTACAGGCAAATGCGCCGCATCGGAAATCGATAAAATTTCTTCTTGCAGTTCCGCCAAGCGTTCAAAACCACACTCCACGGCCAAATCACCACGTGCGATCATGAGTCCAATATTAGGAGACTTCATTAATGCAAAAATTATTTCTGGAAGATGTTCAAAACCGGCACGAGTTTCTATTTTGACGATGATTGTTTTGTTTTCTGCATTTAACCGCTTTAGGTGTTGTTGCAACAACTTAATATCTTTTGCCTGATTGACAAACGATAGGCCTACCATATCAGCGTGTTGAACAATAAATTCTAGGCATTCGATGTCGCTTGTTGATAATGCAGCGAGTTTAAGGCGGCTATCCGGAAGATTTATACCTTTATCCGCCATCAATTTATCACCCTCATCGCGCGCTTGGGTTATCAGCACATCTAATTCGTCCGCGTGTTTTTGTTGAATCACGCCAGAAAAACGTCCATCGTCAAACAAAATCTTTTCGCCAACTTTTACCATCGCAAATACATCCGGCAACGAACAAGGGACTCTGGCCGGTGCAATAACCTGAGCGGTTTGTTCATCGATTTGCGCAGGTATACCTGGTGTTTGATCTCGGGTCAGGATGATGGTATCGCCGCGACGCACCAAAATGGCTGCTCGTGATGCGGGAATTGCCGCGACCAAGCCTTGTTTTGAAAAATGCATCGGCGATTTTCTTTTGCGAATTCGGATAAGCTTCAGACAAGTATTTTCCGTGACATAAGCTGTTTTATTGATGCTGCACCACATACCATGCTCGGTAGCTTCGGTAACTTGAAGCACCCGTTTTTTACCGCGAGTATCCTCAAATTCAATTAGATCACCCACTTCGACATGCTTTAGCCAAATACCTTGGATGGGCAAAATAGGTGAGTTTTGTATGTTTTCCGGTAATTCTAAAAATTCACTGTTATTCACCAACAAGACTCGGGCTGGTTCAGTGACTAACCCAAATGCATTGTGCTGCGGTTTAATTTTTAATACCGCGATATCGCAACTGATGTTTCCGGTGCGTAATTTGGGGCCGGGTAAGTCCATCAATATAGGACACGGCTTGTTCAGTTCTTGGCTCACTTGCCGCACGTTTTGAATCATCTTCAGCCACGTATCCATATCATCGTGCGCGCAATTGATGCGGGCAGCATCCATTCCGCTGAGCATCATGTCCTTAGCCAAAGCGGCATTGTGCGCGACTTCAGTTGGCAACGTGACCAAGATTCTTGCCGTGCGCTGCTCAGGAGTGCTCGCAAAAATTTCTTCTGCATTTTGCTGCAAACATAATGAACCTGAATTGAGTGATTGCTGTGAAACGAGATCGCCAACCTGCTCATTGACGGGCAAATGCAACGCTTGCTCTAACAACACAATCATGGCCTTCAGCCGCATTGCAACGCAACAATCCGATCCGCCGAGCGATGACAAACCCAAGTCACTGAGCCGTTGTTGCAATGGACGTAAGTCTTGCCGGCGCAACGTCAGATAATGCACTAAATTCTTGGCACTCAACGTATGATTCGAATGTACGGTTTCAATATTAGATCGGTACTGTGATTCCGTTAGCTGCAACTGCGCCGCCAACGCTTGTAAATCATTCAACAGAGAATGGTAATGATTTTTTAAGCTTTGCTCTGCTGTCTCATGAGCATTAATATCAACTAGTTTCATCGTCATACCGTTTTATTCGAGCTATTAATGCGCTCATTCTGCACAGCAATCATGAAACTATGATGACAAATATATTATTCTGTGAATTAGAAATGTTGCACGACCCTGGTGTTGAAGAATGGCGGTCGATGTGTGAATAGAATTTTCTGAACCTTTTGCTAATGCTAATTCGGATTCAATAGAAATTGTGTCACAACCTTTTTCAATGAGTTTCGTATGTAATTTGCTCCGTTCTTTGATGTAAAGAACAATAGCTTGTTGATATACTTTGGCTCTATTGAATTTTTATCTGGAATGAGACAACTCACCGTTGCAAACAACCTGCGCTGCAGAAATTGATATGCCAAATAAACAGTTCTGGGTATTAATTTGCGGTCCACTACTGGCTGCAGCCGTCGCCACCAGCATGAACATCTCCGGCTGGCATGCTGATGCTTGCTGGACGGCCGCCATTGTCATTTTGTGCGTCATTTGGTGGATTTTTGAACCGATCCCAATCCCTGCAACTTCGCTTATTCCCATCGCTTTTTTCCCGCTTACTGGAGTTTTATCCAAGGAAGAAGTTGCCAAAGCATTTGGCAATGATTTGATTTTACTGATGCTGGGTGGTTTCATGATTTCGGTTGCCATGGCGCAATCTGGCACGCATCGGCGTCTTGCATTGGGGTTAATCAATTTAATCGGGGGCAATAGCAGCAAGCGAATTGTGTTCGGCTTTATGTGTGCTTGCGCGATAATCAGCATGTGGATCTCCAATACCGCAACGACGCTGATGATGTTACCTCTGGCATTGGCGATTATCGATCAAAGCCCAGATAAAAAAATTGCATCGCCGCTTTTACTTTCCATTGCCTATGGCAGCAGCATTGGTGGCATAGGTACGCCCATTGGTACAGCACCCAATTTAATTTTTATGCAGGAATACCAGAATTTCACAGGACTATCGGTGAGTTTTTCCCAGTGGATGACGTGGGGAATTCCGGTGGTATTTCTGATGGTGCCTCTTGCTGGTTTTTGGTTAACACGAAATTTGAGTTATGTCGGCAAGCTGGAAATGCCGCAAGTAGGTTCTTGGCGCCCTGAAGAACGGCGTGTTTTGATGGTTTTTGGCATAACTGTGCTTGCCTGGATAACACGGCTTGAACCATTTGGTGGTTGGACTACCTGGTTAGGTTTGAAAAATGCAACCGATGCAACCATTGCATTGATTAGCGTTATCACAATGTTTTTGATTCCCAATGGCCGTGGAGGAAAACTCCTCAATTGGGAATCAGCGGTCAAAATTCCTTGGGGGATTTTATTACTTTTCGCGGCGGGGATTACAATTGCTCAAGCATTTGTCGAATCCGGTTTGTCCAAATTTATCGCAGAGCAGTTAGCCGTTCTTTCTAACCTACACCCACTGATTATCATTGTAACGATCGCGCTGGCAGTAACATTTTTGACCGAAACAACCAGCAATGCAGCCACCACCATTTTGTTGATGCCAATTCTTGCCCCTGCTGCTTTGGCCGCTGGATTTGATCCTGCTTTACTGATGGTACCTGCTGCAATGAGCGCCAGTTGCGCATTCATGTTACCTGTTGCCACGCCACCCAATGCGATTGTTTTTGGCACTGACAAGATTCCAATTGCACACATGGTCCGTGAAGGACTCGTGCTCAACTTTATCGGGGTATTGGTGATTACCTCGGTTTGTTATTTTCTAGTGCCGTAGTCTCTCCGCAAGCATTCGCTGTTTCTTGAAGAATCATGAACCGAACTCAAAACCACTGTTTTGTGCAATTGAGTTGAATAACAACCATCAGAAGGTACACGCACTAGATTACGACAGTCAATGCTCGTAAATTGGAAAGAGATCCTGCAATTAAGGAAAACTCTAATAAATTCGTCGAGTAAGATGAGAAGCGAGTTTTTGAGCATTGCTCAACAATTGGACTCAGTCATCGCCGTAGGCGTTCGAACGAAGTGAAGTGTTTATCTGCTAGTAGGATACTCGGACCACCTGATTATTGGACCTCTACCCATCTGAACTGAGATATAAACACTCCGAAAGCAGCCTCGATCTTCAATTTGTGTACACGACCACGCCTCTTTCATGTAATACAACGACTTGGGTGTGAAGAGCGGGTACATGATCGGAACTAACAGATAACCAGGACCATACGTTAGTTTGCTCTTACAATACGACGGTTTTTCTAGCTTTTTTTTCACGACTTCAACAAAGCGACTCGCAAATTGAAGATCGGGTTCTAGGAACAATCCGTTACCGATAGGCTTGTGACTCTCTCCCTGTGTGGCGTAAGAGTATTCATCCCGTGCGAAAGCGTCACTCCAGAATGCATCGGTTACTTCGACCCATCGCGAGTAGTACGACCAGATCGGATGATTGCATCGGGAGGATTCGGCTCTGCCACAACCTCAAACTTCGATCTATACCTCGTGTTTAACCACGCTACGAAAGCCCCTACTTGAGCTCGTTCATGTGCTTGCTGTGTAATACGGCGTCTTGGCATGAGCAACAACTAACGTTTGAGTTTAATAAATTGCGTCTGGATTCGAGCGAAGGATTAGAAATAATGTAAACAAATTATGGTATTTTATTTACACCTTCAACGCCGATTGTGAGGGTTACTGAAGACAAAGACTTTGACTCAGAATCAACCTCAAATACACGATGATTCACAAAAAATGCTCCTTCCGGGTGAATTGTTTTATCGATTTGAATGATGTCACCGCGATTGGGCAAAATACCTTCGGGGAAGGATATTTGCATATTTTCATAAATACTCGGCAGAGTATATGGTCTTGCATCATGAAGAAAATTTATTTTTACATTAACCATTTTAATTTCCTTTATTTCTAACTACAGTTAAACGTTCAAAATGACATGATAGATTACGTCAAAAATAAAAACTAATCCTGCACCCGTTCATTCTATCTCCTTATTTTTATGGATTGTTACCGTTTTAAGTTTCACCGCTAGAGATCACCGAAAAGTTTTAAAATTCCATACTTGAAAGCATACCCTTCAACCACTGTTTCATACCAATGTTCGATGAATTTGTGAATTAATGCTTTTTATACTCCAGCAGACCTGGTGAAAAACCTTTAAAATGCACCCCCTTTCTTGCAACAATCATCCGTAGGTATAACACTTTGATTACAACCGATAATATCACCATGCAATTCGGCGCCAAGCCGCTGTTTGAAAATGTTTCCGTTAAATTCGGTGGGGGAAACCGCTATGGTTTGATTGGCGCGAACGGTTGCGGCAAGTCGACATTCATGAAAATTCTGGGCGGAGATCTTGAACCTACCGCCGGTAATGTTGCGGTGGATAGCGGCGAGCGGGTGGGGAAGTTGCGGCAAGATCAATTTGCGTTTGAAGAGTGTTTTGTGATCGACACGGTCATGATGGGACACGCGGAATTATGGCGCATCAAGCAACAACGCGATGCCATTTATGCCAATCCCAACGCTAGCGAAGATGATTATATGCACGCTGCTGAATTGGAGTCTCAATTTGCCGAATTGGATGGCTATTCGGCGGAAGCACGCGCTGGGGAATTGCTGCTCGGTGTCGGCATCACTTTAGATCAGCATCAGGGATTGATGAGCGCGATTGCACCGGGTTTCAAACTGCGCGTATTACTGGCACAGGCGTTGTTTTCCAATCCAGATATTTTGTTATTGGACGAGCCGACGAATAATCTTGATATCAATACCATTCGCTGGCTAGAAGATGTCATCAATGCCAGTAAAAATACCATTATCATCATTTCCCACGATCGGCATTTTCTGAACAGCGTGTGTACGCATATGGCCGATTTGGATTACGGCGAACTGCGCATTTATCCCGGCAATTACGACGAGTACATGACCGCGTCGACGCAGGTGCGCGAGCGCATGCTGGCCGATAACGCCAAAAAGAAAGCTCAGATCGCTGATTTACAATCGTTTGTCAGCCGTTTTTCCGCCAATGCGTCGAAAGCCAGGCAGGCCACTAGCCGTGCACGGCAAATCGAGAAAATCAAGTTGGAAGATATTAAACCGTCAAGCCGGCAATATCCGTTTATTCGTTTTGAGTTCGACGATAGAGATAAATTACATCGACTGGCAGTTTCCACTCAGGCAATCAGCAAGGGTTTCTCTGGCATGGACAAACCGTTGTTCGAAAATTTGAACCTGAATATCGAAGCGGGCGAAAAAGTCGCCATCATTGGCCCAAACGGGATCGGCAAAACCACGTTGCTGCGTTGTCTGAGAGGAGATCTAACACCAGATCGTGGTGACATTAAATGGGCCGAGAAAGCGTGCCCTGGCTATTTCCCGCAAGATCATGCGGCCGATTTCTCAGAAGAATTATCATTGACCGAATGGATGGATCAGTGGCGACAGGGCAGCGACGACGATCAAACGATCCGCGGCACTTTGGGACGATTACTGTTTTCCGGCGATGATGTCAAAAAATCGACACAAGTGATTTCCGGTGGAGAGAGAGGCCGAATGTTGTTTGGTAAGCTCATCCTTCAGAGATCGAATGTTTTGCTGATGGACGAACCGACTAATCACCTAGACATGGAATCTATCGAATCGCTAAACAGCGCGCTAGAGAAGTATGCCGGCACATTGATTTTCATCTCGCACGACCGAGAATTCGTTTCCTCGCTGGCTACTCGCATTCTCGAAATGACACCGGAAGGTATTAATGATTTCAAAGGCAATTACGAGGATTATCTGCGATCTCAAGGCATTGGATAAAGCGAAATTACGAACAGCGACGTCAGCCGATTTTACAAGCTGCAATAATGTAATGCGTTACTTTGAAGCTGCGCAGGTAAATTCGTGGTATTAACGATGTAAAAAACTAAACAGAAAATGAAGATCCGCAACCACAAGTACTAGATGCACCAGGATTCTTAATGACAAATTGCGCTCCTTTCAAATTCTCCTGATAATCGATCTCGGCACCAATCAAGTATTGAAAGCTCATCGAATCGATTAGTAATTTGACGCCATCTTTTTCCATTACCATATCATCTTCATTGATTGATTCGTCGAAAGTAAAGCCATACTGAAAACCTGAACACCCACCCCCGTTGACGAAAACTCTAAGATTAAGATTCTGATTGCCTTCTTCTGCGATTAATTCTTTTACTTTGGCGGCAGCGTTATCGGTAAATTGCAGAGCTGTTTCCTGTTCAGTATTCATAGTATGTCTAAGTCCTAAAATGAGTGTTGCGAACAACTTTAATGTTCTGATTCACTACTAAAAGTGCATTTATTTGCTTTCTGGTCCTGAAGAAATCAGCGGAACAGCTTTGTCTGACAATTGAGTATCATTATTTCCCAAATGAACCATTTTTCCTTCTACTAAAGCACCCAGGTGAATTTCTATTGTGCCGTAATGAACGTCACCAAAAACCTGGGACTTTTCCTGCAGTTCGAGATAACTTTGTGCGTATATCGGACCAGAAACCTTACCGTTGACAATGACGTGAGTGACTTTAATTGCGCCATCAATGCGCCCATCGCTACTCAGTACCAACGTGCTTGATTCATTATCGGGTGCGATAACATCGCCTGTTACATGGCCATCCACTCTTAATCCTCCGCGAAAGTGAATGTCTCCTTTTACGTTTGTATTAGCGCCAATTAATGTATCGATATGATTATGTGGTTTATTCTTTTTATTACCAAACATAGTTGCCTCATTATAAGATTGGTTGCGCAGTTTGCGTCAACAAAGCCTTGCTATCATTATTTTCATAAATTTGAACTTGTATATTTTTTACCGAAATGCCTTCAGGTATTTTAAAGCTGTCTTCCAGCCGATAAAGAAATCTGAAATCAATTGGAAAATCTACCGTTGAATCCCGAGTTACTATCGGTACAGTTTTTGTTTCTGCGTTCTGAGACAAAGTGACGTGCAATCTGACCCTGCCTTTAAAATCACTTGGTCTTTTCCCCCCCTGAGTCAAAGTTAGGGCGTAGCGATACTTACCTGGTGTTTCTGTTTCTTTTAATTGAAATTGATAAATTGAAATACCGTTTTTTGAATTCCCGGACATAAGATGTTGAAAGAATATCATTTTTTCTTTCAACTGATCATTTTCATAAGTCAGTGTTTTGATTTGCTTTAATAGATTCTCATTAGCCGTGTTGTGAATTTGCACTTGATGAATCAATTCACCCATTTCGGTGCAAAGCTGTTGTCGTTTTGTTTGCCGGCAAACAGCAGGATCATATGACAGATTATGATCAAGCTTTTCTTCAGTAAAATCGTCCGCCAAACTATTTCGTGATTGCTTTCCCGCTTCAAACATTCCCCAAGCAAGTGAAAAAAGCACCAAACAAGAAATCAAGATCACTACAATACGATATTTCCAAGACGGATAAGATCGTACGACAACCCGTGACGAAAAAAGAGGCGTATTTTTAGGAAAAATTTGCTTCATTTAAGCTTAAGTCTGTTATTTGCATTGCAATAAATCAGTAAAATCAAGGTAGCAATGCAATCTGGTCGATACCCATTGTTTCTGGCAGTCCAAACAGGATATTCATATTCTGTATCGCTTGTCCCGCTGCACCTTTTACCAAATTATCCGTTACCGAAAGAATGACCGCGGTATCGCTATTTTGAGGTTGATGCACGGCAATACGACACAAATTTGAGCCCCGTACAGAACGAGTTTCCGGGTGTTTCCCTGCTGGAAGCACATCGACAAAAGCTTCTTTCTCATAACGTTTTTCGTATAACTCTTGTAAATTAATTTTTTTAGTTAACCGCGCATAGAGTGTTGCATGAATACCCCTGATCATAGGCACGAGATGAGGTACAAAAGTGAGTCCTACGGTTTTTTTGGCAACAATCGAAAGACCTTGTCTGATTTCGGGTAAGTGACGATGTCCTGCCACGCCATAGGCTTTGAAATTATCCGATGCTTCCGCGAGCAATGTATGTACTTCTGCCTTGCGGCCCGCGCCAGATACGCCCGATTTAACGTCTGCAATAAGATAATTGATATCAACTGCTTCAGATTCTATGAGCGGCAAAAAACCTAACTGAACAGCGGTTGGATAACACCCGGGATTAGCAATTAAACGCGCTTTTTTGACTTGTTTGCGATTAATTTCCGGTAATCCATATACCGCCTCGGACAATAAATGAGGGCACGCGTGTTTCATGCCATACCATTTTTCCCATTCCGCCACATCCTTGATCCGAAAATCTGCGGCCAAGTCTATAACTTTGACATCTTCTTGCAGTAGCGATTCTACTTGTTGCATGGCAATGCCATTCGGAGTGGCGAAAAATACCACGTCGCATTTATTCAGTTTTGCATCAGCAGGATCACTAAACTTCAAATCAATTCGTCCACGAAGATTGGTAAACATCTCCGAAACATCCATTCCCGCTTCACTACGTGAGGTAATCGCCTTGATCTTTACTTTGGGATGCTGTGCCAATAAACGCAACAGCTCTACGCCTGTATATCCTGTCCCACCCACAATGCCGACTTTAATCATCACAGCTCCTGAAATTTGTTGGCTATATATTAACTAGCAAATAAAAAAGCCGCCAGTATAAAAAGGCGGCTTTTTTATGACTAATAGTAAAATTATCGTTTGGAGAACTGTTTGCGACGACGCGCCTTACGTAACCCAACTTTTTTTCTCTCCACTTCACGAGCATCGCGAGTTACTAGACCTGCTTTGCTGAGCATGGGTTTTAAAGTTTCATCATAATTAATCAATGCACGAGTAATGCCATGGCGAACGGCACCTGCTTGACCCGATTCTCCGCCTCCACGAATATTGACTGTAATGTCAAAAGTATTCAAATGATTCGTTAATTCGAGCGGCTGTTTAACGATCATGCGACCAGTTTCGCGCGAAAAGAAAACATCCAGAGGTTTGTCGTTGATAACGATTTGACCTTTTCCAGCTTTGATAAAAACACGTGCAACCGCGCTTTTACGCCGACCTGTTCCGTAATTATATTGTTGAGTAGCCATAAATTTTAAGCTCTGACCTCAAGTGATTTGGGTTGTTGTGCAGAATGAGGATGTTCATCACCTGCATAAATTTTAAGTTTTTTTATCATTGCGAACCCCAATGGCCCTTTAGGCAACATTCCCTTAACTGCTTTTTGAAGAGGGCGCGTAGGAAATTTTGCGTGCATTTTTCTAAAAGTTGTCGCATAAATTCCGCCTGGATAACCGGTGTGGCGATAATAAATTTTATCGTCCATTTTATTGCCGGTAACACGCAACTTATCGGCATTGATCACAATGATATAATCACCCGTATCAACATGAGGTGTGTAAATTGGTTTATGTTTGCCACGCAAGCGATGCGCAATAACTGAGGCGAGGCGACCTAATACTTTGTCAGTCGCATCAATAACATACCAATCATGATTTACTTCATGGGGCTTAGCTGAAAATGTTTTCACAAAAACCTGTCCTGCATATTCGAAAAGAGCCGGAAATTCTAAGTCACAAGGATTTAAAAGTCAAGTTTGAGCGAACCTTTCAATCATCGCTATAATCACAAAAAATAAGTGATAACGAATCATTACGCGATTGAATTGGTCACCCGTTCTTAATTTGTTATTAATTTATCACTATTCACTATCTCTAGAGAGCGCAATTTTGAAAGAACCATCGAATAATGCTACTGTTGAATCAATCTCCGCAGCCCCTTCAAACTTCATTCGCACAATTATTGATAATGATAACTGTTCGGGTAAATGGAATGGTCGCGTCGAAACACGCTTTCCACCGGAACCGAATGGTTATTTGCACATTGGTCACGCTAAAAGTATTTGCTTAAATTTTGGCATTGCCAAAGATTATGGTGGTGTATGCCATTTGCGCTTTGATGATACCAATCCTGAAAAAGAAGCGCAGGAATATGTGGATGCTATTTGCGATAATGTCTCATGGCTAGGTTTTGATTGGGGCAAGCATCTTTATTATTCCTCCGATTATTTTGATCAGCTCTATGAATTTGCTGAATATCTAATTACTAAAGACAAAGCTTATGTGGAAGAACTGTCCAGTGAAGAAATTCGTGAATACCGTGGCACACTAACCAATCCGGGCAAAAATAGTCCGTACCGCAATCGATCTTCCGCGGAAAGCTTAGATTTGTTTCGGCGCATGAAAGCGGGGGAATTTCCCGATGGAAAATACGTTTTGCGCGCAAAGATCGACATGACTTCACCGAACATCAATATGCGCGATCCGGTCATTTACCGGATCCGTCATATACACCATCAGCGTACCGGTGATCAATGGTGCATTTATCCGATGTACGATTACACGCACTGCATTTCCGATGCGTTGGAAAAAATTACCCATTCTTTGTGTACGCTAGAGTTTGAGGATCATCGCCCCTTGTATGACTGGGTACTGGATCAGCTGACTGATAAGCTCCCTTGTCATCCGCAACAAATCGAATTCGCCAGGCTTAATTTAACTTATACCGTGATGAGCAAACGCAAGTTGATTGAGTTAGTATCCAACAAATTGGTAGATGGTTGGGATGACCCTCGTTTAAGCACGCTTGCTGGCGTTCGTCGACGCGGATATACCCCACGTTCGATACAGTCGTTTGCCGAACGGATTGGTGTCAGCAAAGCGGATTCCTGGATTGACATGACTGTGTTGGAAGATTGCCTACGCGAAGATTTGAATGAAACAGCACCGAGGCGTATCGCTATTCTCGAGCCGTTGAAGTTGATCATTGATAATTATCCGAGCGATGAAGAAGAAGATTGCTTTGCACCGAATCATCCGCAATATCCCGATTGGGGCAAGCGCGTCATACCTTTTTCTAAGGTACTGTACATAGAACAAAGCGATTTCATGGAAGTACCCAGCAAAGGATATTTCCGTTTGTCACCTGGCGCGGAAGTACGATTACGTTATGCTTTTATCGTCAAATGTGTTGATGTGGAAAAAAATGCGCAAGGTGAAATTTTAGCCATTCACTGTATCTATGATCCACAAACCAAAAGTGGCACTCCAGGTGCCGAAAGCCGCAAGGTAAAAGGGAATATTCATTGGCTTTCTGAGAAATATGCGCAAAAGGCTGAGATTCGCTTATACGATCGCCTGTTTACTGATCCCTATCCAGACAGTGGCGATAAAGATTACAAAAAATCTTTGAATTCTGATTCTAAGAAGATTGTTGCCAGTTATGTTGAGCAGGCTCTGCTAGACGCAAAACCGGAAGAACGCTTTCAATTTGAACGCAACGGTTATTTTATTGCAGATAGATATGACATGACCGCAACAAAGCCAGTGTTTAATCGTGCCGTAACTTTGCGCGATTCTTGGGGAAAAACTGCGAAGACCTAGTCGTCTAAAAACTGCCAGTCGGAAAAAGTGGCCGCTTGTCCTATGTTTTCTCCGTTATTGGCACGGATAGTCCAAATAATAGCGCTGTCTACTCGAAAGCGCTTTCCAGAGCTTGAAATACGCACACCATGATAATTGGAGATATAGCCTTCCGTTTCCGCTCGAGCAAGCATGTGTGAGCGTTCTTCACGATTCATCGGTTCTGCAGTCAATCGGGAGGGCGTTCGAGTGAACAACTCCCAATCCATCTCCCACAATTCTAGCGCGGTTTGATTACCGTAATTCAGAATTGGATCGCTTTCTGCGCCATGTGAAACAACCACAAGTGCCGAATGAAACAATGTTTCCGCTTGAGTCAATGGTGTACCGATCCGTTGAATCAACTCACTTTTTGTCCAATAGGCATAACTGTTTAACAACTGTTGACACCACACTACCACAGGTGGATCGGACCAAGCTAATTGCATCGTGATATATCAATGATGCTCAAATTCCAAACGGCCTTCACGCCGAATCAAATCATCAATCGTTAGTCCAACTCCCGACACGCTATCAAACAATGTCCCTACCCTTTTTTTATTGAAGTGCTCCAACATGGTGTTGTAAGCTCTGGGTGGCAGAGGGAATAATCCTGCTTCTTTAGTAATTAAAATGCCATTTTTTAGGTAATAAGTGATGAATTCCTGGACTTCCTGTTTTTCCGCTGATTTCGCGTTGACATAAATAAAGACTGGACGGGAGAGAGGTTGGTAAGCGCCATTTTCGACACTGTCGACTGAAGGCAAAACTGCACCATTACCTTTTTCATTATCCACCGCTACCGCTTTGACTTTGTTTTGATTTTCAAGAAAATAAGCGAAACCCAAAAACCCTAGTGCATTTTTATTGTTAGCAATATCTTCAGCCAAAGCAATGTCATTTCGAGATTTATTAAAATCATTTCGACTGGATTTGGCTTTACCGACTATCGCTTCAGTAAAATAATCAAAAGTACCTGAATCTCTATCTGACACATAAAGGCTAATTTCCTCAGCAGGCCAAGCCGGATTGATTTGATTCCATCGGGTAATTTTTCCTTGCGCCGAGGGCCCCCAGATTTTATTTAACTCCGTCACAGTTAGTGACGTGCTCCAGGTGTTATGAGGATTAATCGCAACAGTTAACGCATCAAAAGCTATCGGAATCTCTATGAATTGAATCTTCGCATTTTTGCATTCGAGAAGTTCTTTTTTCTGAATTGGACGCGAAGCATTTGCAATATCGATTTCGCCGAGACACATCTTTTTAAAACCGCCGCCGCTACCGGAAATTTCCATCGCAATCTTCACCGTATTTTTCTTCATTACTTCGAATTGATCTGCGGCTATTTTGGTGACCGGATAAACCGTGCTGGAACCATCAATTTTAATGACGGATTGCGCGTGAGCAAGCCCGACGCACGCGATAAAGCTAGTGGAAACAAACCAATGACTAAGTAAAGAAAACTTTAGTGATCGTGACATTTTTTCCTCCATAATTTCGGAAATATCGACACTGTGAGCTAGCGAAAAGTGTTTTCTGTTGAAAATATACGGTTACCACACATATTGCTGCTCAACTCTACAATAGTCAACAATCAAAGATACAAAATACAAAACCCGAAATAAGCACCGTATGAAAGCGCCTATTCCGGGTTTGTGTGTGTTTTTAGACTAAAAATCTACTGTCAATTGCGTCAAGAATGCGCTCAAACTGCCATTATCCCAACCATGCGTCCGTGCACCCGCACCTCCAGAATAGCCGTTGGTATTCGTAGTCGGCGTTCCTGCTGTGTTGATATTGAGCATGTGAACAACGTTGGCTTGGAATTTAACATTCGAATGAGGATACCAATTCAAGCCAAACCTCACCATGTCTGCTTCCCCTCCTTTGATGACACCTGAGTTCATATCAATATAGTCATAACCAAACGCAACTTCCCATGCGCCCAGTCCTGACCCATTGAATTGAAAGGGTCTGTTCGGTTTGATGCGGTTCGCAGCACCGTTTCTAACGTGGTAAGCTTTGGATTCCCCTGTTAGGAAGTAGCTAATAAAACCATAATAGCCAGTTAAATGTTCACCGCTATATCCAGTACCATTGATGTTAGTGCGCAAATACTCAGCTTGTGCTGAAAATGGCCCATATACAAACCATCCTTCCGCGCCATAACGATCATAACTGCTGATTCGTCTATGATTTGGATCGGTTACGGCACCATTACTTAAGTTTCCGGTATTCAACATATTGGATCGATCAATGTTGGTTCCCGGGAAGGCTACGAAAGACATTCCACCACCACCGCCGTTGCTCCCTTCACCCACCATTGTGCCATCGGCACGATACTGCGTTTGCACATCAGTGTGTCCTGCTGAAACACCCACGTGCAAGAACTTGCTTTCACTTTCCATCCACGGTCTTCCTGTTACACGCCCAATCCCCTGCCAACCGATATCACCAGAACCATTGTTACGACTTTGGTTACCATTGGCATTGACGGAAGTCGCAGCTGCTGACCATGCCCCGATAGGTTCGGTTTGGAAAGCCAATCCCGTTTGAAACCGTTGTACTGCATAATTGAGCCCAATACCAGTTTTATAAGTGTTGGGATTATCCACGAATGAGTTAACCGACATATGCCGTTCGATAAATGTCAGGAAGCGATTGCTAGCAGCCTCTTCCAAACTGAATGGTTCTTTAAATGAACCTATTTTATAGGAAAGCGCGTTTGTGTGATTCAGACGAACAAATGCATCCGTAATGCCAGAACCTACGGAACCATTACCGCGGCTAAAATCATACTCAAATTTATAATCCCATATTTTGTAGTAAGTACCTTCTACACCCAAGCGAGCGCGACGTATGTTCGCGCCACTATTAAATTCATTGGCCAAATTAGTCCCGGTCGCTGGATCAGGATCGTTGATAAAATTGTATTGTGATGCGGGTTGGATACGACCGTTCAAAGAAATAGAAAAATTTCCATCTTTGGTAGCCCAATGCAAACCACGGTCATCGAACGTTCCATGTATTTTTTCAACCTCTTTGACACGTTCTTCGAGTACGGAAACTTGATTTTTAAGTTGTTCTTTCTCTGCCTTTTCTCGCAATCTCACAAGACGATCACCCGCAGGTTTATCGCTTGTACCTACATTCGAATCTTCTTGAACGGAAACTGATTCCACCACCGTCGTTTTTTTCGAGCTTGGTGTAGCAGATTTTGCAGATGTGCTTCCGGATTTTTCGTAAGTACCCATATGTACTCTACCCGGACCAGGTTCAGCAAAAATTTGCTTGGTTTTCTTGTCGACGTACAAATCTAAGGCATAGCTACTGGATGCTGCACATGAGGTTATGATAGTTAAAGCTGTCAGAAAAAATCTGAATAATGACATAGTTTTTAATCCAGAATTGATAAGAGTTGATCAGGTAATCAGTCTTATAAAGGATTAATGTTACAGTTTTGTTACAATTTTCGATTAATGCGTAATTTATTCGATAACTACTTGTACAAATAACAATTATTTTTTAGAATTAGAAATCAACCTTATCGCTTACAGGGGTAAATCAGCTTTCATAGGTTTATTTTTATGAATGAATTTTGCGATGAGCGAGATGAATAAGCGGACAGACTCTCTTTGAACTTTTATGGATAGACAGCCTGTCTAATAAGTACCTGGCAAATAAAAATAGCGAATGAATGCTGTTTTTTGCCAAGGATTGTTTTCTATTAATTTTATATTGATAGGAGGTAGCAATATGGCAACAACCTATGGCACGACGAGTGCGAGCAAGAGTGGTGAGTATGACATGTCTCTGTGGTATGACTCTAAATACTACAAGATAGGCATGATCACGATGTTACTGGTAGCGATATTTTGGA
>Ga0209063_1000040_pt1 | contig 156748 bp, 142 predicted proteins | sample KloWWTmeKNB19Kit_FD_187177 | JGI IMG/M metagenome (GOLD analysis project Ga0209063, IMG submission 187177) | Active sludge microbial communities from Klosterneuburg, Austria, studying microevolution and ecology of nitrifiers - Klosterneuburg... | ecosystem: Engineered > WWTP > Aerobic digester... | reverse complement strand
TATTCCTGAAGGACCATTTCCATTATTTCTCGAGGAATATGAATTCAGATTCAATTATGGAACACCTAAACAACAGTTAAAAATTTTGAAATCTTGGACTCAAATTTAACCTGATCTACTACAGCCCAAAAAACAATCATCATGAAAAATATACTATTGGTAGTTATTGTTGTCGTAGGCTATTTCTGGGGTTCTATCAGCTATGCTGCTGATCCTTGCAGCGACGATCCGTCATGTATCAAAGCTGAAAATGCTCATTTTGACAGTCCCAATCATTATGTTTTTGTAGCCGCATATCCCGGTGACGAATTACTCATCTATCCGCTGATGAAAGATCATTGCTCTGAAGCAGGTAATTATTGCGCCATGATTATTGCCACACAAGGAAAATCAGGTTGTGAATCAACTTCTGATACCAGTTGCGGAAAATTGCGTACCTTAGAACTCGAAAATTCTTCGAAATATTTGAATGCCGATGTGTGGCACTATGACTTACCCGATAGTAACGCTATGGTACCAAATACGCTGGAACAAACTCGGCTTACCTATCAACAAATTGCACAAAGCATCGGATTAAATCATTTGTCCAATTATTTTGAGTATATTTTCAACAAACTACGATTATCAAATGGCAATCCACTTGCCGTGATGAGCTTACATCCTTATCGTGGTTCAATTAGTTACTCAGATGATCATGTCATGCGTGTTTTGGACGAATCGATAGAAAATGCTGTGGAAGCATTGCAGAAATCTGGGGCAGCTATTTCTCATTTATATGTAGCTTCCAGAGTGATTAATCATCCCGATGCCATCAGTAAAGATAACAATCCATTTATGCTGTGTAGGAAGGGTAACGAACAGCTTCGTACAACACATACTGATTTTACTAATTTCGAGGTATTCAAGCATGGCTTTTACGATATTTATCCATCGCAGATTTTTCATATCGGCAACATCGTAAATGACCCAACTCGTTATGAATTTTGCTTGGATCGCGCTCAAAAATATTTTTCCACCAATCGAAGTGAAAAACTTTTTGGATTTGGCTTGATTGAGTCCAATCAAATCAGTGAAATTAAAGACTTCTCTAATGCTTTTGCTTTTTATCCGAAGGATTTAGCAGAAGTCACGGAATATTTAAACAAAAATACTGAAAAATTAATCCCTGTCATCGAAATTGGACGGTTTTTGTTTAATCCGAGCACTGGTATTTTTGAAAATCTCGATATTGCGCCACTGATTCGCACGATTAAAAATGCCACTTATCAAGGGCCTATTCTTTTTCTTGCTGATGAGCCTTTGTGGCGTATCCGCTTAGCCTGTTTTAAACAAAATTCAGTGGCTTGTAATGAAATAGACAATAACTATGCAAGTACTCTAGATCTATTTAGAAAAATTGGCCGAGAATTGCGTAAAGCGTTGCCTGAAACAGGATTAGTCCATATCGAAGCTTTTACAGAACTGATACTGCAAAAAAGGAAAAATCCATCAGCCAATGTCATTATGCTCGATAATGCTGAATACTTGGGATACGATTGTTATGGATCGTTTGATAATTGCGGAATTGCAGATATTTCGTCAACTTTTCTTAATTCTGATACAGCAAGTCTTACTCATTTTAGTATTGTGAACAGTTTCAGCAATCCATATCCAGAGAATCTGACGCCGTACAAAATTACCGATCCAAACATTATCAAATTTCTTGTTGAACAATTACCCAATTTTTCATTCTCCAAGCTTTTTAAAGGCGTTGATTCTTTCTTAGATATGGACAAGAAATTACTCTTCTTCGTATGTGATAGTTCCAACGCCGAGTGCATTTCAACCAATAATAACAGTATCGTTTCCGGATCTATGTCACAAAACATTTATATCGATTGGGTGAGAAATGCTCTTTTATCTATGGAAGCATCCAATCCTATTGGACGAAAAATTTTGCTCATTCCAGGCGCTTTTCAGAATTTTCATATGTTTCCTACTGAAAATCTAGTCATTGACCAAATAAATGCTTTCACACAAGTTCTGGATTCGTCACCTCTATACGGAGGTATGGGTGCGTTTATTTGGGGAGACATGCAAGAAGGTTCTTTGCCATTTATTGGGGCACGTTCTCTCCAAAAAGTAAGACTTACTTTAGCGAATATTTTCCTTGAACGTATGAATTCAAAAAGAGCTCCCAATAGAGTACTAAATTTGAAACCGGCTATGAGTTTAGTGGGGGCAATCGGATTGCGTGGATCTTTTGAACAAATCGCGATGCTTGGTGAAACTACGGGGGATATTTATTTTCAAAGCGCCGGAATGGATGTTTGCACATTAAATGTGGAAAATCATTTGCAACAAACGCTTAAACTAGATGAACTTAATTATGTTTCGATTCCGAATTTGACTCCTCCTGTTCAGGCAGAAGCTATTTGCTTTAAAGATCAGCAAAAATTTGACCGGAAAATTCTCTTTGTAAATTAGGTCCCTAGTTTATGATGTGATCAACCAATTTTGTTTAAGCAGCATTTTTGTGAGAAAAGTGCAATGAGAAAATATCAAATAAAAGCTCCTGATGTATTGTTGCTATCGAAGTTTGATCCTGATGATACGGGTGAGTTTAAAAAAACAGCCAAGGATAAGGATAAAGCTAAAACGCTAGCAAAAGAATACATTGAAAAAATGGATCAACTTCAAGAACGGCTGTATGCCGACGGTAGCCGTTCACTGCTCATTGTCTTACAGGGAATGGATACCAGTGGCAAAGATAGCACGATCAAGAACGTTATGTCAGGCATCAATCCTCAAGGATGCCAGGTCGTAACATTCAAGACGCCATCGGATCAAGAACTAAAACACGATTTTTTATGGCGCGTGCATTACAAAGCCCCGGCAAAAGGACAAATCGGTATCTTCAACCGTTCCCACTATGAAGATGTACTGATTACCCGTGTTCACAAGAAAATATCCGAAAAAGTAACTAAACAGCGTTTTGATCAAATCAACGAATTTGAAGAATTGTTATCCGAAAATGGTACGGCGATTGTAAAGTTTTTTTTATATATTTCTAAAGACGAGCAAAAAATAAGATTAGAAGAACGTATCAATGATCCGGAAAAACGTTGGAAATTTAATGCTGGAGATTTGGAGGAACGTAAATTCTGGCAGGAGTATATGAAAGCCTTTGAAGATATGATTACCGCCACCAGCACAGAACATTCGCCTTGGTTTATCATTCCATCCAACCGAAAATGGTATCGTAACTTATTGATTGCTCAAATTGTAGTAAATGTCCTGGAAAATATGAAATTAAAAACACCACCAGGGCCTCCAGATATTGATTTTGCCACGTTAAAAATAGAGTAAGTGATCTCTTTAATCATTGCCGTTCACTATCAGGAATAGTTATGGAAATTGAACTTAAATTAGGTTTGCACCCAGAACATATTGCGCGCATTAAGAACGCACCGCTATTTCGTAAAATCAAATCACAGCAGCATCGTTTGCAAAGCATTTACTTCGACAGCGACACTTTTCAACTGGAACATCGTGGCATCGCTTTACGCATTCGCCGCGTTGGCAAGCACTGGATTCAAACCGTGAAAGCAGAATCTCAATCTGGCGGATCATTAACCCATCGCCCAGAATGGGAAACAACCGTCAAAAAAGGCGGGCATCCGGATTTCTCGGTTTTACCAGCAGAAGCGGTCGATTTATTAAAAGATATCGATCTCAAACAGATTGCTCCCATTTTTGTTACCGAATTTAAACGCTCAACTTGGACACTGAAAGACGGAAACAATGAAGCAGAAATTGCATTGGACGTAGGAAAAATAACCGTCAATCATTTGCAACGGGACATTTGCGAAGTGGAATTTGAACTCAAGTCAGGTAGCGCGGAATTTTTATTTGATTTGGCCGGACAATTATTGCAGCATGCCCCGTTATTCATAGAGTCTAGAAGTAAAGCAGAACGAGGTTATTTATTGGCAGGTGTCGGAAACTCTAAGCCTGTTAAAGCGATTCCGGTAAAATTTGATTCGAATAACAGTATTAGCGATGTGTATTGCCTCATTATCAGAAATGCATTGACACAATTACTTGGCAACATACCGGGTTATTTCGAACACATTGAAGACCCAGAATATTTACATCAAATCCGTGTTGCTTTACGCCGTATCCGAACGGGTGTTTCACTGATTCAGACGATTGGACAACCGATACCTTCCTGGAATAAAGCATTACGCAAGCTAATGCAAACACTCAATGAAGCAAGAGATTGGGACGTATTGGAACAAGAAGTTCTGCCAGATATTTTAGGAAAAATGGCGCCTTTATCAGAAGAACCGATTGATCAAGCGACCTCAAAGAGCATCCAAACTGAGGCGATTACAGTCCGGAAGCTTACACAAAAAAAATTACACAAGACAGAATTTACTGAGCTCGTTTTAGCGATTGAACATCACTTATTAACTGTATCATCAAAAGTCTATGAACCTGCTTTAGAACAGAACGTTCGCCAATGGGGAGCAAAAATTCTGGAAGATCGCTGGCAATTATTACATCAATGCTGCCAAGGGTTAACGGCGCAGACTACTGCAGAACGACATCGTGCGCGTATTGCCGCAAAAAAAATGCGTTATGCAACAGATACTTTATTTTCTGCGTTTGATATTAAAAATGCTAAACGGTTTATTGAAATGCTCGCAAATTTACAAGATGAGTTGGGTTATACCAACGATAGGCGCGTGGCGCAGCAACTTCTTCAACAACTTGCTAAAACAAATAAATCCATTGCCTTCGACTTGGGTAGAATCACTTATGCATTGCAAATCGAAACCCAGCAGCAAGAAAAAAAACCAAGCGAAGCCTGGCGAAGCTTGTCGCGTATGAAATTGTTTTGGCGATGATGCCCCGTACAGAGATGTAATCGATAGCATCTGTCTGACACGATTTTTTCTAACTTGACCTTTTACTGACAATTTATCACCACTGACCACGAGGGATAAGCCTAGGTCGCGCGAAACAAATTTATCGTATAAAAATAGTCAATTCCTTTGACATATGTCTATAATTGACTTTTATATTTTCTTGTTAGCAGTGTAACTATGATCAATATTGATAAACTTATCATCGGTTTTGATTCCGCTCTGCGTACCTTGTTTGTACCGGCGCAGACAATTCGTTCCATTCCCGGCAAAGATAAGCCTGAAAGCGAGCTCACTGAAACTGAAAAAGGGTTATCGGTTGCATTGATGCGAGTCAATCATGTGGGTGAAGTTTGTGCACAGGCACTGTACCAAGGTCAAGGGCTAACAGCGCAAAATGAAGATGTGCAGAAAACCTTGATGCAAGCTGCTCGAGAAGAAACTGAGCACTTAGCCTGGACAGAGCAACGCATCAGCGAGCTAGGCGGTCGTAAAAGCTTTTTGAATCCTTTGTGGTATGGCGGATCATTTGCCATTGGATTTGTCGCGGGATTGTTAGGTGACAAATGGAATTTGGGATTTTTGGCTGAAACAGAACGTCAAGTGGAGGAACATTTATCAAGTCATTTGCATCGGTTACCGTTTAACGATCAGAAAAGCCGCGCGATTGTGACACAAATGAAAATTGATGAAGCCAGCCATGCGACAATGGCTCTTTCACATGGAGGGGCTGAATTGCCCGCACCGGTTAAGGTAGTCATGAAGCTAGGTTCTAAAATAATGACTAAAACCGCTTATTGGGTCTAAAAAGATTGCTATGTTTTTGCTCGACGCTTAATCAAAAAATATGAAAAACGTCAATCTAACGCATCATTTCCTGATGGCTATGCCAACCATGAAGGACTCGGTTTTTTCTAAAACATTGACGTATATTTGCGAACATAATGATCGTGGCGCATTCGGTCTTGTCATCAATCGTCCGACTGACTTGAATTTAATGGGACTTTTCAAACAACTGGGTATCCCCCAATTGGATGAATCAATCAATAAATTAACGCCAATACTGTTTGGCGGTCCTGTGCAAGTGGATTGTGGATTTGTTTTGCATAACCCGGTCGGAAAATGGCAATCAAGTTTAGCCGTGAACAAAGAAATCGCTTTAACCACATCGCTGGATATCATGAAGGCGATTGCAAATGATGAGGGCCCCGAAAATACTCTGATAGCGTTGGGTTATGCTGGATGGTCTCCCGGGCAAATCGAACTTGAACTCAGCCAAAATACATGGTTGACGGTGCCTGCTTCGCACGAAGTTATATTTAACCTGACATCCGAAGAAAAATTTACTGCGGCAATGCAATTGCTTGGAATCCACGATGCCAATTTATCTCATGAAATAGGGCATGCGTAATCTCAAGAATACAGTCAAATGATCGAAGGGTTTCTCTACAATGGCTTGTCTGATAAAGAGAGCTTGCAACAATTACCCACTGGTACTATTTTAGCGTTCGATTTTGGTAAAAAACGTATTGGAGTTGCGGTTGGCAATACGTTAACAGCCTTAGCAAGACCATTAGAGACGATTCATCATGAAGTGAATGCACAGCGCTTCTCCGCCATTGAAAAATTAATTCAAACATGGGAGCCAGTCCTATTAGTCGTCGGTTTACCGAAGCATATTGACGATACACCGCATGAAATGACACATCTGAGTCGTCGCTTCGCGCGGCGGCTGTCGGGTCGCTTTAGCATTCCTATTGTCTTAAAAGATGAGCGGTATACCAGTCAAACAGCAGCGATCGAATTACGTGCAGCAGGTGTCATAGGTCAGAAACAAAAATCGGTTTTAGATCAAATAGCTGCGCAGCAAATATTACAATCCTTTTTTGATGAACAAAAATATGCAGCTACCGGATCCTGAAGAACTTTTTGAAGTTTTAGCAAAAAAAATACACGTGGCGAAAATTCCGGATATTGCCTTGGTTGGTATTCATACAGGCGGTGTGTGGTTAGCACAGCGGTTACATCAAAAATTAGGAATCGAACATCCGTTGGGTATGTTAGATGTATCTTTCTATCGTGACGATTTTGACAAAAGAGGTTTGCGAGCACATGTAAAACCCTCCGCAATTCCGTTTGATGTTGAAAAGGTCAATATTCTTTTGGTCGATGATGTACTTTACACTGGGCGAACCATACGGGCGGCGATTAACGAGTTATTTGATTACGGTCGACCAGGTTGTATTCATTTAGCCGCATTGATAGATCGAGGTGGCAGGCAGTTACCGATTGCGCCGCAATATGTCGGTACAGAACTCAAAATACCCGACGAAAAAATGCTGGAGTTACGACAAGATGCGGATGGAAAGCTCAGTTTAAAACTATACGATAAAAATTTCGATGAATAGCAAAAACCCGCAACTGAATGAAAATGGTGCGTTACAGCATTTGTTGACTACAGAAGGATTACCGATTTCTGTTTTGTTGCATATTTTAGATACGGCCGAGTCATTTGTTGGAGTAACCGAGCGGGATGTAAAGAAAATACCACTATTGCGCGGCAAATCGATTTTCAATCTGTTTTTTGAACCAAGCACGCGAACCCGCACAACATTTGAAATTGCAGCAAAACGCTTGTCAGCCGACGTCATCAATCTCAATATCGCGGCTTCATCCGAATCCAAGGGCGAAACGTTGTTGGATACCGTGAATAATTTATCTGCGATGAACGCGGATATGTTTGTAGTGCGTCATTCACAAAGCGGTGCAGCCCATTTGATTGCTAAGCATGCCCGATCAGATATTCGGGTGATCAATGCAGGTGACGGCAGTCACGCGCATCCTACGCAAGCATTGTTAGATATGTTTACTATCCGGCGTTATAAACGAGATTTCCACAATCTTCGCGTAGCGATTATTGGAGATATTCTACATTCACGGGTAGCGCGTTCAGAGATCCATGCATTAACTACGTTGGGAGTGCCAGAAGTGCGCGTCATTGCACCTAAAACTCTTTTACCAAAAATGGTTGAGCGACTGGGTGTGCATGTTTATCACTCATTGGAGAAAGGGTTAAAGGACATCGATGTGTTGATGATGCTTAGATTACAAAACGAGCGTATGACTGGGGCCAATTTACCTAGCTTTGAAGAGTATTTCAAATATTATGGATTGACACCAGAAAAACTATCATTAGCTCGTAAAGATGCCATCGTCATGCATCCCGGCCCAATGAATCGAGGCGTAGAAATAGATTCCGCTGTTGCCGATGGAAAGCAGTCGGTGATCTTACCGCAAGTGACTTTTGGCATAGCTGTTCGTATGGCGGTCATGTCAATTCTGGCAGGAAGCCAAACATGAAAGGTTTGGTATGAGAATTCATATTAAAAACGGACGGGTAGTAGATCCCAAGCAAGGAATTGATGTTGTTCAAGATGTATTTATTGCCAAAGGAAAAATAGTTGCGATTGGTACACCTCCTAATGAATTTCAAGCCAACCGTGTTATCGACGCACAATCATTGGTCGTATGTCCCGGATTAGTTGACTTATCAGTGAGATTACGCGAACCGGGGCTTGAATATAAAGCGACCCTGGAATCCGAAATGGCCGCTGCCGTTGCAGGAGGCGTTACAAGTTTTGCGTGCCCACCCGATACCGATCCACCGTTGGATGAACCAGGTTTGGTAGAGATGCTTAAACATCGCGCACGCAATCTTAATCAAGCGCATGTATACCCAGTAGGTGCGTTGACACAAGGGCTTAAGGGAGAACGGTTGACTGAAATGGCCGAGTTGTCTGACGCTGGATGCGTAGTTTTTGGTCAACCGGATGGTTTGCTATCCAATTTGCGAGTGTTGATGCAGGCAATGCACTATGCATCCACTTTTGGTTTTTCAGTGTGGCTGCGCCCGCAAGAAATCAGTTTAACGCACCACGGTGTAGCGCATGACGGAGAAGTGGCTACGCGCTTGGGTTTGCCAACCATTCCAGTATGTGCCGAGACTATCGCCATTTCAAATATCATCCTGTTAATGAAAGAAACCGGCGTCAAAGTACATTTGTGTCGAATTTCCAGTGCAGAAGGATTGGTATTGATACGCGAGGCCAAACAGCAAGGTTTACCCGTTACATGCGACGTTACAATTAATCATTTGCATTTGTCGGACATGGACATTGGCTTTTTTGATTCCAATTGTCACTTAATGCCTCCATTGCGTGGGTTTAGCGACCGTAATGCATTGCGCCAGGGGTTGTTGGATGGAACTATTGATGCCGTTTGCTCAGATCATGCACCTGTAGATGAAGACGCGAAATTATTACCGTTTGGGCAGGCCGAAATTGGCGCAACAGGCGTCGAGTTACTATTGTCACTGACGTTAAAGTGGGGTACAGAAATGCGTCTGCCGCTCTCGAAAACATTGCGTAAAATTACTTGCGATTCGGCACCAATACTGGGTATCGATGCAGGACATTTATCGGTCGGCAGCGCGGCTGATCTGTGTGTTTTCGATCCCGAGGAATATTGGCGAGTATCATCAAACTCGATTTTGAGCCAGGGAAAGAATACCCCTTTTCTAGGGATGGAACTGCCAGGGAAAACCAAATATACCCTGGTTAATGGCCAAGTTGTTTTTGAAAGCTAACTCCTTTTTATTTATTAATATATCAATACTATGTCAAATCCTTTGCTTGATTTTTCTGGATTACCTCATTTTGCCGAGATTCAGGTTGAATACATTACTCCGGCAATGAATGCGTTATTAAAAGAAAACCGCGCGCTGCTTGAACAAATAAGAAACGATCCATCGACACCGACTTGGCAAAACTTCGTACAACCTGTGGTGGATGCGAATGAGCGTCTCTCTCGTGCTTGGGGGCAGGTTTCGCATTTAAATGCCGTAATGAATAACCCGCAATTACGCGAAGCTTATAATGAAAATCTACCGTTGATAACCCAGTTCTACGCCGAGCTATCGCAAGATTTGAAATTGTTTGAGAAGTTTAAACAGTTACGCAATAGCGCTGAATTTGATTGCTTAACTGATGCACGAAAAAAAATTGTCGAAGATGAATTACGCGATTTCCGGCTAGGTGGTGCAGAATTATCCGTCGAGAAAAAGAAACGCTTTCTTGAGATCCAAGAAGCGTTATCTAAATTATCTTCAAAGTTTAATGATAACTTGCTTGATGCAACCAATGCCTACAATTTGTATATTGATGACAAGGAAGCTTTGAAAGGAATCCCTGACGATGTATTACAAATGGCGCAGGAGCAAGCGGCAACAGAAGGTAAAACAGGTTGGAAATTTACGCTGCACATGCCTTCGTATCTTCCGCTGATGCAATACGCGGATAACCGCGAATTACGTGAAAAAATATATCGCGCTTATGTCACGCGGGCAAGTGAATTGGAAATCGAGCTAAAAACTGAGCGTGATAACATGCCGATCATCAACAGCATCCTGAAGTTACGTCAGGAAGCAGCCACTTTGCTCGGTTATGGCAATTATGCTGAAGTCTCACTGGCAACAAAAATGGCGACATCACCACAACAGGTTTTGGATTTTTTGAAGCAGTTAGCTGATAAAGCAAGACCGCATGCGGAGAAGGATTTGCGCGAATTGCGGGAATTTGCTGCGAAACAACTCAATTTGCCTGACTTACAAGCTTGGGATTTAGCCTACGCAAGTGAAAAGTTGCGTGAAGAACGTTATGCCTTTTCCGATCAGGAAGTAAAGCAATATTTTCCTGAAAATAAAGTACTGGAAGGTATGTTTCATTTGGTGGAAAGTCTTTACGGCATTCGTATCACAAAAGCTTCTACTGAAAGAAATATTCAAACCTGGCACGCGGATGTCAAGTTTTTTGATATCCATAATGCAAGTGGTCAACTGATCGGACAATTTTATTTGGATTTATATGCCCGCTCTAGTAAGCGTGGCGGTGCCTGGATGGACGATGCAATCACTCGTCGACGCATTGAAAATAAAGCCAATAACCAATCAGCCATACAAATTCCTGTGGCGTATTTGACATGCAATTTTTCCGCACCGGTGAAAGCAAATCATCATTTACGTCCGGCTTTATTTACGCATGCTGAAGTCATTGTGTTATTTCATGAGTTCGGACACGGCTTGCATCATTTATTGACACAAGTAGAAGATTTAAGCGTATCTGGAATCAACGGAGTCGAGTGGGATGCTGTCGAATTGCCGAGTCAATTTATGGAAAATTTTTGCTGGGAATGGAGCGTATTACAAGGAATGACGCAACATGTTGAGAGCGGTCAGTCTTTGCCACGTACACTGTTTGACAAGATGTTGAAAGCCAAAAATTTCCAAAGTGGCATGCAAATGTTGCGGCAAATTGAATTTGCATTATTTGATATGCTCATTCATTTTGATTTCAAACCGGATGCCGGCAAAACAGTGCTACAGTTACTGAGTGAAGTTCGCAAGGAAATTGCTGTAATCATACCCCCCGACTTTAATCGTTTCCCCAATAGTTTTGCGCATATTTTTGCTGGCGGCTATGCAGCGGGTTATTACAGTTACAAATGGGCAGAAGTGCTCTCTGCCGATGCCTATAGCCTATTTGAAGAAACGCAAATTGATGGGGCCGTTAATGCTGCAACGGGATCAAAATTTATTAAAGAAATTCTGGCCGTTGGAGGAAGTCGCCCGGCCATGGAATCTTTTGTCGCATTTCGAGGGCGTGAACCGGAATTACAAGCACTGTTACGTCATAATGGAATCGTCACAGCCTGATGAATATTAAGCTTAATGCTGTTAAGCTAAGGAATTTGTTGAACCTGATTTGCAAATATGGCAAGATCGCCTAGAAATTTAATTAACCTTAAGAAAACATGACTAATTACACACCATTAAAAATAGCTATTTTACTCGCAACAATTGTTTTTTTTACGGGTTGCGCTTCCACAAATAGGCAAACAGAAGTAAGCGATCCTTTAGAACCCATGAACCGTGCAATTTTCAAGTTCAATGAAAAATTTGATAAACACGTGTTTGAACCAGCCGCACGAGGCTATCGATGGATTGTTCCAGATCCCATTGAGATGTTGGCGGGAAATTTTTTCTCCAACTTGAATGATGTGGTTGTTTTAACGAACTCGATTCTACAATTAAATTACAAAAGCGCTGCTGCAACCGGTGCCAGAATATTTGTTAATACAACATTTGGCATGTTTGGCTTACTGGATATAGCGAGCGATATTACCGCAGCAAGCGATGTAAATCTCAATAAACGTAACGAAGATTTTGGCCAAACCTTGGGTCGATACGGTCTTGCACATGGCCCTTATATCGTATTACCTTTTTTAGGACCTAGTTCATTACGCGATGGTGTTGGACTAGCCGTGGATAGTTTCTTTATGGACCCTGTAACACAAGGTGTGACAGGAATTTTCTTACGTAATGTTGATTATCTTAACGCCGCTTCACTACGCTTCCCCGTTGCTGCTGGTCGCGTGATTAATACTCGTGCGCAACTGTTGGATACGAAGAAAACCATTGATGAAGCTGCTTTGGATCCCTATGAATTTATGCGGGATGCCTATATTCAACGGAGACAAAGCTTGGTTAATAATGAAGATACGGTAGATGAAGTTCATTGGAACCGTTATCGCTAATTTGAGATATTCTTTAATTTTTAGATTTTCTATTTGTGAATAACTCAATTGTTATTGTAGGAAGTGGATTGGCTGGATATGCCGTAGCACGCGAATTGCGTAAATTAAACGCGACTATCCCGATTACGTTGCTCTCAGCAGATCATGGTGGTTTTTATTCCAAGCCTATGTTGTCAAACGCATTATCAACGGGCAAGCATCCTGCAACGTTACTCAACAGCAATGCAGATCAAATGCGTTTACAGCTTAAAATTGATATTCATTCCAATTGTTCGGTTACAGCGATTGATTCTGCTCGAAACACCGCGCACTTGGCAAACGGCGAAAAAATTTCTTATGAGCAGTTGGTATTAGCCATCGGGGCGGAACAAATTCGTTTGCCGTTACAAGGCGATGCCGCCGAGAAAATTTATACCGTGAATAATCTGGATGATTATCAAGTTTTTCATTCCGCATTAACAGAAAAAAAACACATCAGTATTATCGGTGCAGGGCTGATCGGATGTGAATTCGCAAATGACTTGGCCACAGCCGGTTATCATGTGCATGTCGTTGATATCAGCTTAGAACCGTTGGGAAGATTACTGCCACCCGAGGCGGGTACTTTTTTTCGGCATCGATTGGAAGCGGCCGGCATAGTATTTCATTTAAACACATCCGTACAATCAGTCGATCAAGATGCTCAGAAAATGCGTGTGACGCTGAAGAATAGCGAAATCATTGAATCTGATCTTGTGTTGTCATCCATTGGCTTGAAACCTAATACAGAACTTGCGCATGCAGCAGGTTTGCCTGTAAACCGCGGCATTATCGTCAATCGGTTATTGCAAACTAAAATAAGTAATATTTATGCACTAGGTGATTGCGCAGAGGTGGAAGGAAAAGTGCTGCCATTCGTCATGCCGATTACACACGCGGCTAAAGCTTTAGCGGCTACTCTTACGGGAAACCTGACTCAGGTACGTTATCCGGCCATGCCGGTGATGGTAAAAACAGCATCCTGTGCAACTGTTGTGTCTCCGCCCGAATTTAATATGCCTGGCGAATGGCAGATCGAGGCAGATGAAAATGGCGTAAAAGCACTGTTTATCAACGAAACTGGAGAATTGACAGGATTTGCGCTGCTCGGAGCAGCTACTATCGAAAAAAATTCGCTTACGTCTCGTTTACCACCGATATTAATGTAAGTACTTATCAATAGTAGAAATTCTTGAGCTTCATTTCACCAATATTCCGTCAATTCGACTATGAAATTTTTCTTCGATCTTTTTCCTGTCATTTTATTTTTTGTAGCATTTAAACTTTACGATATTTTTGTTGCCACAGCAGTAGCGATTGCTGCTTCAATATTACAGATACTGTGGGTATGGTGGCGACATCGTCAAATAGAGAAAATGATGTGGATCAATTTGATGATTATCATTGTTTTTGGTGGAGCCACATTGGTGTTACAAGATGAAACATTCATCAAATGGAAACCAACCGTATTGTATTGGTTATTTGCAACGGGGTTACTTGTTTCAAATGTAATCTTCAAAAAAAATCTGATACAAACGATGATGGAAAAACAAATGGCATTGCCAATTCCAGTTTGGAATCAATTAAATATCAGTTGGATTATCTTTTTTGTCGTCATGGGGTTAATCAATTTGTACGTGGCATTCAACTTTCCGATTGATACTTGGGTATCGTTCAAATTATTTGGCGCTACGGGGCTTATGCTGGTTTTTATTGTGGGACAAATATTGATGTTAAATAAATACCTTAAAGATGACTCGAATACTTCCTTGGTTAATGCACAGGATGTTGATGAAACAGGAAAAAACATCCTAAAAAAAAATGAGAAGGAATGATGTTATACGCAATTTGTGGTGAAGATGTTCCAAATAGTTTAGAAAAAAGAATGAGTGTTCGTTCAGAGCATCTGAAAAGACTTCAGCTCCTGCAGGAGGCAGGACGTTTGATTTTGGCAGGTCCACATCCAGCCATTGATAGTTTAGATCCAGGTCCAGCAGGATTTTCCGGTAGCCTGATCGTGGCAGAGTTTGATTCTCTTGATGCCGCAAAAACTTGGGCAGAAGCAGATCCGTATGTGAGTGCGGGTGTTTATGCAAAAGTGTCGGTAAAACCTTTCAAGAAAGTATTCCCAACATGATATTTATGGATAAAAACAAAATTCTTTAGGATCTTTTAGTCGAATCAAGCATCAAATCTATCGTATAAAGATTCACGTTCAATCAGTTAAAGCGTATACTTTTGCAGTTGAATATATTCGTGAACATAAATTTATTTCAATCTCTCAAAAAAGGAAATTCCATGCGTGTGAAGAAATTTTCGCAATTAATGTTGGGTAGTATTCTATGTTTTGCAACGCTATCAGTTCAAGCTGCTGCGGTAGCAAAAGTAAATGGCGTTGCGATTCCGCAATCACGTCTTGATTTAATGGTTAAAGCAGCCGTCGCACAAGGACAAACCGATGGACCTGAAATGCGTAAAGCACTGCGTGAGAATCTGATTGCTGAAGAAATCATTGCACAAGAAGCACTCAAAAAGAAATTAGATAAGGATCCGGAAGTTGTTGCACAAACAGAAATAGCGCGTCAAGCGGTGCTGGTTAGAGCGTATCAAGCAGACTATATTAAACACAATAAAGTAAGCGAAGAAACACTGCGCAAAGAATACGACATGCTTAAGGTGCAAATGGGCGACAAAGAATATAAAGCGCGCCATATTCTTGTAGACAACGAAAATACGGCTAAAGATATTATTGCCAATCTCAAAAAAGGCGGTAATTTTGCAAAAATTGCTGAGGAAAAATCTTTAGACGAGGGAAGCAAAGCCAATGGAGGCGAGCTCAATTGGAGTCCACCAGCAGCATATGTTAGACCATTTTCGGAAGCCCTGGTGAAATTGTCGAAAGGTGGTTTAACGGATCAACCGGTTCAGACTTCGTTTGGATGGCATGTCATTCAAATGATGGATACTCGTCCTATGACTGTTCCACCTTTTGAAGAGGTGAAACAAAATATACAGCAACGCGTATTACAACGCGAATTCGGAACAGTAGTACAAGATTTGCGCAGCAAAGCTAAAGTTGAATAGCTTTTTCAAATTGTTGGATTAGACGTTTGGCTCCACGCGGAAAAAAACTGATCAGTATTGATTATGCAGCAATGGTTTTTTCTACTCGTGGAGCTAAAGCACACAGCAATTCATAGCTAATCGTGTTGGAGTGGTTAGCGATTTCATCAACGGATATCCCCTTTCCCCAGAGAATTACGCGGCTATCAATTCTTGCGCTTGGAATGTGCGTTAAATCCACCGTTAACATATCCATCGAAACTCTCCCCAGCAATCTACTCGGTTGATTATCCACTAATACAGGTGTTCCTGTTGGAGCATGACGAGGGTAACCGTCAGCGTAACCACACGCAACAATACCGATGCGCATCGACCGAGACGCATGAAAAGACCCTCCATAGCCTACTCTATCTCCAGCTTTTAAAGCTTGAATCGCAATGATTTTACTCGATAATGTCATCACCGATTTGAGATTGAGATCGTCAGCCGTTTGATCAGGAAATGGTGAAGCACCGTACAATAAAATCCCAGGGCGAACCCAATTGCCATGGGTTTCAGGATACCGTACCAATGCCGCCGAATTTGCGAGTGAAATGGGATAAGGATATTGTTGCGTACAAGATTGAAAACACTGTAATTGCTCAAGAACACTTTCTTTCTGACCGGAATCATCTGCGCATGCAAAATGCGTCATCAACGTCACATTACTCGCATAGTCATACTCTTGTAATTTTTTAATGTTATATAAGAATTGTTCGGGCTTTAATCCCAAACGATTCATGCCGGTGTTTATTTTTAAAAACAAACCGAGATTACGGTGTTTTGAAGATAACAACATACTAACTTGCTCGCTCTGATGAATGACGGCAGTAAGCTGATATTGGTGGAGCAAATGCAATTCGTTGATTGAGAAAAAGCCTTCTAACAATACGATAGGTTGTTTGAATCCGGCTTCTCGCAAAGAAATGGCTGCATCCAATTCTAACAAAGCAAATCCGTCAGCATCTTTCAGTGCTGATGCAGTTGCTAATAGTCCATGGCCGTAGGCATCTGCTTTAATAACCGCCATGATACGAGAATTTGGAGCGTATTGACGGGCTACCAATAGGTTATGTGTTAGCGCAGATAAATTAATTGAGGCTTGAGTAGGGCGTGACATCGAATTTTATTACGAAAATAAATGAAAGTAAGTGTTATTATTCTCAATAAATAATAAACTAAATTGGTCTATCAAATGACGTTATTCACTAAATGCTGGTAAATGAATTTTCAATTACCAACAAGCGTATCAAATATCTGCAGCTAGATTTCACTGAATAGAAATAAGCAGTCAGTATCAATACATTTTGAAAAATATGGGGAATTAATTTGGAACGTGGTTTTTACACAATTATGACGGCGCAGTTTTTTTCATCGTTGGCCGATAATGCGTTGTTAGTGATTGCAATTGCTTTGTTAATTGATTTGCATGCGCCGGCTCATTTAACTCCGATTTTGAAATTTGTTTTTGTATTATTCTATGTGATTTTAGCTCCATTTGTAGGCGCATTTGCTGATTCCATGCCTAAAAGCAGGGTCATGTTTGTCAGTAACTCCATTAAAGTTATCGGCTGTGGATTACTATTTCTTGCAGCCCATCAATACTCAGCATTAGCGGCATATGCGGTTGTTGGCTTGGGGGCCGCAGCATATTCACCAGCAAAATATGGAATTCTGACCGAATTATTGCCACCCGAAAAACTTGTGATCGCCAATGGTTGGATTGAAGGACTGACGGTAGCTTCAATCGTGCTAGGCACGGTATTGGGGGGTACTTTAATCACACCAAGCGTTGCGAATGCTTTGCTTAGTTTTGATTTGCCTCTGATTGATACAGGCATCGACAATTTTATTGAAAGTAGCATTTTGATAGTTGCGATTCTTTATGTTATTGCGGCTATTTTTAATTTATATATCCCTAATACCGGGGTGGATCATCGCCTTCCCAACAAAAATCCTTTGTTTCTCATTCATGAATTTGGTCATTGTTTAAAATTGTTATGGACTGATAAATTAGGTCAAATTTCTTTGGCGGTTACCACTTTATTTTGGGGCGCTGGCGCAACGCTGCAATTCATTGTATTGAAATGGGCTGAAGCTGCTTTAAATTATCCTTTAAATCAAGCCGCTCAGTTACAAGGTGTTGTCGCGCTAGGAATAGCTGTGGGAGCAGTACTCGCTGCTCGATGGATTTCTTTGCGGCAGTCGGTTCAGGTGATTCCATTAGGAATTGCCATGGGGATTGTCGTAATGATCATGATCACGGTGACCAATCTGTGGATTGCAATCGTTTTGTTGATGATTATCGGTGCATTGGCTGGCTTTTTTGTTGTGCCGATGAATGCATTATTGCAACATCGTGGACATATACTCATGGGAGCTGGGCATTCGATCGCAGTGCAAAACTTTAATGAAAACTTGAGTATTCTTACGATGCTGTCTGTTTATGCCCTATTGGTATGGTTTGAGGTGCATATTTATGTAGTCATCGTTGCTTTCGGATTGTTCGTGTCTATCACGATGGCACTGATTCGTAAATGGCACTTGCTGAATCAAAGCAAACAAGATTCATTACATTTGATCGGGGAAAAGAAAGCCCATTGACTCAACGGTCTTATTCCAACAACAACGTGCAATTGTAAGGTTCTGAATTATAGCCAATAGCTGATCATTGCTATTGTGCGTTGGCAAATGCATCAGATCATTTGTTCAACATAAGGATTTACGAGAATTAGTCATAATTTTGTAACAATATTGCAATATTATTGATGTTCGGGAATGACTCGTTTAATTTTTTTGTTTATTGGAGAAAGCATGTTTTCTATATTTAAACCTAAAGTACTAATACATAGCATCGTTGTCAGCACATTAGTTTCAATTACTTCGGTTAACGCAAGTCCTATCGTTAAAGTTGATGGATCTAGTACCGTGTTTCCGATCACTGAAGCAGTTGCAGAAGATTTTCAAACAGCTAAAAAAGGTGCTATTCGTGTTACTGTGGGCATATCAGGTACAGGGGGTGGATTCAAGAAATTCTGTCGCAATGAAATCGATGTCGTCAACGCTTCTCGTCCCATCACGGTTGCAGAAATGGAGGCTTGCAAAGAACAAGGCGTGCAATTTATCGAAATGCCGATCGCTTATGACGCATTAACCGTGGTGGTTAATCCCAAAAACACTTGGAGTAAAACCATTACTGTCGAGGAATTAAAGAAAATTTGGGAGCCTGCAGCACAAGGAACAATTACGCAATGGAATCAAATTAACCCTGCTTGGCCAGAGAAAAAGATTAAATTGTATGGTGCCGGTGCAGATTCTGGAACTTTCGAATATTTCACCGAAGCTATTGTAGGGAAAGCGAAGTCGAGCCGTGGTGATTTTACTGCATCGGAAGATGACAACGTTTTAGTACAAGGTGTCGCGAGTGATATTTATGCACTTGGTTTTTTCGGCTTCGCTTATTACACAGAAAATAGTAAACGAGTCACCGCCGTTGCCGTCGATAGTGGTACAGGTGGTGTGCTACCTTCCGCTGCAACTGTCGAAAACAACAGTTATAAACCACTCTCTCGCCCTATCTTTATTTACATCAATGCAAAATCAGCAGACAAACCCGAAGTCGATGAGTTTGTTAAATTTTATATGAGTAATGCTGAAAAACTCGTTACTGAAGTAAAATATTTTCCACTCTCGAAAGAAGTCTATCACTTGAACTTAGAACATATGCAAAAGAGAAAATTGGGCACAGTGTTCAAAGGTTCAGGCGTCAACATCAAATTGGAAGATATTCTTAAATTGGAATCCAGTTTGTAAATTCTCACTTTCTATTACTGCAAGCCTAACTTAAAAGCAGATCCAAGATAACTGATGGATCTGCTTTTATATTTGTAAGCCACTTTCTTTCTTAACACTGCTCAGGTAGAGTTTCCGGCATGGATTTCTTACCTGTTTTTTTAACGCTTAAAAATAAACCGTGCCTAGTGGTTGGAGGCGGCGAAGTTGCTACACGTAAAATTACAATGTTGCTTCGAGTGGGAGCTCGGGTTTATGTTGTAGCGCGACAGTTAAACTCAGCTCTGACGGATTTTTGCACACAACAACGGATCGAACATCTTGGCCAAGATTTCCAGGCAATCCATTTGGCAGACTTTGTATTAGTCATTGCGGCAACCGATGATGATTCGCTAAACCAGTTAGTATCCCAAGCGGCTCAAGAACGTAACATCCCTGTCAATGTCGTTGATAACCCGCAGTTATGCACTTTCATCATGCCATCGATCGTCGATCGATCTCCGATACTGATTGCGATCTCGAGCGGTGGACAAGCGCCCGTACTCGCACGGTTATTACGAGCACAGTTAGAAACTTGGATACCCTCAGCATACAGCCGACTCGCAAAGATAGCAGGAAAATTTCGAGATCCAGTCAAGCGACATTTTAAAAACACCGAGAAAAGACGATTTTTTTGGGAAAAAATATTGCAAGGCCCTTTTACAGAAATGATCTTGTCAGGAAAAGATCAAGCTGCGGAGGACTATTTGTTGCAGTCGTTACAATCTGAAGTGGATGAACCCCCTAAAGGAGAAGTGTATTTAGTCGGCGCAGGCCCTGGCAATCCTGATTTATTGACTTTTAGAGCCATGAGATTGATGCAACAAGCTGATGTAGTGGTTTATGATCGTTTAGTCTCATCTGAAATTCTCGATCTAGTTCGCCGCGATGCTGTACGCATTTATGCGGGCAAAGAACAAAGCCATCATGTCATGAAACAAGAATCTATCAATCAATTGTTAGTACGTTTGGCACAAGAAGGAAAACGTGTGTTGCGATTAAAAGGGGGCGATCCTTTTATTTTTGGGCGTGGAGGTGAGGAAATTGAAACATTGGCGTCATATCGCATACCATTTCAAGTAGTCCCCGGTATTACAGCCGCATCTGGTGTTGCGGCCTATGCAGGTATTCCACTGACCCACCGTGATTACGCGCAATCTTGTATTTTTGTGACGGGGCACTTGAAAGACGACAGCATTGATTTGGATTGGCCGGTACTTGCACGTCCCAATCAAACCATCGTGATATACATGGGGTTATTAGGCCTACCTATTCTCTGTCAACAACTGATGAATCATGGTTTAACTCCCGATACGCCCGCTGCAATCATCCAGCAAGGCACTACGCAAAATCAAAAGATTGTTACAGGTAAGCTGGATACATTGCCTGAACTAGCGGTGGCAAACAATCTCAAGGCGCCGACCTTAATAATCGTGGGTAACGTCGTGCGGCTACATGACAAATTAGCATGGTTTAATCCGGTTGAGAAAAATTCTCAAGCAACCATTCTTCCAGCGACCACAAAAGAAAAAAACAAATGCATTTGATTCCCCAGAATCTGATCAGACCGCGGTTATTCAGTGTTTTTCTGTTCTAATGCTTTAATTTTCTGAAGAATCTCGTCTCTTTCCATTTCCAGAGATTTATAACGCGAATATAGTTGATCTAAATCCTGATTGTATTTATTGAGACGTTCATCCTTATCTTTTCTTCGCTGAATCATGTCTTCATAATTGGGTACTGGCACGCTTTTAGCAGTAGAATTGAAAGGCATTGGATCAACAGGTGTTGCCAGTTCGTTGCGGCGCAATTCCTGGGTCATTAAGAACTGTTGGTACGCAGCCTGAGACTCTTGAGAAAGCCTTGCCATGGTTCCTTCCAATCGCAGAATCTCAGCACTCTTGACTTCATCAGGCGTAGGGATTTTTTTGATATCCATTTCTGCAAATGCTAGAGATGCTACAAATATCGATATGATAAACAATAAGTTATACATGGTTTAGTAGGGGCTATTAAAGATGATCATCGAGGTTTTTTGAAATGACAAAAAATACAATAGAATCATAGTGTAAATACGTTTTAATAAAGCCTTTCAAAAATAGCGGCAATGCCTTGCCCACCACCGATACACATTGTGACTAAGGCATAACGATTTTGACAACGATGCAATTCATAAATTGCTTTGATCGTTAAAATGCTACCTGTCGCACCAATGGGATGTCCCAATGCTACCGCACCGCCGTTTGGATTGGTTTTTGTACGATCCAAACCTAATTCTTGCATCACAGCGCAAGCTTGTGCGGCAAAGGCTTCATTGGATTCGATTACGTCAATATCGGAAAGTTTAAGTTTCGCACGTTTTAGCGCATGTTGAACTGCGGGAACAGGGCCAATCCCCATATATTTGGGATCAACTCCTGCATGCCCATAAGATACTAATCGGGCCAACGGTTTTAAATTTCTTTTTTCTGCCACTTTACTTTCCATTAAAACCAATGCGGCTGCGCCATCGTTAATGCCAGAGGCATTTCCGGCCGTAACAGTTCCCCCTTTTTTAAAAACAGCATTCAGTTTAGCCAACTGCGCGAGATTGGCATTGGCGCGAGGATGCTCATCGGTATCAAACAGAGTTTTTTCTTTATTGACAATAGTTTCAATCGGAATAATCTGACTTTTAAAATATCCTTTTTTAATCGCATGCATCGTGCGCTGATGACTTTCAACTGCAAATTCATCTTGTTGCTCTCGGGTAATATGCCATTTCTCGGCAATATTTTCGGCGGTAATTCCCATGTGTATGGCATCAAATGGATCGGTCAAAGCACCCACCATCATATCGATAGCAAGGCTATCACTCATCCGTTGCCCCCAACGCAGCGCCGGTAACAAAAAACCTGCTCGGCTCATGGATTCTACGCCTCCCGCAACTGCTGCCTGCGTATCACCTAACAAAATAGTTTGGCCTGCGGAAATAATGGCCTGTAATCCACTTCCGCACAAACGATTAACCGTAAGCGCCGAAGTATGCTGTAACAATCCGCCATTGATAGCGGCAACCCTGGCGAGATACATATCACGGGCTTCCCCGTGAATGACATTACCAAAAACCAAATGTCCTATCTCACTGGGATCAATCTGCGCCCGAGATACGGCTTCATGTACTACTTTAGCCGCCAAATCGGTTGGTGCAATCGATTTGAGTGAACCGCCGTATTCTCCGATCGCAGTACGAACACCACTTAAGATAACGACATCCTTCATTAGTCTGCCTTTAAGAAAGATTCTGCTGAACAGCGTCTGACTATTTGGGCGAAATAAAACCGAGACGTTGCTTCAATGTTGGCGATTTTTGCCCGGGATTAAGAACTTTTGCATAATACATTGCATTCTCCATGACTTTTTTAACGTAATCACGCGTTTCATTAAAAGGGATGGTTTCTGCATAAATTGCACCTTCCAGTGTACTAACATCATCACGCCAACGTTTCGCCCGACTTGGACCTGCGTTATATGCAGCCAGTGCAAGCACAGGCTGGCTGTCTAAACTGATGAGTACATGATTCAAGTAATAGACCCCCAATTGCAGGTTGGTATTCACATCCGCCAACATGTACTGATGAAAACTGTTCATTCCTAGTTTCTTCGCAACCCAGTTGGCTGTTGCGGGCATCAGTTGCATTAATCCTGCTGCGCCTGCATTAGATCTGATATCCGTAATAAAACGACTTTCTTGCCGAATCAATCCATACACCAAAGCCTCATCTAGTCCATAGGGATGCAGAACATTTTTCATGATATCTCGATGCGGAAATGGATAACGCATTTTAAAATCATGCTGCGATACAGTACGGTTAGCAGTATTAATCGATCGATCATAGAGTCCACTACGACGAGCAACCTCTGCTGCGGTCAGTAACTCGGGATCAGAGAAGTTACGTACCGTCCAACTCCATTCAAGATAAGCTTCAGTACGCAAATTCATACGTGCAAAAGCTATGGTTGCTTGTACTCCAGGTCTTTGCGACATTGCGGAGACGTCCCGACTGCTGGTTTGATAGCTTTTATCTATGAAGTAGAGCTCTTTACCCAGCTCCTCTTTGGCTAATTGCCCATAGAAGCTATGCTCTTCACTGAGAGAAGTCAAGATCGCTTGAGCATCCGCGAGTTGTTTTTTTTCTTTTAATGCACGCGCTTTCCAATAACGCCAGCTATCAAACTGCTGCTCACCAGAAGACATACGGGAAATGGCAGTGAGAACTTCGTTCCAATTTCGAGCACGTAATGCGGCACGCACATGCCATCCTAATGCTTTATCGGATGCAGGATAGGGTTGTATATTATTTTGCGCTTCTTTAAACCAACTTAAAGCCCTCGGATCATGCCGCATCGCAGCACGGTATCCAAGTTTAACCAGAAAATAGGAACGGTCCGAAGCAGGCAGGCGATTTTTTACTTTCTGCCATTGCGAAAAAGCTTGATCAATATCATTTCGTAACAACTGTAATAGCGCAAACAAAGCAATTTCTCGAGCGCTACGTGAATTCACCTGGCCATGAATAGCATCTAGGTATTTTTTGGGATTTCTCGCTGCACGATCTAATTCTTTGAGATTAAGTGTTTCATTCGAATCTGAAAGATATCGGCTAATACGAATAGCTGCGGTTGTTTTACCTTCAGCCAAAGCCACTCGGATTCTTTTCCAGATATCGCTCAGAGAAATTTGACCGCTATCTATCAAAGCTTGAAATACAGGCGAACAACTATCGAGTATGTTGGAAGTAAACCATAAAGCGCGAACTTCCGCGATAACAGCGACATTCTTGATATCCAAATGACGTTGATAGTAATAACACTGCAATTCTGTATCTTTGTTAACGACCAAGGGATATTCGGCATCAAACACTTGCCATTGGCGGGATTTGCCTAGTACTTTCAGCCAATCACCGCGTAAGCGATCAGCGACCAAACTTCCTTCGTAGCGTGATAGAAAATTGCGAATCGTGGTTGAATCAACGGTATTGATTACACTACGATGCTGGAAATAATCGACATAAGGCCACAAAACATGTTTTTCTAGCCTTGTGGCATAACTATTTAAAAGCTGAATATTGCCTTTTTGGAACGCATCACGTGCAGCCAGAAAGTCGCTATCCTGATTTGCCAGTGATGATGCAGCAAAACACAGAATCATTAAGGCAAAAAGATAACTTTTCATTAACTAATGATCGTAATAATAATTGAGCTGCATCAAATATTGATAACCATGTTTTACTAGAAATTGATTCGACTATCGATTAAACAACACCTTGTCCTAACATAGCATCCGCTACTTTAACAAAACCGGCAATGTTGGCACCGTCTACATAGTTAACGCTACCATCGGGTTTGGTACCGTATTTTAGGCACGAGTTATGTATTGCCCACATGATATCTTTCAAACGTGAGTCAACTTCTTCGCGCGTCCAGGATAAGCGAATTGCATTTTGACTCATTTCTAAGCCAGATGTTGCGACACCGCCAGCATTACTTGCTTTGCCCGGTGCATAAAGCACCTTATTATGCAGGAAACATTCTACAGCTTCAGCGGTAGACGGCATATTGGCACCTTCTGCAACACAAATCACGCCATTTTTAACCAAGGTTTGCGCATCCTCTCCGGTAATTTCATTTTGCGTTGCACACGGCAAAGCAACATCAACAGGTACATGCCAAGGCTTGACGCCTGGTAAAAAAGGAACATTGACACGCCTAGCGTATTCATCCAAACGGCCATACAAATGATTTTTGACTTCTGACAATTCAGCCAATTTTTCTGGTGTAAAACCGTTGTCATCCACGATCGTTCCGCTGGAATCCGATACGGTAACGACTTTAGCACCCTGCGCCATCGCCTTTTCAACTGCAAATTGCGCTACATTGCCAGAACCAGAAACCGAAACACGCATACCTTCTAATGAACGTCCGACATGTTTCAATACTTCCTGAGCAAAATACACGGTACCATAACCGGTTGCTTCAGGTCGTATCAATGAACCGCCAAAACTGAGCCCTTTTCCGGTAAAAACACAATCCGCACGATTGGACAGTTTTTTCATCATACCCGCCATGAAGCCGACTTCTCTCCCTCCCACACCGATATCGCCCGCAGGCACGTCTGTATCAGAACCAATATGACGGAACAATTCACTCATAAAGGCTTGGCAAAATCTCATCACTTCTCCGGGGCTTTTTCCTTTAGGATCAAAGTCAGCCCCCCCTTTACCACCACCCATTGGCAATGTGGTTAAAGCATTTTTGAATGTTTGTTCAAACGCAAGGAACTTAAGAATGGATAAATTTACCGATGGATGAAAACGGATGCCTCCTTTGTAAGGACCAATGGATGAACTATGCTGGATACGGTAACCGCGATTCACGCGGACTTCACCATGATCATCTATCCAAGAGACACGAAACATAATGACACGTTCGGGTTCCACAAGCCTGTCTAACAAACCATGCTCCGCATAACGTGGATGCTCTATGATAAAAGGCCACAAACTTTCAATGACTTCAGTAACAGCTTGCATGTATTCTGGCTGATTTGGGTTGCGTTCAGTAACATAGTCACTGAACTCTTGCAGACTTTTGTATTTCATTTATTCCCCCGATAAGTAAAAGGCTACTCTCAAATAATCCAATTCTGCCAAATTAATTCATGACATGCACTGCATTTTTATGATTTCTTCAATAAAGATACATCAAATCTTTCGATGGATAAAAAGACGTCAGCAAAAATTTTTTAATGGTCTGTATTAGATAAAAAATTACTTATGAACCTTGTCGCGGTTCTTTTTGATCAAATCGTACGCAGTTTGAATTTCTTTTGCTTGCTCCGTAGCAACGGCAATCATATCTTCTGGAACCCCTTGTCCCATCAGTTTATCCGGATGGTATTGGCTCATTAATTTACGATACGCCCGCTTAACCTCTTCGTCCGAGCTCGTTTTTTCAACGCCTAATGCTTTGTAAGCATCCTCGAGCGCATTTTCAGAAGTTGCTTGCCCGCTCGCGAAATGCGCCCGATTCATCACCATATCGATCAGTTGATCAAGCGCGTCAGCGCCGTAACCGAGTCTATTGGCAATAATTTCTAGTATACCCCGTTCATTTGTATTGAGTTGACCATCTGATAACCCCAAGATCACAAGATAAACCAGCAGCATTTCTTTTAGATTATCTGAATAGCCACATACTGCGATAAATTCATTCAGTTGCGGATGTACATCGTAATCGACCTTGGCGCCTTGCTTAAAGAGCTCGATTGCCTTTAGACGATGCTGAGCATCCATTCTCAATTTCTGCATGAATTGTTCAACATGCGATATTTCTGTTTCTGAAACACGGCCATCTGATTTAGCTAAAGCGCCCATCAAAACGAATACGGTTTCAAGAAAAACTGATTGTCGGCGCACTGCAGTAAAGGGATTCATGCCCGCTGCACCGAGCATGCGCATACGATCTAAAATGCTACCGATGAAGTAGCCTATGAAAATACCGAAAAATCCGAGCGCAAAATAGCCGGCAATGGTGCCTAATATTCTAAACAATGGAATTCGAAGCAAAATTAGAAAAAATTTAGATGGTAGCGATTGAGCGACAATCTATTACTAGTCAATAATAACGCTAGCGTTATTTGTCATCAGTATTTGGTAAACGATCAAGCTTGATGAGTTGCCCATTCCTCAGGTGTAAACGTTCGCATTGAAAGTGCATGGATATCTTGCTTCATGCGGTCTCCAAGCGATTTATAAACTAACTGATGCTGTTGAACCATGCTTTTTCCGCGAAATTGCTTACTCACGATATACGCTTGAAAATGCTTGCCATCATCACCTTGTACTCCCACGTATTCGCAAGGTAACGCTGATTCTATAAAAATTTTAACTTGCTCTGCAGTAACCATATCTTCTTCCTCTTTATCTTTAAAGTGCTGTAGTTGTTATTATCTTTCAGTGACGTAACTTGTAACCCATTTTGAGTAATCGAATCGCGTAAACTGAAATCGCAAATAAGCATATTGCCACAATCAGCAGACTAACATAAGGCGAAATATCCGACACCCCGAAAAAACCGTAACGGAACCCATCAATCATATAAAAAAAAGGATTTAAATGGGAAAGATACTGCCAGCCTGCGGGTAGCGCATGAATAGTATAAAACACACCGGATAGAAAGCTAAGCGGTAGAATAATGAAATTTTGAAAAGCCGCTAATTGGTCAAATTTGTCTGCCCAAATTCCAGCAATCAAACCCAGTGCGCCCAGAATAGCGCTACCCAACATGACAAACAGTAATGCCCACAGCGGCAAATGTAATGGTATCTCAAAAAATATCAGTGTCACGATATAAACACCAAGCCCTACCAGCAAGCCACGAGCGATTGAAGCCAACACATAAGCAAAAAAAATCTGTTGATACGTAAGAGGCGATAACAAAATAAACACAATGTTTCCACTGATTTTGGACTGGATCATACTCGACGAAGAATTGGCGAAAGCATTTTGAATCACCACCATCATCACCAAACCGGGTATCAAAAAAATGGTATACGGAATGCCAGGGTAAACTTCTCGCTGAGCGTCCAATACTTGCAGAAAAATCAGTAAATATAACAATGTCGAAACCATCGGAGCTAAAACTGTTTGGAAACTCACCTTCCAAAAACGTAGTAGTTCTTTATGAAATAACGTTAAAAAAGCTGTCATTGCACTTCAGTCGCATTGTTTTTCATCATTGATAAGAAAACATCTTCCAGATCAGGTTGTTGCAAACGTAATTCTTGAACTTGGATGCCAGCCGTGCGCAGCGAAGCCAAAACAACCTCTAGCTGCTGATAGCTTTCCAAATGCAGCTCAAAGATTCCATTGCCATGGGTTATCTGTAACAATTTCAACTCTGGTGGCAAAACATCCGGTTGCAAGCGCAATTGTACAGCGTAATCATGCGAAATCTTGTTGATCAAATTCTGTGTCGTATCCAAAGCGATAATTTGCCCTTGCTTGAGCATCGCAACACGACTGCAAAGCGTTTCGGCTTCTTCCAGATAATGTGTGGTTAGTACAACGGTGTGGCCATCATGATTGAGTTGCTTGATAAACTCCCATAATGTTTGACGCAGCTCCACATCAACGCCAGCGGTAGGTTCGTCAAGAATAATTACGGGCGGTTTGTGTACTAACGCTTGAGCAACTAACACACGTCGCTTCATGCCACCTGACAAACTACGCATATTGTCATCGGCTTTATGAGCCAAATCTAATCTTTCCAGGATTTCGTCAATCCAATCCGAATTCTGCTTGATACCGTAATAACCTGATTGAATTTGAAGTATTTCACGCACGGTAAAAAACGGATCAAACACCAATTCTTGCGGGACTATCCCCAAGTTTCGCCGTGCATTCTGATATTGTGTGACAACGTCATAACCCATGACCCGAATAGAGCCGCTGGTCGCTAAAGTTAATCCCGCAATAATACTAATTAACGTCGTTTTACCGGCACCATTGGGTCCGAGCAACGCAAAAAACTCACCCTGTCGAATCTCCAGATTGACATCTAGCAGAACAGGCAACTTACCGTAGGTTTTATATACCTCGGAAATTTCAATTGCTGGCAACATTCAGAAGTTTGCGCAAACGTCATAACAGTAATTGTTATGCCTATTGAAGCGAGTGTGTGTCGATGAATACAACTTGAGCTTCAAAAGCCGGACAATGACTCATACAGAATTTTTTCCGGCAGGAATGATTTCCGTTATGCCGTACAGTTGAATTAGGCTAGCTACGCTCGATGGCATATTGATGAAGTTTAACTCGAAGCTACTTTGATGCGCTGCGCGCAACCATTCCAAAAACATGCTGATAATGGTGGAATCTACTTCTGTCACCTGACTTAAGTCAACAATACAAGCGGCCTGATCGAGCATAGACAGCCCCTGCTTGGTCAAAGCAGTAATGTTATCGATAGTCGCAGGACCTTGCACAACTATCATTTTGTTTTCAAAAACGACCATAAATTAAATCCATACACCAACAGATAAACGATTATTTATTTTCTAGCGATTTATTTTTATCAGACAGTGTTTTAATCAAACCATCGATACCGTTTTTACGCACTTGGCTATTAAAAGAACCACGGTAATTCGTTACCAAACTCACACCGGCAACCGTCACGTCATAAACCTTCCAGCCGTTAGTTTTTTTCTCCATGCTGTAGTCGATTGGTACAGGCTGTTTTCCGTTTCCTTGAATGACCATGCTCCTAACAACCGCATCGCCTTTATCGCCCAAAGCTGGCAAAGGGTTTACTTTAATGGTTTCATTGTAATAAGTATTCAAAGCGTTATAGTAAGTACGAACCAACAAAGTCCTGAATTCATCGACCAATCTATTCTGCTGATCTGGAGTAGTAGTCGACCAATGTTGTCCCATCGCCAATTGGGTCATACGATTAAAATTGAAATGCGGCAAAATCTTTGTTTCGATCAAATTCAGTAATTTTTCTTTATTACCATTTTTCAGATCGTCATCTTTTTGAATGACATCAATCACTTCATGAACAGTTTTTTCAACAAGTTTATCCGGTGCTAGATCTGGGTTATTCGACCAAGCTGGAAATGCTACCAGCCCAAAAACTGTGATAAATAAAACGGCTAAAAAATTTTTTTTCATCTAAGACTCTCATGACTATCATGTGTAAACAGGTTGTTGATAATAATAGAATCACGCTGCTTTAGCAAAATTCTATGAGAATAATTAATTACCGGCAATGGTCATTCGGTCAATCAAAATCGAACCGCTTTGTTTAGATCCTCGTACAACCACATCATTACCAATTGCCACAATGCCGCGATAAATATCTTTCAAATTGCCTGCAATGGTAATTTCTTCAACAGGATAGGCAATGCGTCCTTTTTCCACCCAGAATCCGGATGCGCCCCGTGAATAATCTCCGGTTACTCCATTGACGCCATGTCCTAACAACTCGGTCACCAACAAGCCTGTCTGCATTTTTTCTAACAATCCAGCAATATCAAGCGTGTTGGTGCTTTGTATCATCAAATTATGCGTACCGCCAGCGTTACCCGTGGTCGTCATTTTCAGCTTACGTGCTGAATAACTACTCAAAAAATAGCCTTGCACGATACCATTTTCGACAATTTTTCGTTCTACAGTCGCCACGCCATCCTCGTCAAATGCACTGCTACCAAGTCCTTTATGGAGATGCGGAGATTCTAAAATCTGAACATGCGGCGCAAAAACTTGCTGACCTATACTGTTCAGAAGAAAAGAAGATTTTCGGTACAAGCTGCCGCCGCTAATCGCAGCAGCAAAATGCCCGATTAAGCTCGATGCGATAGGCGCTTCAAACAATACCGGTACTTCACAAGTAGCGATTTTTCTCGCACCCAGGCGGGCTGCGCTTCGCATCCCTGTTTTACGGCCAATCTCTTTCGCCGACTCTAAATCTGCTGCATCTCGTGCAACGCTATACCAATAATCGCGTTGCTTGCTATCGTTCTGCTCCGCGATCAATGCACAACTCACACTATGTTGCGATACCGGATAACCGCCCATAAAACCCAGGCTGTTGGCATAAATAAACTGCGATTGACTCGTTGATACCGTCGCTCCTTCCGAGTTAGTAATTCTAGCATCGGCTGCAAAACCTGCTTGTTCACAATCTTTCGCTAATTCAATCGCTTGCTCAACAGATAATTGCCAAGGAAAATATAAATCCAACTGCGGATAGTGATGCGCTAACTGTGCTTTTTCCGCCAATCCCGCGCAGTCGTCTTCAGCGGTGTAGCGTGCAATGGATAAAGCCGCCGCAACCGTATCACGAATAGCTTTGGGGGAAAAATCCGAAGTACTAGCATTGCCTCGTTTTTGACCTATGTATACGGTTACCGACAAACCTTTATCGCGATTATATTCAATTGTTTCAACCGCATTTTGACGAATAGTAACGGTTTGGCCGAAACCATCTGTAACATTGGTTTCGCATGCAGTTGCGCCACCTTGTTTAGCTTCGGTCAATATATCACGCGCAATTTGTTCCAATGTGTTGAGCGAGTAAGAAAAGCGATTGTCTGAGACGGTAAGATCATTCATAAGTAGATTTTCTGAAAAAGGAGACTAAAAATAAATCCTTGTAATACCACTAAGCAAAAGCGTTATGATAGCAGCTTCCTAGTACCGCATTATACAGCCTGACAACCGTGTCCAATATTTCACAACAAGAACATAGCGATTCTCACGAAATGAGTGATGAATCTACCCTTCCCAGCAAAACCAAACGTAAAAAGGACATGCATGCATTGCAAGAAATCGGAGAGCAATTGGTTGAACTGGATACGAAAAAACTCGCTGAATTCGATTTACCGGAAATTCTAGCTGATGCCATTCGTTTTGCGCGAACCATCGATAAACATGGCGCACGTCGCAGGCAACTCCAATACATTGGTAAGTTGATGCGGCAAGTCGATGTCTTGCCCATTCAAGAAAAACTAGCCGTATGGAATCAAACATCGTTGCAACATACGGCACGCTTGCACAATTTGGAGCGTTGGCGAGAACGATTACTGAGCGACGAGGCTGCACTAACGGAGTTTGCACAAAAATACCCCAACGTTGACTTACAACAATTGCGAATGCTAATACGTAATACTCATAAAGAGAGAGCAGCCAACAAACCTCCCAAAAGCTATCGCCTGATTTTTCAAGCGCTACAATCCGCGATTGAAAAAGTTTGAATAATGCATCATTTTTATCAGAATCCTCTACCCTAGTATGTTGCTAAAAAACGCCATGCAAAAAATCATGAATAGCATTTGTTGCCGCTCAGCATATCGACTAATTTGGCCAATTGTATTTTTGTGTTGCTTGACAATATCTACCACAATTAACGCTCAACAAGGACCACAACCGCGTCTGCCTACTATCGAATTGTCGCTTCATATGTATGTCATACAAGCCGAAGTGGCTCGCACAGATCAACAGCAATCACAGGGCCTGATGCATCGCCAATCAATGGGTGATCATGAAGGCATGCTGTTCGTGTATGACCGGCTAGAAATACGCTGTTTTTGGATGCGCAACACACTGATTCCGCTGACCATCGCTTTTATTAGCGACGATGGTACGATTGTTAACATGCGAGACATGGAACCGGAAACTGAAAAACCCCATTGCTCAAATCAACCGGTCCGTTTTGCGTTAGAAATGAATCAAGGATGGTTCAAAAAAAGAGGAATGAAACCGGGTTTTAAGGTACAGGGACTGCCTCATCCAATACCCTAAGTTTTGTTCATTCATTTATACCATTGACTAGCCCTGCTAAATTATTTCCGCTACTTTTGTGAATGATTTTTCTAACATTGTTTGGCGTGAATCAGACGTAGAACAAAGTGCGCGTTGGCATTCTGAAAAAAACATACCACCGCCCAAACGCATTCAAGTCATTGATGACACAATAACCGCCAACGACGCTTACCGCTTGGCATGTGAAGGGACTGGATTACTGTGGCGAGGTGATTTCCAGAATGCACGCCAATTGCTCAATGCCATTGCCAAACGCATCGATAAAAAAAATGCTAAAAAACCGGCTGTCGCCGTAACGTCCCGCGAAACATTTAATTTGTACCGGCAAGCACAATCCCAACGCGCACGCACGCTTGACAAACTGCTGATACCTTTTGAGGCAGATCATCGTATTCCCTTACGGCGTGCGCCAGACGTACATTCAGCGTGCACACAGGTTTATGGCGAAAACCATGAGCCTTATGTTATCTCTCTCAGAGAATTATTAGGATTGATCGGCGCTCACGAATGGCGTAAGAAAGGCGTCGACATTGCGGTACTGAATGGAAAAATTCATCCTCATTACGGAGTTTTTGCACCGATACGCCAGGAATATCTTCAATTAATAGCAGAAACTCCATTGCCCAGCACTATTACCGAAGATTTTACTGCTTTCGATATTGGTACAGGAACAGGTGTTATTGCAGCTTTACTGGCACAGCAGAAAATTCAACACATTATTGCTACTGATCAAGATTCTCGTTCAGTCGATTGCGCACGTGAAAATATTGCGCGTTTAGGATTACAAAAACAAGTACAAATAGTTCAGTGCGACCTTTTTCCCAAACAACAGCAAGCTGATTTGATTGTCTGTAACCCTCCATGGATTCCGGCACGGCCAAGTTCGCCTTTGGAACATGCCATCTATGACTTGGATAACCGGATGTTAAGCGGCTTCTTGAACAACGTAGGTAATTTTCTTAAACCTAAGGGTGAAGCTTGGTTGATCATGTCGGATTTCGCCGAACAATTGGGATTGCGGACACAAGATCAACTTGTGAAAATGATTAAAGAGGCAGGATTAAATATTGTGGAAAAACGCGATATCAAACCAAGTCATCCGCGTTCATCAGACACATCGGATCCTCTGTATGCGGCGAGAAAATCTGAGGTTGTTTCGTTGTGGCGATTCAATATCGAAACAAAAAATTAACGCTTGATGAAAGTAACTGACTCAAATTACCTGAATATAATCACCTATTTTTTCGAATCATAATTTATCGTATTTTTTGGCTTGGCCAATAGATTTTTCGATTGGATACTTTAAAGCATTCTTTTTCATCTTCTCGAATACAATTTCTTTAACGTCCCAGTTGTATTTTTCAGTCAATAAAAATGCAAAGGCAAGCACATCGGCCAATTCCTCTTTAACCGCGTCGCTATCTGCTTGCTCGGAAGATTTCCACAAAAATGTTTCTAACAATTCTGCTGCTTCGATATTCAATGCCAATGCAAGATCCTTAGGATTATGAAATTGCGCCCAGTCTCGTTCATCACGAAATTTCAACAAAGCTTCAATAATTTCTTGAGTATCATTCATTTAAAATCTTTTTATCGGTTAAAAATATTGATTAGCACATTTGTCAATCTTCATTTTATAATGATTTATATTTTTTAATATTCCTTAGGAATTATAAAATACAATAATTTTATAATTAGATAACCCATTCTTAGTTTTAAGGGGAATTTATATCTTCGGTTTTTCGTTTGAATGACTGAATGTCACCTGATGAAAATTTTAAGGTCACGTTAAATCGAAAAATTATAAATTTCTGTATATGGCCAGTAAGTAAGCATATGAAAATATCAAAAACACAACTCATCATACATTTTCCGTCTAAAAATCAACGGCACCAATTTATGACTTACCTTGGTTTTCTACCCCAGCTCAAGTTAAGGTCAAAAAACATTTGTTGATCCAGATCAAATAGACTGCAGAAACATTTTCTATATACTACTAGATCGATTAATTTCGATGCAACAAAAAGAAAATAAATTATTTCAGCACAAACAGGAAGGGAGGCCTCAATGCATTTTTTTTCAAAGAAAACATCATTTCATCGCCCACTAACATGCTTGGCAGTTATTGCATTGACTGTCGCGGCGCCGTCTACGTGGGCGCGCGATACTTCTGCTGATCGTATTAGGCTACTGGAGCAAAAGCTTCAAGCCATCCAGATAGAACTTGAACGAGTGAAGTCTGAATCGTCACAAGCTACGCAAAAAGTTAACACTATCCAGCAAAAGACTGATCAAACAGAACAAAAAGTTACTACATTGGAGCAGAAAAAGGTTCAGTTACAAGAAAGGGTTGGTAGTGATGTAACGGAAAAATCTCGTATGTTATTTTTCCGGGGTGGTTTTACGCATATGATGAATCATCGCGATGGCGCTACGATTAAAAGCGATGTACTTCCGATTGGCGAACAAGATCGTGCTGGTAAAGACGGTTGGTATGCCGGCGCAGGTATTGATTGGGCATTGACCAGAGATATGTGGGGTTTTATGCCTAAAACCACTGTATTTGCAGAATTGATGTTTGAGTACAAACAATTTGGCGCAAACGTGTTGGGTAACGGCGCGGTTGGTAACATACCCAGCATGTTAGCAGGTGGTGCTCTCAATCCGATTACCGTTACGGTTAGTCAGTTTACTTTAACGGCATCGCCTAAAATCAAATTTTTTGAAGGCTCTAAAATTAGACCTTGGATTATTCCTGCAGGTTTAGGAATTCATGTGTTAAGCCCACCGTCTGAATCGATTACCTACATTGTTCCAGGTGTGCAATTTGGCGCAGGTGTTGATTATAATTTCTGGAAAGATTTCTTCATCGGCATTGATGGACGTTATCATCTAACTGCCGGAAGAACCGATGACATTAATTTAAGCGGTATGACAGCAGGCGGATATATCGGGATTGGCTTCTAAGGCTTGATTTTCTAGTTGCATCTTTAAATGTGTGATGTGTAGCTACTCAATACACATCACACATTTACTCGAATCTGAAATTCACTAACGCTTTATCTCATACCCAGCGCTGATTGCAGAAGACCGGCCGATGCATCTCCACTGGATTGTTTAACGTAATTAGTCACGACGGGAATAAATTTCCCAACCATGTCTGGGGACAAATTGAGTTGCTGGAAAGATCCGGCCAGTCCAGCCGCACCGCCCAGTGAACTACCTCCTCCGACCATGGAAGACATGCCACCCAAACCCGATGCACCCGACACAGAAGGCGCCGCACCCAACATAGTACTCATGCCTGGCACTGATTGCGAAAGCGAAGCAAATGCTTGTGGATTCATATTGCCTTTGGCAGCCTGGAAGATCGCACCAGCTCCCCCCAAAGCTTGTTGAGGTGAAACACCTAACTTATGTACTAACATATCGACTAATCCAATTTGGTTAAGTCCTGTGGCACTAGCCGCTGCTCCGCTGCCTGCATTGAGCACTTGTTGACCGGTTTGTGCTGCAACACCGGTATTGGTAACCCCTGAATTAGTAGCACAACCGATCAGCGATGATAATGTAATCGCACCAATGAATTGAATGTATCTAGCTTTATACATAAAACTACTCCTTAATTAACAGTCAATGAAATAATGAGAGACGAAACTCATTATAGTCGTACTAATACTTTTTCAGAAACGACATATGGGAATAGGTCATTCTTTTTTTATCATACCTACTTTCTATTCATTTCTGCGCAATTTTCGTCATCATCTTGTCATATTGCTTCGATACAATCCTTCAAAATTTCAATTTTATAAACACTGTAGAGGAGAAAATAATCATGCAATATTTGATTAAAGAATGGCCTAACAAAATGGCAACACTAATGACCGAAGATGGTGTTGTGTTATGGACTTTTAGTAACGTAAAAGAAGCAGAAAAGGTTTGGAAAGACTGGTGCTCATTAAAAAATCAAAATAATCAGAATACTAATAATGCTGCTTTTGATTTGATTTATTATTAATCGATTGGCAATTCGGTTACTTTGTCGGGATTAGCCGCAAGAATCATAATCGCGACCCGGCGGTTTCTTTTTCTTCCTTCTATCGTTTCATTCGATTCAATCGGTCTATTTTCCCCATAACCGATCGCCGTCAATCGATTCGCATCAACGCCTTGTTCAATAAATAGACGAACCACGCTGCTTGCACGTGCGGTCGATAATTCCCAATTGGATGGAAAATTTTCAGTATGAATGGGAAAATTATCCGTATGTCCTTCCACACGAATTTCATGTTCTTGGTTTTTTATAACTCGCGCTACAGCTTGCAGTGCCGTACTGGAATTATCTGCGAGGCGGGCTTGCCCAGGAGAAAATAGTACACTTGCGTTAATCTCTACGGTAATGCCGAGCGCACTTTGTGTTACTCTAACCTGACCATCTCTCACTAAAGGCTCCAATGCTTCCAGAATGCTTTTGGCCATGCCACGCATTTTTTCACGCTTTTGTATTTTATTAATAGGCTCCAATAATTCGATCCCATCATTTTGCTTGAGTTGTTGCAGTTGAATCGGTGTTAATTCCATGGCGGCCATTTGACCAGATGACGGATCATTCTTAAAGGCACTAATGAGCGAATGACTCAAAACTTGATATTTCCCTTCATTCACCGACGATACTGCATACATGACAATAAAGAAAGCAAATAGCAACGTAATAAAATCAGCATACGAAACCAGCCAACGATCTGGATTATCGCTTTGAAACTCACTGTTATTGCGTCTTTTTCGCTTTATCATTGTTAGCAAGCTTATCTTTGTATGTTAGACACAATAACCTTGCAACCTACTTTCAATAAAACGTGGATTTTCTCCATTGGCAATAGCGGCTAGACCATCCACCAAAATTTCTTGTATCACCAATTGTTCGCTGATAATGCTTTTTAATTTATTGGCGATAGGTAAACATACCAAGTTAGCAAAACCTACACCATAAATGGTAGCGACAAAAGCAACCGCAATGCCGCTGCCCAAAAGACTAGGATCGGTTAAATTTTCCATCACTTGGATGAGGCCGAGTACCGCGCCAAGTATCCCAATAGTCGGCGCATAACCTCCAGCGGCTTCCCAAATGCGCGCAGATTGCCGTTGTTGGTTTTCATTGGCGATAATATCGATTTCCATAGCTTCACGGAGTTTATCGGCTGTATTGCCATCGGCCAAAAGTTGTAAGCCTTTCTTCATCAATGGTTCTTTAACCGTTGGTACATAATTTTCCAATGCCAGCAAACCATCTTTACGAACAATATAAGCCCAATTGATAATTTGCTTAATGACGATTTGTGGTGAGTGAATCGGGGGAAAAAACACCCATGACGCCATTTTGACGCCACGAATAAAAATTTTGATGGGGCTTTGCAATAACACAGCACCGATGGTACCGCCAACGACAATCAAAAATGCTGCCGTTTGAAGCAACGACCCAGCATTACCGCCTTCGAGGAGTTGTCCGCCAATGACAGCAGCAAATGCTAATAGCAATCCAAAAACGCTATTAAAATCCAAGGTTGATTTTTTTTTCATTTAATCGAAATAAATCATCGCTTGTTGATTATGTATTTCTTAATTTGCTGCGTAATCGGGCGATGGCTTGAGTATGCAATTGACACACACGGGATTCACTGACCCCAAGCACTTCACCAATTTCCCGTAGATTCATTTCCTGCTCGTAATGCATCCCCATGACTTGCTTCTCTCTTTCGGGAAGATGATCAATCGCTGCAATCAATGTAGAGCGAAAATTTTCATCCAAAAGTGCATTCAGTGGATCACCTTCTGCATCAGAAACGAAACGATCTAAGAAGGGTTCCTCATCATCTTGCTGAAAATCTTCGTAATAAATGAGCTGTGCGCCGCGAGCGCTTTGTAGCGTCGATTGATATTCATCCAGCGTCATGTTTAGCTCTTCCGCTAACTCCTGCTCATTGGGCGAGCAACCTTTACGTTGTTCTAAAGAGGTCACTGCAGCTTCGATTTGACGCATTTTTTTGCGTAATCCGCGTGATAACCAATCCGCTTCACGCAATTCATCCAAAATGGAACCCCGAATGCGTTGCGCGGCATAGCTCTCAAATTGCCGACCATAGGAACCTTCATAGCGAGTAATCGCATCCAGCAATCCGATCATGCCGGCTTGAATCAAGTCATCGACTTGAACGCTCGCCGGCAATCGCGTCATCATGTGATAGGCAATCCGCTTCACCAATGGAGTGTATTCCGTAACAAACTGTTCAGTATCAATTTTCTTAGTTCCGCTCGCTGTATACATATTGATCACACCGTAAGATTTGCCATACTCAAATGGCTTGTTCGAATAAGACGTTGCATGAAATTGTCAATTCCCCCACTATATTTATCGGGACAAGATGAACGAAAAATATCGTGGGACAATTGCCGAAAACGAACTGCTGCTTCTGAATTAGGAAATGCATTCAGTACTGATTTACATATTTGCGTGGCGCTTCGCAGTTTTTCATCGGTGTGAATATGCCCCACAAACTCCAGCGTAACGGATAGATATTGTCGTGCGACGTTATATAAATTTTGGAAGATAGCGAAAGATTCTTTTTCTGAATCAACTTTGTTCACTAACACAAGAAAATGTTTTTTGGCATACACTTGACTCATAATTTTGATCAATGCATATGCCCCTGTCAGTGAAGTCGCTGAACCGGAAATCACAATCATGACCTGCTCAGATGCTAGGCTTAAAGGTAAAACATGAGTCATACCGGTAATAGCTGTATCAACCAATACGATGTCCACCGATTCAGTCAATTCAGAAAAACTTTGCAGTAACCAGTCTTGTTGATCGGGATTTAATTTATTTAATGCGCGTATGCCTCGTGTAGCCGATAACACGCTGATATTTTCCGGACCTCGCAATAACACTTGATGCATGGATTTATCACGATGAATGACATGCAACAAATCAAAGCGGGCGCGAAGTCCTAAATGACTGCAAATATTGTTGTGACATGGATTTTCATCGATTAATAATACGCGTTGGCCATTTTCAGCCAATGCAATGGCAAGATTGATCGCAATACTGGTTTTTCCGACTCGCGGTTTACCACCCGCAATCGTAAAAACACGTGCGCGGTCGTGCGCTTTAAATGCGACGAGATTGCGTAGTCCAGCCGCTTGATCTTGCAGGATCATTCTACTCATAACCAAACCCCGCCTTTGATTTGAACATACTTGACACCTCGTCTTGATTGCTATGATTGGCCATAATCAAAGCAAACTCAGCATCCTGGAGCGTAAATGCCGAATCGGATTGAGACGATTTGAAAATGCGGTGCAACAAATAGCGAGAATGCGCAGCGTGAATATCTTCTGGAACTTTTTGTCCGTTTGCCACGTAATGTAATAGTAGCTTTCTGCGTATCACAGCATCCAATACAACACCTAAGGATGCTGTTTCATCTACTTTAGTGATGATGCAACCATGAATGCCATATTTCTGATAAGCAGAAATGACTTCATCTAACGTTTTTCCATTCGATGCGGCGCTTAAAATCAAAACACGTTTTACGTCTACCCCGCATTGCATCAACATTGACAGTTGTTCGTCGACCATGCGATCACGCTGACTCATTCCCACAGTATCAATCAGCACCATATGTTTGCGTTTCAGTTCCGATAAAGTCAGATGCAAATCTTCGGTATCTTTAATATTTCGTACTGGAACACCAAGCAATTGTCCGTAGATTCTTAGTTGTTCATGACCACCGATACGGTAGCTATCCGTCGTTAGCAACGCTACCTTATCGGCACCATGTCGAATTACACAACGCGCAGCCAGTTTTGCAGTGGTCGTGGTTTTTCCTACGCCTGTAGGACCAACCATTGCATAGACACCGCCTTTCTCGATCATTTCATCGTTTTCAACCGTTTGCAGGTTCATCGACAAAGCTGAGATTGCTTGCTTCAAGCTTTGCTCGTAGTTAAATTCCGGTGTTAATTTATCAACCAGCCGCCGTGATAACGAAGGACTAAAACCAGCCTCCAGCATAGTGCAAAGTATTTTTGCTTTCTCAGGCTTGCGTTGAGCAAAATTGCCCCAAGCAACATTCGCTAACTGATCCTCAAGCGTCGTTTTCATCGCTTGAATCTCTGCGATGATCGTTTGCGCGAATTTATCTGATAGCACTTCTGATGAAATTTTTGAGTTTGGCGATGCTTTATCTCGATTATTCTCATAGGCAGTCACCGCATCCATGTCTAATGTCGTGTTCAGCTTATTTTTATTTGCTGCTCGTGGGCGAATAGTCGCAGGTGCTGCTACCGAAGCTTCTGATTGTGGTTGCATTAGATTTGACATTTCTGCGTCTGCTAATGCCATGATTTCAACACCTTCTTTCGTTTTCCGATTTGAAAGTATCACCGCATCATTGCCCAGTTCTTCTTTAACCTGGCGTAATGCTTCACGTGATGTCGATGCTACGTAACGTTTTACTTTCATTGACTACCCCCGATGATGGAAGTGATTTTGATTTTTCGTGTATCTGGAATTTCTGAATGCGACAGTACTTTGAGTTGCGGTAGCACACGGCGTAAGAATTTTGCTAACAGTTGTCGAATGGAGCTTGGCACCAGCAACACGATTGGCAATCCCAGTTTTTCTTGATGACTCGCTGCGATTTGTGCTTCTTTCAATAACGTGTCGGCAAGCCCTGGCTCAATTCCACTGCCGGTTTGCATCACTTGTAGCAATATGTTTTCCAATTCATGATGCAAACTCATGACTTGTAACTCGGCACCTGCCGGAAAATACTGTTCGCTGATTGCGCGACCCAGCGCATTTCTGACAAATACCGTCAATTCAACGGCATCTTGCGTTCGCGTCGCGTTATCGATCAAAACGTCAATGATGGTGCGCATATCACGAATATGAACACTTTCTTCTAGCAAATTTTGTAAAACTTTTTGTACGGTTGATAGTGGTAACAGTTTTGGTACGAGATCTTCAATCAATTTCGGCGATTGCACAGTCAAATGATCTAACAGTTTTTGCAATTCCTGACGACCTAACAATTCGGCAGCATTGGAATGAATCAGATGATTAATATGTGTTGTCACGACCGTGCTGGCATCCACCACGGTATAGCCATTGATTTGCGCAGTTTCGCGTAGAGAAGACTCAATCCAAACCGCAGGGAGCCCAAACGCTGGATCACTGGTAACATTACCAGGCAATTGCATGGTGACTCGCCCTGGATTAATGGCCAAATACATATTCGGATAGGATTCTCCCTGGCCCATCACAGATCCTTTCAAAGTGATGCGATAAGCACTGGGACGCAACTCGAGATTGTCACGGATATGGACTACAGGGGGCAGAAAACCGATTTCTTGCGCAAACTTTCGGCGTATCCCATTAATTCTTTTTAACAAATCGCCTTGTTGCGCTTTATCTACCATTGGAATGAGGCGATAACCAACCTCTAGCCCTAAGGTATCCACAGGCGCCACATCATCCCAACTGGCGTCAGTTTTTTCAACCACCGGCGCTTCAACTACAGCCGGTTTGGTTTCCTGAACAGCCATTGATTTCTTTTTGAAATACGCAATACCACCGAGAATAGAAGCAATCAATAAAAATACAAAATTCGGCATGCCGGGAATTAATCCCATAATGCCGAGAATACCCGCCGTTATCATCAGAATTTGTGGCTGATTGAACAACTGACTCAGCACTTGTTCACCCAGATCTTGGTCGGTCGTGACGCGGCTAACAACAAGACCTGCCGCAGTAGAAATAATTAATGCAGGAATTTGACCCACTAGACCGTCGCCGATGGTCAACATCGTATAGTTTTTTGCGGCCGCACCCAATTCTAAGTCGTGTTGCAACACGCCAACGATGAGTCCACCGATAATTGTGATCAACATGATCAAAATACCTGCAATGGCATCGCCACGAACAAATTTGCTCGCACCATCCATCGAACCATAAAAATCGGCTTCTTGAGAAATGGCAGAGCGGCGTTTGCGTGCTTCGTCTTCACCAATTAAGCCCGCATTTAAATCGGCATCGATTGCCATCTGCTTGCCTGGCATGGCATCCAATGTGAATCGTGCGCTGACCTCGGCAATCCTTCCTGCACCTTTGGTGATAACGACAAAATTAATGACTACCAAGATGATGAATACTACCAATCCTACTGCGTAATTACCGCCAACCAAGAAGTGTCCAAACGCTTCAATTACTTTACCGGCTGCATCTGGACCCGTATGACCTTCCAGTAAAACCACCCGGGTTGATGCAATATTCAATGACAACCTAAGTAAGGTGGTAATCAAAAGGATGGTTGGGAAAACCGCAAAATCCAACGGATTGCGCGTATATAAACTGACCATTAAAACAATAATGGATACTGCGATATTGAAAGTAAAAAATAAATCCAACACAAAAGGCGGCAATGGCAATACCATCATTGCAAGGATCATAATAATCAGCAATGGGCCGGCCAATGTTTTTAAATTACTGGCTTCAATCCAAGACGATAATGTAGCGACATTATTCATATTCATTAGTACCGACTATTTGGCGTATACACCTTGATCTTTCTGGTTAAAATTCGTTATGAAGCAGCGTGTTCGGGTTGATCCATTCCTTCTGGAACATCCACATCAACCGGTGGCTGAGGCTCATTACCGCCATACTCTTGATAGCGTTTGAGCTGAAAAACGTAAGCCAAAACCTCGGCTACAGCGGTATATAATTTTTCTGGAATTTCACTTTCCAGTTCTGCGTGGTAATACAGCGCGCGTGCTAGTGGCGGTGCTTCGAGAATCGGTATACGGTGCTCGTTTGCTACCTCACGAATCCGTTCAGCGAGTAAGTGAACGCCTTTGGCAACGACAGTTGGCGCACGCATCGATTCATTTTTATAACGTAACGCCACAGCGTAATGTGTTGGGTTTGTCACAATTACATCCGCCTTAGGCACTTCTGACATCATGCGACGGCGCGCTGCTTCACGTTGCAATCCTCGTATCCTGGCTTTGACAAAAGGATCGCCTTCGCTTTCTTTATTTTCTCGACGAATTTCGTCTTTAGTCATTCGCAGTTGTTTAGCGTGTTCCCACATTTGGAAAGGAACATCGATGACAACTACCAGTGCCATTGCACCTACCGTCAGAATAAAACTAATAGCTAAATACTCCGCAGTTTCAGAAATGCCTGCATCAATTGGCATTGCAATTAATGCCATCACTTCGTATCTGTTATGCCAAATGACTAATGCCCCAACACCGCCGATTACAATGGTTTTTAAAATAGCTTTGACTAATTCAACCAAGCTACGCGCAGAAAAAATACGCGCAATCCCTTTAATTGGATTAATTCGACCAAAATTGGGCATCAATGCTTTAGTACTGATCATCCATCCACTGAGAAACATGGGTGCAAAAAAAGCTGTAACGATCAAAATCAAAAGTAACGGTGCAATAGCAATCAAACTTTCCAAGGCTAATGAAACAAAATGCGTCATCATCAAATTGGGTTCAAATGCCAATTCGCGTTCCATTTGCATGCCTGCTTTCATAATCAGCTTGAGCTTCTCCATCACGCTGGAACCGAGCAAAATGAGACTCCCAGCCGCCACCATGAGTAGCGTAAACGTGGTAAGTTCTTGTGAACGCGCAACCTGACCCTCCTCTCTCGCCTTTTCTAAGCGCTGGGGCGTCGCCGGTTCGGTACGTTCTAAATCATTTTCTTCAGCCATGACAACTCCAAATTCTTACAAATGAATTATCATAGTGACTGGCTAGTTTTGATATTAAGAACAAACGAAGAATCATCCCGTTTTTTTATGCGATACTGGAATCCCCTAATAAATGCAACGTCTTAATTTTTCAAACAAACCAATATTCGAATAGTTAAAAATATCGAGAATATGCACACTACTTTACAAATCATTCGCTATTGCTTGATAACAGTCGTAATAATTGCCACTGTGTTGATAGGCATTTTGGGATTTCTCTTATTTGGTAGCTTGCCAAATTATGAGGGAGAGAAATCTTCATCAGGTCTATCCTCTCCCGTTTCGATCGAAAGAGATTCTCTTGGCACAGTAACCTTGAAAGGGAAAAATCGGTTGGATTTGGCACAAGCAATGGGATTCGTGCATGCTCAAGAGCGTTTCTTTGAGATGGATTTATTGCGCAGGCAAGCAGCCGGTGAATTAGCAGAATTATTTGGTGCCAGCATGTTGGCGCGCGATATCAAAGTAAGGAAATTTCGTTTACGCGCCCGTTCTAGCTCAGTGATCGAGCAACTTTCAGAATCTGAACGCCAATTATTGGATGCTTACCGCGTCGGCGTCAATCATGGAATCGAGGCGTTGACTACCCGTCCGTTTCCCTATTTATTAACGCAAAAACAGCCTTCGCCGTGGAAAAATGAAGATAGCATTTTGGTGATTTTTGCGATGTTTTTAACGCTCAATGAATCTAATATTTTCCGCGAATTAAAATTATCAACGATGTATAACGCACTTCCCAAGGAAATATACAGTTTCCTAACCGCACAAAATGGTGCTTGGGATACGCCGCTTGTTGAAGAAAATATTTCATTACCACGAATTCCTTCACTCGATGAAATTGAAGTGCAAGAATTTAACGAACTTGCCTTTTCTGAAGACGATTTTGAGGATGAAGAAATTCCTGGCAGTAATAGTTTTGCGGTTTCAGGGGCATTGACGAAAGAATCTGCTTTAGTTGCTAATGACATGCACTTAACATTGCGTGTTCCAAACATTTGGTTTAGAACGCGTCTGATTTACCCTTCGACTTCTGTACCCGATCAGCAAAATGATATTACGGGAATTAGTTTACCAGGAACGCCTTCCTTGATTATCGGATCGAACCGATTGGTTGCTTGGAGTTTTACCAATAGCCAAGGTGATTTTGCTGATTGGATTAAAATTAAAGTCGATGAAAATAACAATTCCCAATATCTCACGGCAACAGGTTGGAAGTCTTTTGATATCTATGAAGAAAGAATTCGTGTGCATAATGAAGCGGATGAAGTTTTGGCCGTCTACGAAACCGAGTGGGGCCCTGTCCTAGCAGAAGACATCGACAAAACTCCGCTGGCTTTAGCATGGACAGCATTGAGACCTGAAGCAATTAACCTAAAGCTAATTGAATTGGAATACGCCACGAACGTGCATGAAGCCGCGAAAATCGCGCAACTTTCTGGCATTCCTGTGCAAAACTTTATCGTCGGGGATAAACAAGGTAGTATTCTGTGGACACTGGCAGGTCGCATCCCTACACGGACAAGAAATTATGATCCACAATTGCCCGCTCATTGGGGTAATGAAAATACTGGCTGGACCGGATGGTTGGAATCGGAGCAATATCCTCTCATTAGTAATCCCGACTCACAAAGACTGTGGTCTGCTAACTCACGCATGGTTTCGGGTGAACAACTCGATTTGCTAGGGGATGGTGGTTATGATTTAGGTGCAAGAGCACGACAAATTCATGATCGCTTAATGGAACTTGATCAATTTACCGCTGCGGATATGCATGCGATACAGTTAGATTATAGCGCAGATCTCTTGTCGCATTGGTATGATCTATTGACAAAAACTTTGCAGAGTAGTGATAAAAACTTATCTTGGCGTTCTCCAATACAGACAGCACTGGCAGACTGGGACGGGAAAGCCTCAGTAGACTCTACGGCTTATCGCATTGTTTATACTTACCGGCATCAAGTCATGAAAACCATTTTAAGCCGTTTTATTACACCTATTCGAAAAGTAGATAGCGATTTTAAAATGCCGAGATTAAGCCAGGCAGAAACCATCGTATGGCAATTGATCGAACAACAACCTATGCATCTGCTTCCGGCTGCCTATCAAAGCTGGGAGGAGTTCTTGCTGCGATGCGCTCAACGTACTGCAGAAAAACTTCAAAAACAAGGTGACCTTTCAGAACGCACGTGGGGAGCAATCAATACGGCTCGTATTCGTCATCCGCTTAGTAAAAGATTACCCACTTGGATTTCAAAATGGCTTGACATGCCGGCTGATCAATTACCAGGTGATCACAATATGCCACGCGTTCAAACACCTACTTATGGAGCCTCACAGCGGTCGGCAGTTATTCCAGGCAAAGAAGAATTGGGCTACTTCAGCATGCCAGGTGGACAAAGTGGGCATCCGCTTTCACCGTATTATGGCAGTGGCCACAGTGATTGGGTGCAAGGAAAGGCGACACCTTTCTTACCTGGAAAAACAGAAAAACAAATGCGATTAACGCCTTAGAAGCCTTATTCGATTGTCGTAAATTAATTTTGTGCCATGAAACTATCCATTATCATTCCAGCATTTAATGAAGAACGTTTGATTACGCATTGCTTGGATTCAATCTTTGATGCCATGAATGCGCAAACGGAAGCTGATTTTTCTTATGAAATAATCGTAGTGGATAACAATTCTACCGACAGTACTGCTCAGTTAGCACAGCAAGCAGATGCACAAGTAGTTTTTGAACCCATTAATCAAATCGGGCGCGCGCGCAATGCAGGTGCTGCTGTTGCCACAGGTGATTGGTTACTGTTTGTGGACGCAGATAGCTTACTTAATCGCGGTATGGTGACCGATATCATTAAAATAATACAAAGTGACCGCTATGTGGGTTGTGGCAGCGTAATGCATATGCCAGATTTACCCTGGTGGGGAAGCGCCGCGATGCAACTCTGGACAATTTTATCGGTAACCTTCAAATGGGCTTCAGGTGCGTTAGTAGTGTGTAGGACGGATGCTTTTCGGGAAGTAGGTGGGTTTAATCAGGAATTATTTGCCGCAGATGAAATCGATCTCAGTCAATTATTGAAACGATGGGGACGACAGCGCGACCTGAAATTTACTATTCTAACTCGCCATCCTTTGATTACTTCACCTCGCAAAGTACAGCTTTATTCTGGACGAGAAATCACCGCGCAGTTAGTGAACGTCTTATTGCATCCGCGCCGAACCTTGCTGGACAAAAAAAAACTACCGATTTGGTATGATGGACGACGCTAGAGTCAATTGAATTTATCTACTATTATATTGGCGATAGAATAGTAGCAATTAATAGATTCCTAAATTAGGTGGAGGGTAACAGTGAAGTACTTTTTTTATTTTGTGGCAGTGCTAACAGTTTTTTTTACCCCGATGACGACCATTCATGCATCGGAGCGAGTTCCATTCGGTCATCAAGTATTTCAAGTGCAAAACTACAGCCGCGCAACTGATCAGATTGCAATCTCCGGATTAATTGGCGACGGTGGCATCAAATCTCTGGCTTCGCATGGTTTTAAAACGATCATTGATATGCGCACCGCCAACGAAGGTACTGCTGATGAAAAAGCATTGGTTGATGTTAATGGCATGAATTATATCAACATCCCCATGACTGTCGCTGGCATCAGCGAAGAACAATTATCAGCGTTTACCAAAGCAATTGAATCAGCGGAAAAACCTGTTCTCATCCACTGTGGATCTGGCAATCGAGCTGGGGCCATGTGGGCCGCTTATCTCATTAGAAAAGGCACCGCCCCAGAACAAGCGATTGAAGCAGGCCGTAAAGCGGGTATGCGTCCTCCGCTTGAAGAAAAGATTCGAGAATCTTTTATCAATTAATTTGCCAAGTATAACAACTGCTCTTTTCTGAGCAACGCGGATCAGGCAGCAAGTATTCGCAAGATTCATATACGTATCGCCGAGATTGCTGATGCCTGACAGCTTAATCTTGTTAGCCGCCCACTTTGTTTTTCACCAGCGATTAGCCTAACGCTATTTCATTAGGCGAAAATAATCTTTTAAATTTCAATGTTTCCACTTTAACCACACACGCAGCCGCCTAAATTCATTTCTTTCCATGCAATCAGGTAAAAGCACAACACTATAGAAAGAACGCTTCAGTTTATTTTTAAGGTTCAAAATTACAAGAGTGGGTGCAATGAAGGAATTTGATTCCACGACACAATGAATCGTTTCTCCTGAATATGTCATTAACCGGCATTGCTTTTCCTCAGACAGTTGAAAAGCCGTTATCGCATTACTTGTTGTAAGCAAAGCATATCTTCTTAAATAATATACATAACTAACCAATATCGCACAAACCAACAGCAGCTTTATTGGTAGCAGCAAGGTCGATTGATACGAAACAAAAATCATAAGCCCGTGAACAAAACTCATGATTATCGCTAAGTAATTTGAAGGTCTGATACGAATAAACATTGTAGCACTGACAAATTTTTATGTTGATAGCATTCTAAAATACCGAGAATATTTTTCTTTAAGCTTGAAAATAAGGCTAAATTTTAAATAGCTCGGTAGATTATAACGAGAAAATTTTTGTCTTATTACCCGAGGTATAATAGTTAATAATTGTATCAATTCTGCTCATATTTTATAAAATAGGGTTTTGCAAAGATTCATTTATGAGGCAATGGCTAAAAAATGCCCCGACTTTCTCACAATAAATACGACATTACCCTGAAATGGGAAAATTGCGTTACCTTGCAAAGGTCTCATCTAATCTTAAAGACAAATCAATAGCTTGAATATTTTTCGTTAACCCGCCAATTGAAATGCGATCAACACCCGTTTCAGCCAATTGACGAACATTTTGCAAGGTTACATTGCCCGACGCTTCCAGAAGAATCTTTTTATCGGAATGCCGTTGAGTCATGCTTACAGCTTGCCTGGTCTGCTCCAAGGTAAAATTGTCCAATAAAATCATTTCTGCTCCAGCATTTAAAGCTTGTTCTAATTCTGCGAGTGTCTCGACTTCGATTTGAACAAAAGCTGCGGAGGCCGAAATTATTTGTGCTTTTTTAACAACCGCTGCGATTCCTCCAGCCGCGATGATGTGATTCTCCTTAATGAGAATACCATCGTACAAACCTAAACGATGATTGACACCCCCACCACATTTGACTGCGTATTTTTGCGCAATGCGTAAACCCGGTAACGTTTTACGAGTATCGACAATTTTTGCTGCGGTACCGGCAACCTCATCGGCAAAGCATTTCGTTTGCGTAGCCACAGCAGATAACATTTGCAAAAAATTTAATGCGGAACGTTCTGCTGTCAGAATTGCACGAGCTCTTCCTTGAATGTCACAGAGTTTTTCATTACACCGAACGCGATCACCGTCACGCGCAAACCAATTGATTTCAATCTCAGGTGATACCGCTAAAAAACACGCATCAAACCATTGCGTGCCACACAGGATAGCATCCTCGCGCGTGATGACTTCAGCTCGCAATCTTTTTTCTTCTGGAATCAGGGATACTGTTAGATCACCAATGTCACTTAGATCCTCCCTTAAAGCACTTTGCACGTTACGATTAATTTCCGACTGTAAATCTATCAATTTCTCGCTACCTTAACATTGAATTGTTAGAATTATAGTACACCTCACCTCAATCCAATATTCTCGAATCGCCGACATGTTTGTAACCGAATAACAAAATTGCCTGTTATCAAGATGAATTAGAAAATCACAAAGGAATTTAAATGCTTAACGCTTTCAACCTTATCATCCATACAGCGGCTTCCATGTTAGGTGTTTTTATTATTGGTGTACTGGTTTTTTGGTTTATTCAAGACGTTACTCAAAAAAAACACTCCGTCTTGCGCAATTACCCACTCATCGGAAGACTTCGTTATCTTTTTGAGAAACAAGGAAAATACTTTCGACAATACCTTTTCGCGAATGACCGAGATGAATTGCCTTTTAATCGCGCCACCCGCAGTTGGATTTATAAAGTAGCGAAAGATAAAAGCAGTACGATCGGATTTGGATCGACTAACGATCTTAACCGACCCGGTGCAATTATCTTTGTTAATGCAGCATTTCCAATTTTAGAAGAAGATCAATTACCTACACCTTCATTACATATCGGTCGGGGCTATTGCGAACACCCGTTTGAAGCAAAATCGATCATCAACATCAGCGGTATGAGCTACGGCGCCATTTCAAAACCCGCGGTTCGCGCCTTATCGCTTGGTGCGGCACACGCCGGATGTTGGTTAAATACCGGTGAAGGCGGATTATCTCCGTATCATTTAGAAGGTAACTGCGACATCATTATGCAAATTGGCACTGCGAAATACGGCATTCGCGACCAAAACGGCAATTTCTCAAAAGAGCGCGCGAAAGAACTCAGCCAAGTAGTCAAAGCTTTTGAAATCAAACTTTCTCAAGGCGCCAAACCTGGCAAAGGCGGATTATTACCTGCTTGCAAGGTCACCGAGGAAATCGCTTATATCCGCGGCATCCCAGCGTATCATGATTCAAAAAGTCCTAATCGGCATGTCGACTATTCATAATATTGAAGATCTGCTTGATAAAATACGCATTCTGCGTGAACTCACGGGTAGACCGGTAGGCGTTAAAACGGCGATTGGTGGATGGCAATTCATCAATGAGCTGTGCGATTACATTAACCGCAAAGGATTAGACTATGCACCGGACTTTTTGACGATTGATGGCGGTGAAGGCGGCAGCGGTGCAGCCCCCCAAGCATTGATGGATCATGTGAGTTTACCGATTGCAGAAGCCTTGCCTCGTGTAATCAATGCGTTAATGCAGTCCGGTTTAAAGCAACGTATTTATGTTGTCGCAGCAGGAAAATTAGTGACTTCTGCCGAAGCAGCCTGGGCACTATGTGCGGGCGCGGATTTCGTCAATAGTGCACGCGGCTTCATGTTCTCATTGGGTTGTATTCAAGCACTTCGCTGCCATCTCAATACTTGCCCCACGGGAATTACGACTCATGATCAACGCCTACAAAACGGCCTTGTCGTAGAAGAGAAATATCTTCGCGTTGCAAATTATGCTAAAAACGTCAATAAAGAAATCAATATGATTGCGCATTCCTGTGGGTTACAACACGCACGCTTATTCAGAAGAGAACACGTGCGTATCGTACAAAAACCCGGGAAAAGCATGGCACTCAATGTGTTATATCCGTATCCAGACAAGCAAGGATTTCCCACGGAATTTGGCTAGCACCAGACTGAACAAAGGATTTTTAATTCAATAAAAAAGGCTCTATTGCTACTATCGATCGAAAATTCAGTAGTAAAGAGCCTTTTGTATCTTTAAAATTAGTCGTGATTCTTGTGGTTCAAATCAATGACAAATAAACAATCAAATGTAATGGGATCGCCCACATTTCCAAGAAATTTTTCCATATTCACCATACCAGATAAACGAACTGTGCCATTTGCATTTGCAAAACGACCCGTTCCGTCGATAACGGAATTACCATCACTGGATGCTCCTGTTATATGTGTGATGGATTGTCCACTTGGTGTCGTTGTGGGATGAAACACCGGCTGTACAGAAGTTTTTCCTCGGGTAACTAATTTCCCACTTGGTAAATAAAAATAGGTGGTTCCCACTAATGCAACGCCAGCATCCGTTGGTGTTACCATCGCCAAACAATCGGTGCCTCGCCCAATCATTTTATTATTTTTTACATTGAACACATTGACGTCAAAGCACATGGCTCTATCGTCTACGCCATCACCATCAATATCTGGAACAGTATTTTCATACATTTTCCCGGTTCCCACGAGATTTAAAATCAGCCGTTCGCCATCTTCTTTTTCTACTTCTTTCGCTTGTACAGAAAAGCAAAAGAAAAAACATATCGTTGCTATAAAAATATTTCGTACCATAGGTTATTCTCCTTAAAAGTGAAGTAATTTTTTCAATTCATTGTCTTGCAACATCTACCCAGACTTTGCAGTAAAAAATTGAAACAAATATATTCCACAAAGCTTGGATATTATATTAATAAAAAATCCTAATCTTCATCCTTATCAGCGTATTTTTTATCATTAAAATACTTAATCGTCTGTTTCCAAGCATTTTGTGCAACTACGCGACCTAAAGATCTCGCATTTAAATCACCGTCGATGAAATGTATCCCACCATAACGTCTTGATATGCCAGCTTCATCGGCCGCATCAGAGAAAGTTGCCCAATACAAAGTTAAATCCTTTGCTGGAACTTCTCCCGGTTCAACTCGAGAAGATCCTGCATGAATCACGACTTTGTGACCGAAATGATCGCTTTGGGTAATCAATTTGAGCGTTTCTGCGCCAGCGGCACTAAAGATACTGTGACCGGAAAAATATTCAGGGAATGGCGGAGTAACGACACTTTCAGCTTGATACGGTTTCCAATTGGCGCCATCGATGGGTCCTTGCCAAGAAGGAATCTGTTGTCCAGCAAATAAAAAGTGAATAGCAGTGACTGGCCTCACGTAATCAAAATGCCGTTTTGCATCCCAAGAAACGATGCTTGCATCAAAAATCGCATTGGTCAGCGCAAAAAACATTTTCACATCTTGATCGATGTTATGCGAATCGCGCTCTGATACATGGGTTGCAAAAAGAGTCCAATGTCCTGGCGGTAACTCAGACAAAGGACCATCCGCCCAATATTCTGCAATTACTTTTTTCTCGTCGGTTAGATTAGCTGCATAATCGACAACTTGTTGTGCTTGAATACGATACCGTTCAGCATCGGTAGTGTAATTTGCCGGAGGTGGAATTTTCTTACGATATTGTGAGCCAGATTTCAGCGCGTAAGGCTTAACTTTTCCCCAATGCGGCGCGATAAAAGATTGAATGTTAGCGCCAATCTGCAAAGGTTGCCAACGATTAGGATCAACAATAGCTGTCGGCGTGTTGACAGGAACATATCCCGTGTAATCGCTATAAGGCGCGCCTCCATTCAATTCACCTTTTTGATTGGAGCCGTCTTGATGACGAAACTCCAACACGGCTGCCGCTGCAACATTACCAATACCTGTCGGCGTATTCAGATCAGTTGAATTATCGTTTGGGTTATATCCCAACGTATTCATCAAAGAATCAAAACTTGATGTTTGCGAAGGAAAAAGATCTGATAAACATCGATGAGCAGCATAGCTAACCGCTTTTGATTTATTAGCCATAGTATGCTCATTTTCGGGACGTCGTAGATGACTATCCAGTTGCGTGCCTTTTGCTTTTTTGTCATAGGCCGTCCAAGCATCAAACATACAAGTATGTGTAATCGCCAATGCCCTCGCCACAATTGGAGGGCCCGGATGTGTGACACGTATCGCTTCCAAAGCCGCATCGTTCCACTTCGTAACAATCGTTTCAGCCCTACTAGCTTGCGCAAATAAAATAAAGAAAACTATCAAAAACAGCGTAAACAAATAATTGCCCTCTTTAATTCTCATTAATATTCCTCCTCTATAATTTTTTGAATTAAATAACTAAACTGTTCCAAAGAATGCTCTCTTGAATGAGCTAGGTTAAAACTTCAGAATAACAGTAAAGCAGAGGAATTATAGGTAGGTGGTATTTCAATTAATGTGAGATTTCTCACATACAAAACAATAGATTCAGATAAATTTGGGGGCTGTAGTAGATCAGGTTAAATTTGAGTCCAAGATTTCAAAATTTTTAACTGTTGTTTAGGTGTTCCATAATTGAATCTGAATTCGCATTCTTTGAGAAACAATGGAAATGACCCTTTAGGAATACCATTGTATTTTCTTAAGACGCGTTTGGCCTGATTCCAAAAGTTTTCAATGCCGTTGATGTGATTCTTGCCTTGTGCAAATAGTGTGGAATGATTGATTCGCTCATGGTAAAAATGATTCACGTCGAGCACATTGTAACTGCGATAACAGTCGGTATAAACTATGCTGTCAGGCGCTATCTTTCTAGTAATGAGCGGCATTAACGTTTCTGTCTTGGTATCTCCAACAACCCTTGTATAAACCTTACCATCGCGCTTCAATATGCCAAACACAGCAACCTTACCTGCAGCGCCGCGACCACGCTTGCCCTTACGAATACCACCAAAGTAGCTTTCATCCAATTCCACTACGCCATCAAAGATTTCATGAAATTCTTGCTCCAAATGGTAAACAATCACTTCTCGTATTTTGCGATAAAACAGTGCTGCACTATTGGGTTGAATTTCCAGTATATCGGCTGCTGATCGCGCTGTAACTTCCAACACAAAATATTCCAATAACCTTGATTGCGTTTTCTTTAATAATCTACAATGACTTATTTTCATTAAATTAGCTTATCATTTAAGCTAATCTACTACAGACCCTTGTTTTTTTGTTAACCCTGCTGCATTAATATGCTTTGAGCATTGATTGAATGACTCAGTTGCTTACCGATATTAAAAAACATAGTCATTATTCATTGACTGCAATCCAGTGTTCCAACAACAATTGTACAGTTCTTTTTCCGTTAAATTCATTCACTTGTAAACGATACACCGCATCTATCAATTCGGGAAGTGGGTCGTGATGAAAAAATAACATGGCATCGTAGACATCGTTAGCGATCTGCGTATTATCCTTCAGTGTTGTATCAGTTGATTTCTTCAAACGCAGTTTTGTATGTTTTTCACCTACAATGCGCTGGCTTTCAACCATAAATCGTGTCATAAAAGTCGGCTGTGGAAAGCCTTGTCCCCATACCTGCTGATTGAAACCCTCAGCCAGTTCCAAATTAATTTCAGACAACGTTAGATCACCATCCGTTTCAATCAAACGTGTCAAATCGTTTGGCGTCATCAATGTTTGAGCAATGTGCTCAAAAACCTGACAAAACTGATCAAATGCTTGCCGTTTAATGGTCAATCCCGCTGCAGCAGCATGGCCGCCAAATTTAATAATAAGTCCCGGATATTTTTTGGTGACGAGATCCAATGCATCGCGCAAGTGAAAACTTTGAATTGAACGACCAGAACCTTTTAATTCATCACCATTGCCGGGTGCAAAAATAATGACGGGGCAGTGATGTTTATCCTTGATTCGCGAGGCCAGAATTCCTATCACGCCTTGATGCCAATCTTGATCGAATAAACTGATGGTGTAGTTATTGTGTGCTTCTGCTGGGCGTTGCGTCAGTAAATGATCGAGTTTGAGTACTGCGCTTTCTTGCATCGATGATTCTATTTCGCGTCGTTCTCGGTTTAAACTGTCCAATTGTTGTGCAATTTGGGCGGCATAGGCTTCGTTATCGGTGATCAGGCATTCAATGCCTAACGACATATCATCCAAGCGCCCGGCTGCGTTTAAACGTGGCCCAAGAATAAAGCCCAGCTCGTAAGTAGAAATTTGCCGATAGTCGCGCTTTGCGGTCCGCAATAGAGCATGAATGCCAATACAACATTGACCTTTTCGGATGCGTTGCAAACCTTGCTGAACCAAAATACGGTTATTGCTATCCAATTTCACCACATCTGCTACTGTTCCTAGTGCAACCAAATCGAGGAAATTCGCTAAATTGGGTTCCGGCAGAGCATTGGAAAACGCACCGCGACTGCGTAATTCAGCGCGTAACGCCAGCATCAAATAAAAAACTACGCCAACCCCAGCAATACTTTTACTCGGAAAAGCACAGCCGGGCTGATTGGGGTTAAGAATTGCCGCGGCATTCGGTAAAGTATCGCCAGGAAGATGATGATCTGTGATGAACACTTGCATGCCTAATGCATTTGCTTCATTCACACCCTCGACACTGGCTATGCCATTATCGACAGTGATCAGGATATGCGGCTTTTTAAATGAATGTGCCAACCGAACGATTTCTGGCGTCAAACCATAACCAAATTCAAAACGATTCGGCACCAGGTAATCAACGGTTGCGCCAAACTTTCGCAAAATACGAATCGCCACTGCGCAAGCGGTAGCGCCGTCCGAATCATAATCGGCAACGACAAGTAAACGTTTTTTTTCGCGAATTGCGTCAGCAAGTAATGCTGCAGTGGTGGTAATGCTTTTGAGTTGCTTGAATGGAATCAGTTGTGACAGTTCGGTTTCAAGTTGCGAAATGCTATCAATACCTCGTGCCGCATAGATACGGGACAGAACAGGTGATAGTCCGCAATCATTGAGTCTTTTGTAACATTGCGCATCATAGGTTCGAGTAACAATCTTAGTCATAAAGTCAATAATGACAATGTGAATCGTTACTGATAAAGAAAATTATCCGGGAACAGTGTCACGCGCGGTTTCGGACGGTACCGTAATTTTTTCAGCCTTAAGTAAATAAATGCGCCGGCTGTCTGCGCGTTGCACGGTAAATCGATACTGATTGATGACGACTGATTCACCGCGATTGGGCAAACGCCCGAATTTATTCAATACTAACCCGCCAATCGTATCGTAGTCAGTATCGTCATAATGCGTATTCAATGTTTCGTTGATTGAATCAATTTCGGTCACGGCTTTGATGCGATAGATTCCCTCTGCTTCGATGACGATGTTATCCTCTTCTTCATCGAAATCATATTCGTCTTCAATATCGCCGACAATCTGTTCTAGAACATCTTCGATCGTCAGCAAACCGGCCACACCACCGTATTCATTCACCACGATGGCCATGTGATTACGGTTGCTGCGAAAGTCCTTTAACAACACATTCAACCGTTTGGATTCAGGAATAAAGACCGCCGGACGCAACATACCACGTAGATCGAAGTCATCCGGATCGGCATAATAACGCAACAAGTCTTTTGCCAACAGAATACCGATAATCTCATCTTCGTTACCTTCTATCGCAGGAAAACGTGAATGCGCGGCTTCAATGACAAATGGAATGAATTCTTCGGGTTTTTTGCTGATATCGATCAGATCCATTTGTGAGCGAGGCACCATAATGTCGCGCGCTTGCATTTCTGAGACTTGCATCACTCCCTCGATCATGCTGAGCGCGTCTGAGTCGAGCAGATTCCGCTGAAAAGCGGAGTGCAATAAATTTATCAATTGTTCGCGGTCTTCCGGCTCACGAATCAGCAAAGCGCTAAGTCGTTCCAGCCAGCCGCTCTTAGGTGAAGGATCATCCATTTATTATCGGTACTCGTAAAAAATCAAAATAAAACAGATTCAACTTGTTCATTCTAATCGACTAAATCAAAAGTATTCATTTCATGTGTTACATAAGGGTTTGGTAAGCCAAATTGAGACAAAATTTGTATTTCCAGTTGTTCCATTTCGGCTGCTTCCGAGTCATCGAGATGGTCGTAGCCTTGCAAATGTAATATGCCGTGTATTGTCATGTGCGCATAATGCGCTTGTAGTTGCTTGTGCTGTTGTTGCGCTTCTTGCTGAATGACCGGCGCACATAATACGATATCACCCAGCAATGGTTGAATATCGTGATCGGCGAAAGTTAGCACATTGGTTGCGTAATCTTTACCGCGAAATTGGCGATTTAATTGTTGTCCTTCCATTTCATCGACGATACGAATGACAATTTCAGCCGACTGTGAAAGTGCAGCTTTAACCCAACGCCGGAATTGCGATCGCGTTGGACAATTCTTCGAATCGTTAACAGCATATTGCACCGCGAGTTTAAAGCTGGCATTCATGGTCAATAAATCAAGACCGTGCATTGTTTTGATCATGCTGTTCATAAGCGTTGATGATGCGTTGTACTAAAGGATGTCTAACGACATCGTCCGATTTGAAACGGGTAAAAGCAATGCCACGAATATTATTTAATACGTCTTGAACATCGACTAGGCCACTTTTTTGATGTTTCGGTAAATCGATTTGCGTAATATCACCGGTAATAACGGCTTTGGAACCCATGCCAATACGAGTCAGAAACATTTTCATCTGTTCCGGGGTGGTATTTTGTGCTTCGTCCAAAATAATAAACGACTGATTCAACGTGCGCCCGCGCATGAATGCTAAGGGTGCAATTTCGATAGTGCTGCGCTCAAATTGTTTGCCAGTTTTATCGAAGCCCATCAAATCATACAGCGCATCATAGAGCGGACGTAAATACGGATCGACTTTCTGCGTCATATCTCCCGGCAAAAAACCTAACCGTTCACCGGCTTCGACGGCTGGACGTACCAAAATCAAACGTGAAACCAAGCCGCGTTCTAAAGCATCCACTGCGCTGGCGACCGCGAGATAAGTTTTTCCGGTACCTGCTGGGCCGATGGCAAAAGTAATATCGTGATCTTGAATTTGCTGTAAATATTGCACTTGTCGTGGCGTGCGTCCGTGCAAATTGCTGCGTCGAGTCATCAATGTCGATGATATCGCCGAAGTGATCGGAAGAGTCGGTGCATCACTGTCTGAGGCATCCGATGGTTTCCTTAAATTGAGTGCCTCAACCAAACCCAATTGAATTTGTTCCAAACTCAGATGGTGCTTCGACTGATCATAAAAATTTCGTAAAACTTTTGCGGCAAGTTTGGTTTGATCAGACCGACCAGACAAACTGAAATGTTCACCTCGACGAGAAATTTCTACATCGAATGCGTTTTCAACTTGCTTGAGATTTTCGTCCAAAGAGCCGCACAAGTTAGCCAATCGTTGATTGTCTGCGGGCGTAAAGGAAATTTCGAGAGATGCTGGTTTCAATGGTTAATGAAGCTGTTGCGATAGTGCGATTGTGGCAGTGGTTGAGAGACTTTGCAAGCAAAAAAAATGGGTTAAGAAACCAGTTCAATTTGGCAGCATTTCACCGCGCAGAGTGTGTGAGCGTGCTTCTGTGATACGAACATTAATGAAGCGACCGACATGGTCAGGACTGCTCATCAAATTGACAACGCGGTTATTGTCGGTGCGGCCTGAAAATTCCTCAGCATTTTTCTTAGAGGTCCCTTCGAGTAATATGCGCTGCGTGGATCCCACCATGTTTTGGCTGATTTTACGGGCTTGTATGTTAATTTGCGCTTGCAATCGGTGCAATCTTTCCAGTTTAACTTCCTGTGGGGTTTCATCGGACAAATCAGCCGCTGGCGTACCAGGGCGCGGGCTGTAAACAAAGCTATACGATTCATCGAAATTCAATTCTTCAATCAACTGCATGGTTGCGGCGAAATCGGCTTCAGTTTCTCCGGGAAATCCGACGATAAAGTCAGATGACAGCGAAATGTCAGGACGAATGGCGCGTAATTTACGAATGATCGATTTATATTCTAATATGCTGTAACCGCGTTTCATCGCTGCGAGTATTCGGTCAGAACCGGACTGCACGGGTAGATGCAGATGATTGACTAATTTCGGCAAATTACGGTAAGCCTCAATTAATCGTGTAGTAAATTCTTTGGGATGCGACGTGGTGTAACGGATGCGTTCGATGCCGGGAATTTCATGCAAGTATTCTAACAACAATGCAAAATCAGCAATTTCACCGTCGTCCATGATACCCAGATAGGCATTCACATTCTGTCCCAGCAAAGTAATTTCTTTGATACCTTGATCAGCCAGCACGGCGATTTCCGTTAGCACATCAATCAGCGGACGCGATACTTCCTCTCCGCGCGTATAAGGCACGACACAAAAACTGCAATACTTGCTGCACCCTTCCATGATTGATACAAATGCGGTGACGCCTTCGGTACGAGCGGGTGGTAAGTGATCAAATTTTTCAATCTCCGGAAAAGAAATATCTACTTGCGGGCGGCCCGTCGCTTTGCGATTTTCAATGAGCTGCGGCAAGCGATGTAACGTTTGCGGTCCAAAAACCACATCAACGAATGGCGCTCGACTGACAATCGCTTTACCTTCTTGACTGGCAACGCAACCACCGACGCCGATCAACAAATTGGGATTGTTCTCTTTCAAATGCCGCACCCGCCCCAGATCATGGAATACTTTTTCCTGCGCTTTTTCGCGCACCGAGCAGGTATTGAACAGAATGATATCGGCTAGCGCCGGATCGTCGGTTGATTCCACGCCATAAGCGGCGTGTAGGACGTCAGCCATTTTTTCCGAGTCGTACTCGTTCATTTGGCAACCAAAGGTTTTAATATAAAGTTTATCGCTCACAATCGTGCTATGTTAAAAAAAGAAAAAAAGTTTTTTAAGCTGTGGTATCAAATGCCCTTCGCTTTCCGCCTCTTTGACCTCGTCTGGCGTCAGAATCCAAACCCGATGGAGATTGCCCATTGTATCCAATTGATAGCGAATCAGACCGATATAGTTTGCCGCGGTCGGTAGAATAATCAAATTATCGACCCCACGGATCTGTCCACCGGCACTCATAGTCATTTTCTGACCATTAATGGTGAAAACCGGAAAAGCAACTGCGGTCAGGTTACCCAATTGGCTATCGGTAGGGAACTTCCGGGTTTGCTGGCTAAAAACAGGATGCGAGAACGTGATCAATACGATGAGCAATATAAACGGTACCACCTGTAGCTTTTTCATAGTTTTACTGAATGGCAGCCGGGCACAAGACAAACAGTATGAAACAGAGATTTAATTTTTGACCGGCACCAGATGTTTATGAGGGCCTTATGATACGCTAAAGTGAAATTATGTATCAACGAAATTTATGACTTCTGGATCCATTCAATGGATTTATAAATAATCAGCTTTCAGTCCATTATGATGAACTTGCGTCACGCGCAGCAAAGATGTTTGTTGAAAAGGAAGAAAAAATGAAACTCGGATGAAACGATCCATGCGCTTGTGGTAGTGGAAAAAAATACAAGCAGTGCTGTTTGCGGACGCAAGAAACATCACCAACGGAGGATTTTTTGTGGCATCAAATACGCCAAGCAATTAAAGGGTTGCCTGAAAAATTACTGAAATTCTCGCAAAACCATTGGGGTTCGGACGCTTTATTGGAAGCATGGGGAGATTTCACGTTATGGAGCGAAGAGGATTTCTCTCCGGACACGCCACACATGCAGCTATTTATGCCCTGGTTCTTTTTTAACTGGCACCCGGATTATTCAATCCCCGATACCGGCAATCCACGCAAAAAAACAACCGGAGAAGCATTTTTCGATAAGCATGGCCAGCAACTTGATCCGCTCCTGAAACGCTATATTGAACAATGCTGCATAGCGCCATTTAGTTTTTTCGATATTGTATCGGTGCGCCCCGGCGATGGATTCGTGCTGCGTGACATTTTTACCGGGGAAGAATGTTATGCCACCGAGCATTCCACCTCGGTACACGCCGCAGCCGGACAAATCGTATTTGGCAAGCTGGTCAAAATCGACCATGTCGCGATATTGGAAGCCAGCGCCGCTTTCTTTATTCCACCCATCAAAAAATTTACCATTTTGGAGCTGCGCAAAGAATTATGCGCATTGGAGGATCCGCCATCGCACGATTTGCTCGGAAAATACGAACATGAAATGCTCGCAATTTATCAATTAATCTATGAACGGTTATTTAACCCGCCCATGCCGTCATTACGCAATACCGACGGCGATGCGATGATATTTCAAAAGCTCGTCTATGATATTCAATCTCCGCAAGCCGCTTTTACCGCGCTGAAACAACTCTGTATCGACAGCACCGAAGACGAACTACTGCAAGAAGCTGAGTTTGACGCAGCAGGCCAACTGCATCGCATCGAATTTCCGTGGCTGAAGAAGGGCAATGCCAAGAACAAATCCTGGGACAACACTATACTGGGCAACATTAAAATCAAAGAACACCAGCTTACCGTCGAGGTTAATTCGGACAAACGGGCGCAACAATTTCAAAAACTGATCAAAAAATTACTACCGGAAGCGCACTATAAAACCAGCGTGATTGAATCGCCGCAAGCCATGCTGGCACAAATGCAGGGCGAGGGCGAAAGCGCACAAGCGAAACAACGGCGGGAAGAGCGGGAAGAGCGGGAAGAACTGAATAACCGCCCGGAAGTGCAGGAAAAAATTGTGGAATTCATGCGTGAACATTATCGCAAATGGCCCACAGAGAAACTCCCTGCCCTAGGTGGAAAAACACCCTTGCAAGCCGTCAAAACCAAAGATGGACGCGAAATGGTCGAAGCATTGCTGCGCGACTTTGAGCTAAGAAGCGCGAATTCCAATTTGCCGGTCGACCAATCCATCTTTGACGAACTGCGCGAGCGATTGGGATTAACCGGCCGTTGAAAACGTTTTCGAAGCAGCCGATGCAAGGCAAAAACAGGCGAAGAAGCGCAGTTTATGCGTAATAAATGAGCATTTTGAGCCTGTTTTTAACACCGTAGCGGCAACGCAGATAGTTTTTCAGCGGCCGGTTAACCGATTGATATCCATACAAACTAAAAAATAATTTTACAGGCTCAGGTTTTGAGCCTGCGATCTTGGATAATGTCAGGATGTGTTTTCTAATGGGAGGCATCATGTCGCGACGCGCATTCTTACAATCACTGACAGTACTGCTGAGTGGATTGGCGCTACCTGCAATTACCCAGGCTAAACCAAAACGGATGCAATGGAAAACCTTGCAAACTTCTCCCGTAGCCCGATTCCAATATCACCAAGGCGAAACACTCTGGCCGCAACTTGCCACCGGTCAACCGCTCACATTGGTGCGCGAACCCGTCAACCGTTTTGACCAACGCGCCGTTCGTATCGACTGGCAAGGTGAAAAACTCGGCTACATCCCGGCGATTGATAACGCCGCAATCTCGCAACTACTGGACCGCGGAGAAACGCTATTGGCCTCGATTGCGGGGCTGAGAAGCAGTAAAGATCCTTGGGAACGTATTGAAGTAGAGGTGAGATGGAAGGTGTAATACTGTTTTCTTCTTCGAATCAATCGAATTGCCAGGCAATCTCCAAGCTTTGCGCTACGACTGATAAGCGGCTGTCTCGTGTCCAAATACGTGTGCCCGGTGTAAGTACAGTAGCAGCCAGAAGACGTACATCCACAAATCCGATCCCACGCCCCATTAGCTGCTTATTGTCCATGAACATCATTGCTTCATCGTAGGTGGCTTCGAGAGCATGGGGCAGACTCTTCAGTAACGTCAGGATTTGCAATCGATGATGCAAATGTCCGCAAGCCAGCTCACCCCTAATCATCGAATGCATCAGCACCCGATGCTTGTTAAGCAAAGTAACCAGAAGATCGTTACTGTTGCGAAGGTGGTCTATCCAGACGGAAGTATCCACCAATACGCAGCTCATTCTTTTGCCATGTCAGGCTGTCTGCGTGGTATCGGCATCAAATCCGGTTCTGAACCGCCCAATAATGCCAAACGCTTGGCGCTCTCCCGTTCAATCAAGGCATACAAGCTTTCACGCACCAGCGCAGTTTTTTCATGTACTCCGGTCAACTCAACCGCCTGCGCGTATAAATCGTCGTCGATATTCAGTGTAGTTCTCATGTTTGGTTTTCTCATGCATCAAATTAAGCATCATTATATGGCAATTCCAGTGCTTAACAAGTTTCTTGCGATGTATGAAATAGGCAATAATTCGTGGAAACGAATCGAAATGGAGGTAAGGTGATGGAATCAGATAATGAACAAGCATTTCAGAAAAAATCTGCTGTGCTTGCGCATGTTCGTCAAGATTCAAACGGCAAATGGATAGAGCATTCACTGAGAGAACATTTGCTTGAAGTTGCTCGTCGAGCCGGAGAATTGGCCAAGGCATTCGGCAGTGAAGATTGGGCGCAGCTTGCCGGGTTGTGGCATGACTTGGGTAAATATCGTGAGAAATTTCAAAAATACATTAAAAAAGCCAGTGGCTACTACGATACAGAAGCGCATATCGAGGGCGTACCGGGGCGGGTCGATCATTCTACGGCGGGAGCAATTTATGCCATCGAGAAGTTAGGATTGCAAGGGCGTATCCTGGCTTATCTGATTGCCGGGCACCATGCCGGATTACCGGATTGGAATAATGCTGAAGGTGGTCAATCGACACTATTTCAACGCTTAGAAACCGGCAAGAAAAATAAATATTTGCAAGAGGCACTTGATACTGCACCGCCGGCTGGGATTCTCAACCAATCCCGCCCTGTATCGCTACCGCCTCAAGGATCACTGGCATTGTGGCTCAGAATGCTGTTTTCTTGCTTGGTGGATGCGGATTTTCTGGATACGGAAGCGTTTATGGATGATAAAAAAAGTAGTTTACGCTCTGGATATCCTTCGATAGAAGCGCTGAAAAGCGCATTCGATCAGCACATGATCGATAAGGCCGCCAATGCTAAAGATAGCGCTGTCAATCGCATTCGTGCCGAAGTACTGCGGCAGTGCCGAGAAAAAGGCGAATTACCTTCCGGCTTGTTCTCATTGACCGTGCCGACGGGTGGGGGAAAAACACTGTCGAGCATGGCTTTTGCGCTTACACACGCCGTTCATCATGGCAAGGATCGCATGATTTATGTCATTCCCTATACCAGTATTCTGGAGCAGACAGCGGAAATCTTTCGAAGTATTTTTGGTGCTGAGAATGTCATCGAACATCACAGCAATCTCGATTCCGAACGAGAGGATTCACGCTCTCGCTTAGCAACCGAGAATTGGGATGCGCCGATTATCGTCACCACCAATGTGCAATTTTTCGAGTCACTGTTTGCCGCAAAAACCAGCCGCTGCCGTAAGCTGCACAATATCGTCAATAGCGTGGTGGTGTTAGATGAAGCGCAGCTATTGCCGCCGGAATTTCTTGCGCCGATTTTGCACGTGATGCAGGATTTGGTAACTGGTTACAAAGTCAGTTTTGTACTGTCCACGGCAACGCAACCAGCTTTCTCCCCGCGCCCGAAATTTACCGGATTAAAGAATGTATGCGAATTGATGGATGATCCGGAGCGGCTCTATGCCGATCTGAAGCGGGTAGAAACTGAATTGCCGGATGATTTTTCTATTCCGCGTACTTGGGAATCGATTGCCAACGAGCTAATGCAGTATGAATCCGTACTTTGTATAGTGAATTCACGCAAGGATTGTCGAGAATTGCACAGCTTAATGCCAAAAGACACAATTCATTTGTCGGCACTGATGTGCGGGCAACATCGCAGCCAAGTTATTGCCGAGATCAAACAACGTCTGAAAGATGGCATTCCAACGCGGGTGATCAGTACGCAATTAGTCGAAGCCGGGGTCGATATGGATTTTCCAGTGGTTTACCGCGCATTGGCAGGACTGGATGCCGTCGCGCAGGCTGCGGGGCGTTGCAATCGCGAAGGGTTACTGCTGCAACCGGGTAAGGTCGTAGTGTTTATTCCACCCAAACCTGCTGCGCCGGGATTGCTGCGCAAAGCACAGCAGAGCGGGCAAGAAATCATGCGATTGTCTAAAGGTGAGCCGCTCACTCGCGAGTGCTTTGAGGCCTACTTCCGGCACTATTATGAAAGCCTGAATAGCTTGGATAAAGCAAACATTGTTGGTTTGCTAGATTTGTACAACCAAGCTGAAGCTAGACAGGCAGAGTTTAACTTCCGTATCGCAGCCGCACTGTTCCGGTTGATTGATGAGGAAGGTCAAACTGCCGTGATCGTGCGCTATGGCGAAAGTTTAAAACTGATTGAGGCACTCGAGAAAAGCCAGAATATGGTGCCGCATGAGCGCCGGGGCATATTGCGTAAATTGCAGCGTTATACGGTTAACATTCGCGAATATGAATGCAAGAAACTGTTGGAAAATCAAGAAATCCGAGAAATTTTCCCCGGTGTGCACATGCAAGTTTCAGATTTACTATACCATTCTCAACTAGGGTTATTGGGGAACAAAGATACCGTTTTTGATCCGGCGCAAGGCGTCGTTTAAGAAAAGGAGTGTGAATGAAAACTTACTGCCTCGAAGTCAGCGGCGATTTCGCCTGCTTCACCCGTCCGGAAATGAAGGTCGAGCGCGTGAGCTACGATGTCATGACGCCATCGTCCGCTCGCGCAGTGTTCGAATCCATCCTGTGGAAACCGGCGATTCGCTGGCACATTGATAAGATCGAAGTGCTCAAACCGATCCACTGGGTTTCTGTTCGACGTAATGAAGTGGGTGCGATTGTTTCAGTACGCAACGCGCAGGAGGCGATGAATAAAGGTACAGGTTATCTCGGATTGAATATCGAAGATGAACGCCAACAGCGTGCCGGATTGTTCTTGCGTGATGTAGCCTATCGTATCCATGCGCATTTCGAGTTGCAACCGAGTGCTGGAGAAAACAATATGCCAGCCAAGTTTCTGGATATGTTCGAACGCCGTGCCGAAAAGGGGCAATGCGTTAATCAGCCTTATCTCGGTTGCCGTGAGTTTGCTTGCGATTTCCGGCTGGTCGATCCTGCGCAAGTACAGTCGAATCCTGTGGCGGAAACCCGTGACTTAGGCTGGATGCTGTACGACATGGACTATCGCAATGCTGCTGATCCACAACCGCGATTTTTCCGTGCCGCGCTGGAGAATGGCATATTGAATGTGCCGACTTGGGATAGTCAGGAGGTGCGAGGATGATTCTGCAAGCACTCAACGAATATTATCAGCGCAAAACCCAGCTGCCCGATAGCAACCTAGCACCACCCGGTTTTGAGCATAAACCAATCCCCTTTCTTATCGTACTGACAGCGGATGGTAATTTTGTCAGCCTGGATGATACGCGAGAAGGAGAAGGCAAGAAAAAGATTGCAAAAACCTATCTTGTTCCGCAGACCGTTAAACGATCATCAGGGGTAGCGGCTAATTTGTTATGGGATCACTCCGGGTATGTATTGGGAGTTGATGGCAAAGGGAAGCCTGAACGCGTCCGAGAACAGCATTCAACATTCCTCGATGCCATCCGTGCTCGCTTTGCAGCTTCCGACGACGCAGGCATTCGGGCTGTATTGTCTTTTCTTGAGCATGGAAACTTTGAAACAGTTTTTTTGCATTCCTTATGGCCAGAGATTCTGGAAACCGGTGCCAATCTGACCTTCCGGTTGGAAGGTGATTCAGAACCGGTATGCGAACGCGCGGCAGTGGTAGCCGCGCTATCCATCAAGGATGATTCTGATTCTGAGAAAACATCGCTTTGTTTGGTCTCAGGCAAAGAAGATGTCATTGAACGATTGCACCCTTCCGTCAAAGGGGTATGGGGCGCGCAAAGCTCCGGTGCTAGTGTCGTTTCGTTCAATCTGGATGCGTTCAGTTCCTACGGAAAATCGCAGGGTGGCAATGCACCGGTAGGTAAGCAAGCTGTGTTTTCGTACACAACAGCACTCAACCATTTATTAGCCAAAGATTCGAAACAACGTATTCAGGTCGGAGATGCATCGACCGTTTTTTGGGCAGCAACACCAGGGCATCCGATGGAGGAATTGTTTCCCGGTTTTTTTAGTGAGCCATCGAAAGATAATCCCGATCTAGGCACCGCAGCAGTTGCCGCATTGTTAAGTGCGCCGAAAACCGGGGCAGGCAGCTTTGAAGACGATGGCACTCCGTTTTATGTGTTGGGTCTTGCGCCCAATGCGGCCCGTATCGCTGTGCGTTTCTGGCATGTCAAAACCGTGAGCGAACTGGCTGTCAACATTCGTCGCCACTTTGATGATCTACGCATTGTTCATGCACCGCATGAACCGGAAACGTTATCGTTGTTCCGCTTACTGGTAGCGACAGCGATGCTGGGCAAATCAGAAAACATTCCGCCCAATCTCGGTGGCGATGTCATGCGCAGTGTGCTCGAAGGATTATCCTATCCGCAAACCCTGCTTTCCGGTGCAAATCGCCGGATTCGGGCCGAACACGAAGTTACCTATCCGCGCGCTGCAATCATCAAAGCGTGCATTAATCGTCAATCAGGCAAGGAGGAACTCAAAGTGTCACTGGACGAAAATAACGCCAATACTGCTTACCGGTTGGGTCGGTTGTTTGCTGTGCTGGAGCGTATTCAGGAACGGGCAAATCCCAACATTAATGCAACGATCCGGGATCGTTACTACGGTGCAGCATCAGGTACCCCCGTCACTGTTTTTTCAACACTGCTCAAACTTAAAAATCATCATCTCGCCAAGTTGGAAAATAAGGGCGAAGTCATCAACTACGAAAAATTGTTGGGGCAAATCATGGACGGTATTACCGATTTCCCCGCGCAACTCGGTTTGCAAGACCAAAGCCGTTTTGCCATCGGTTATTACCATCAGCGGCAAGCCTTTTTCATCAAATCCGAATCCATTGCTAACAAGGGAGAATAATCATCATGACATTCAACAACCGTTACGACTTCGTTTTGCTGTTCGACGTAAAAGATGGCAATCCTAATGGCGATCCGGATGCAGGCAATTTGCCGCGTGTGGATGCGGAAACCGGGCGTGGATTGGTAACCGACGTAAGCCTGAAGCGTAAAGTACGCAATTTTGTCGGTTTGACTAAGGGAGAACAGCCGCCATTCGAAATCTATGTTAAAGAGAAGGCAATACTCAATAATCAGAACAAACGGGCCTATGTTGGCATCGGCAAAGCAGAGCTTCTCGAAGGTGATGATAAAAAGCGCAAAGGCGGCGATGCTGTTGACGAAGCAAGGCAGTGGATGTGCAAAAATTTTTATGACGTGCGCACTTTCGGCGCAGTTATGTCGACCGGTATTAACTGCGGACAAGTCCGCGGTCCCGTTCAGCTAACCTTTGCCCGTTCCATCGATCCGATTGTGGCGCAAGAACACTCCATTACCCGTATGGCGGTTGCTACCGAAGCGGAAGCGGAAAAGCAAGGCGGCGATAACCGCACGATGGGCCGAAAGTTTACCGTGCCTTATGGTTTGTACGTTGCACATGGCTTCGTTTCGGCGCATCTTGCCAATCAGACCGGATTCAACGAAGATGATCTGGAGTTACTCTGGCAATCCTTGGTGAATATGTTCGAACATGACCGTTCTGCTGCGCGGGGCGAAATGGCCACTAGAGGGCTTTATGTTTTTAAACATGACAGTCAATTGGGCAATGCACCAGCCTACAGCCTCTTTGAGCGCATCCAGCCAAAGCTTAAGAATGATGTAGTCGTGCCCCGCTCGTTCGATGATTATCAAGTTGATGTTAATGATGCCGGTTTGCCATCTGGGGTAACTCTGGAAAGAAAGGCATAACGATGAATAATTCTAATGAGATCATTTTCCTGATCGAAGCAACGCCGGAAGGTGGGGATATCGCCCGTGCAATGGGCGAATCGATTTTTACAGAGGCGGATGATCCTACCAGCTTGCATCAACAGGTGCGCGATGCTGTGCATTGTCATTTCGATGAAGGAAAAGCGCCGGAAATGATACGACAGCATTTTGTGCGTAAAGAAGTTATCCCGGTATGAAACTGCCGCGCAATGTATCCGGCTTGCAATTGATTAAAGCTTCGAGTCGGCTCGGATATGAAATTACTCGGCAAACCGGTAGCCACGTCCGGTTGGAATGTCATTTGCGGGAAAAGCATCATTCCTTATCAAAAGAGAGAATTATGCTCAGATTATTCGGGAACGATTGATGGCCGCCGCTGAAGTCGACGATCCCATCATGCTCTCTGCTTTGCAGCACTACAGCTATTGCCCGCGCCAGTGCGCATTGATTCATGTCGAACAGGCATTTGACGAAAATGTGCATACCATGCGCGGGAACGCCGTGCATCAACGGGTTGATGTGCCCGGTTTTGAATCGTTTGAGGGGGCGCGCAGCGAGAAAGCATTGCCGGTTTGGTCGGAGCGTTTAGGGTTGATCGGCAAATGCGATGTCGTCGAATTTTATCCGGACGGGCGGATTTATCCGGTGGAATACAAGCACGGTAAAAAACGGGCAAAAGCGCATGACGATATCCAGCTAGCAGCGCAAGCAATCTGCCTGGAGGAAATGACCGGGAAACAGGTGACGCACGGCGCGATTTATCATCACACTTCCCGCCGCCGCCGTGAAGTCGCCATCACGGATTCGTTGCGCCAACAAGTCGAGGAAACAGTGGTAGCAGTGCGTGCTTTGCTAGTATCCGGGAAATTGCCACCACCGGTTAACGACGCGCGCTGCAAGGAGTGTTCGCTGAAAGCAATTTGCCAGCCGCAAGCTCTGGCTGATAAAACGCATCAGTATGAATTGTTGGATGGATTGTTTAACGTAGATTAAAGTCATGTACCAAATCCTTAACACGCTCTACATCATGACGCCGAATGCCTATGCGCATCTGGAAAACGATACCGTGCGTATCGATGTGGAACGGCAAAAAAAGCTCCAAGTACCGTTGCATCACTTGGGTACGCTCGTTTGCTTTGGCAATGTCATGGTTTCTCCGGCGCTGATGCATCGCTGCGCCGAAAACGGCATCGGTTTGGTATTGCTGGATACTAACGGACGGTTTAAAGCGCGATTAGAAGGCGCGGTAAGCGGCAATATTTTGTTGCGCCAGGCGCAGCACCGTAAAGCGGCGGAGGAGCCGTTTGCGCTGACGGTTGCCAAAGCGGTGATCGCCGGAAAATTGCGTAATTCCCGCCAGGTTTTGCTGCGTGGCGCACGTGAAACGACCGACGAGCAAGATCAGAAAATTCTCGGTAGCGCTGCCGATGCATTGGCTAATTCGCTACGCAATCTGCCGGTGGCTGTGGATCTGGATGTAGTGCGCGGTGTTGAAGGCGATGCTGCTAAAGTTTATTTCTCGGCATTGCCAAGTTTAGTGCGGCGCAATATCCGCGAACATTTCACCATGGACGGACGAACCCGTAGACCGCCACGCGACCGCTTTAATGCGTTATTGTCGTTTCTTTATTCCATGGTCATGAATGATTGCCGCTCGGCTATCGAAAGTGTGGGGCTTGATCCACAATTGGGTTTTCTGCATGCGGTGCGGCCTGGACGGGCAGCGTTAGCGTTGGATTTGATGGAGGAATTCCGCTCCATTCTGGCGGATCGACTCGCTTTGACGCTAATCAATCGTGGTCAGATCACCGAGCGAGATCTAGAGGTACGCGAGGGGGGTGCGGTGTATCTCGAAAATGATGCTCGAAAAATCGTGGTAACCGCGTATCAGGAACGAAAGCAGGAGGAAATTACACATGCTTTACTGGATACCAAAGTACCCTTCGGATTATTGCTGCAACTACAAGCACGCTTCATGGCACGTACTATTCGTGGCGACATGGACGGCTACATCCCCTTTCTGGTGAAATAGCCATGCTCATTATCGTCACTTACGATGTTTCAACCGAAACCAAGGAAGGCCGCAGAAGATTGCGGCGCGTTGCCAAAATTTGCGAAGGAGTCGGTCAGCGTGTGCAGAAATCGGTTTTTGAGTGCAAAGTCAGCCTGATGCAATACGAAGAACTGGAGCGTAGATTGCTGGCGGAAATCGACGAGAAAGAAGATAACCTGCGGCTTTATCGTTTGACCAAACCCGTCGACTTGCATGTCAAAGAATACGGAAAATTCAAAGCCATCGATTTCGATGGCTCGTTGATTGTTTAAAATGCGCGGATCGTAAGCAACGGAAAAATCTCAATGAGTTCGCGGAGCAAATAATATTCTGAATATTTAAAGTATTTTGTTGATTATGTTCATATTTACGTTAGAAAAACACCTCTTCAATCGCCAGTTCGCGCGGTTACATAAAATTTCTTTGATGTATGATCAAGTTGCAGTTGTACTGTAGCGCCCGGCCCCAAAGCCGGGCGAGGATTGAAACATCTGGTGGTGGAGGAATAATTTGGTCTACAAATCGTAGCGCCCGGCCCCAAAGCCGGGCGAGGATTGAAACTGAAATATCTGCTTTTAATTTCGATTTTTGGTCTGTAGCGCCCGGCCCCAAAGCCGGGCGAGGATTGAAACCTATGCGTAACTGTACAACAAATCTGCTTACCGGGTAGCGCCCGGCCCCAAAGCCGGGCGAGGATTGAAACAAACAGAAAAATGGACAAAAGACGGTGTTGATCGAGTAGCGCCCGGCCCCAAAGCCGGGCGAGGATTGAAACCGCTGACAACAGAGCCTTGCTGTGCATTTAGAAGGTAGCGCCCGGCCCCAAAGCCGGGCGAGGATTGAAACAGTTTTGAATGGAGATAAATTAGAAAATATTTCATGTAGCGCCCGGCCCCAAAGCCGGGCGAGGATTGAAACTGCATAGTCACGCCGAATGTCTTGTTCTGTCGATGTAGCGCCCGGCCCCAAAGCCGGGCGAGGATTGAAACCGGATATGGACCAACTGAAAAGTTTCTTGCTATAGAGTAGCGCCCGGCCCCAAAGCCGGGCGAGGATTGAAACTCCAAAAACTTTATAAATCGCATACTTACATGCAGGTAGCGCCCGGCCCCAAAGCCGGGCGAGGATTGAAAATCCTACTAAATGAGCATAGACAAATAACCTTTAAGGCATTACGTTTCTGTTACTTAGTCACTTCAAATTTTTCGATTAAACTTTTTTTGGCTAGAATCTCGTCAATACCGTTTATAATCGAGCTTCTCTGGTTGATGTAGTGGTCATCTGAGGATATAATAGGGCTTTTACGCTGGTTGTTAGTAGTTGACTATTGATACGCGTGATGTCGTGGATATATTTTAAATCAAGTGATTGGTAATAGGATTTGCTTGAGATGCGGTTTTGGAATATTCCTTCTAATTTCGTTTTAGAATACGTTTAGTGCTGTCCCTCTTACGGAATAGTTTGTTGAAACAAATTAATCACTCAATTCAAACGCACGACATCATATCAAGAAAGATTTCGTGGGAATGCAAGCATTGCGCAAAGTCAGTTAAAATTCGAAACCCGACTTTGATTTTATCAAATAATAAGGGATCGGGAAGATTGAAATAACGAGAGATTCGTGTTATTGAATTCGTTCGGCTGAGTGCGGGTGCTGAGGTAAGTTGGTAGAAAGGATGGCTGATCGGTGTTTGACCTATAAATAACATACAACGATAGATAACAACTGCTATTCATGGCAGTAACTTCTGTTGGTGCTATGTTAGCATCCAGTAGATCTCTGCTGAATCTTTCCTGTAACGCTAATATTCAGTCGGGTGTTCGTGTTCATGTCGATGCAAGATTTTCCGCAGTACACGCAGGTGAATTTAGTCTTGCAAGCATCAGTGAATAACTAAACGAATTGTTTTTCAAAAAATGGCTTTCCATTGATGTATTTTTGACTTCGGTCATAATGAGAAACCAATAAATTATATTTATTTAAAAAAGAAACCTTTGCAACGATTTCATCTTTAAGGGCTTTGGCGTTCTATCCTGTCGATTCGGCTTAGCAAGTACCCTAGCTAGGCAAGTTTCGGTATAGTCCAGACCCCGATTAATTAGTAACTATGGAATACAGACAAGAAATAGACGGGCTTAGAGCGCTTGCTGTTGTCCCAGTGATTTTGTTTCATGCTGGCTTTGAGTTATTTAGTGGTGGCTTCGTAGGCGTCGATGTGTTTTTTGTAATCAGTGGCTATTTGATTACAAAAATTATTCTTTCCGAGCTTGAGCGAGGAAAGTTTTCTATAATTAATTTTTACGAGAGACGCGCTAGACGCATTTTGCCAGCATTGTTTCTTGTAATGTTCGTTTGCATTCCTTTTGCTTGGTTTTTATTGCTCCCTCAGGACCTGGTTAGTTTTTCAAAAAGCCTAATCTCGATTTCTGTTTTCGGATCTAACGTATTTTTTTGGTCTGAACGTGGTTACTTTGGTACCGCTACTGAATTAAAACCACTGATACACACTTGGTCCTTAGCCGTCGAAGAACAATATTATTTGTTTTTTCCATTATTTCTTCTATTCTTCGCAAAGAAAAAAATAATATTTAGGCCGTTACTTATTGTAATGTTATTCGTTAGTTTTACCTTGTGTGTGTGGCTTACAAAAGTTCATCAAGATACAGCTTTTTTCTTACTACATACTCGTCTTTGGGAGTTATTAGTTGGCTCTATTGTTGCTATCATTTTGTTTCAGAATAAACGTGAGACTAAATCAGCTAATGCTTGGTTGATATCTTCTATTGCCGAAATTGTTGGTTTTTGCTTGATACTTTTTCCCATATTCTTCTACAGCAAGACTACGTCATTTCCTGGTTACGCCGCTTTAGCGCCAATCCTGGGAACCGCTTTAATAATTTATTATTCTTCTAGTAGCTCTATCCTAGGTAAAATTCTCAGTTTCAAAGTTTTTGTATTCATAGGACTGATTAGCTATTCCGCATACCTTTGGCATCAACCGATTCTTTCTTTTGCCAAACACTATGAACAAGATGTGCCAAGTGTTCAAATCTATTTAATGATTGCTCTTTCTTTTGTTTTGGCTTATTTTTCCTGGAGATACGTTGAGCAACCGTGGAGAAAATCATATTTCTCAAGAAAGCTTGTCTTTACTTATTCAGCGATTGGGCTTGTATTCTTCGCAACCATTGGTTCTATAGGTGTGCTAAACAATGGCTTTCTAAATAGGTATAGCCAAGAAGATTCACTAATATTAAGCAATGCAATCAATGCCGGAGATTATGTTGCAAAGCGGTTTGATCAGTTAAAGCTTGCTCCGTTCAATCCTGATAAAAAGCTTAAAAAGATCATTATCATCGGTGATAGCTATGGCAAAGACTTAGTCAACGCCATTTACGAAAGCGAACTATCTGACCATCTGCAAATTTCCACATATCAAATTAATTCTGGATGTGGAAATCTTTATCTACAGGAGGATTTTACTTCACATATTGATCCAGTTAAATTGCCACGCTGTCTTGTTTTGGGTTGGTATGACAAAAAAGAATTAATTGCTCTTATTAAACAATCGGATGCTATTTGGTTATCCTCATTTTGGCTCTATTGGGTTGCTGAACGGTTACCGGAGAGTATTGACAATCTTGAGAAAGATTTTGGAAAACCTGTGTTTGTTTTTGGCACCAAGAACTTTGGTACTATCAATATTAAGAGTCTTTTGGATGTTCCCAAGGATCAACGTAAGAAATTTTCTAATGAAATTGCTCCTTCTTCAATTGAGGTTCAAAATCTTATGCGAGAGAATTTGATTGGCAAAAATTTTGTTGACATTAGTGCTCTTGTTTGTGGCCCAAGTACTTCAGATTGTTTGATTTTTAATGATGAAGGCGAGCCTCTCTCATTCGATGGCGGTCATTTCACTAAGGCAGGTGCTAAGCAATTGGGCAAGGCTTTGATGGCAATTGAAAAACCTAATATCTTGCTCAAATAGGATGATTGTTGACACCAGTACTTCGTCATCCAGAGACAAACTCAGAAACCGCATCACATGTAAATTCAAATTCACCATGTCTTCCTCCGATTCATCACTCAAACCACCATTCCAGATTCCCACTAACAGTATCTTAACGGCGATAATCCAGAAAAGACCAAACACTCCGCAGCATCCAAGAACGCTGTAGAATGAACAGCAATGACTTCTCTACACTATCCCACCACTCTGTCAATCGGTCAATTTGCTGCAGAAAATTCTCTTTCCGGGTACGATAAGTAACATCAAATTCAGAAAAACTCATGCTTATTACTTCAATTCCAGTATTTTTAAACCCTATTACAGTAATTATCCGATCAACCAAGATTGCAATCGTGCAACCTTCAGATTTAGAGATCGATGCAAAACACCTTGCCATAAAACCGAAAAACACTTGAGAATCTTCCTGCTAACAAAGTTTGTTCTCTGGATTAATGGGTTTATTGCTGGTAAATTGAACAATGTTATTAATCGTGGTTAGTGCAATTTCGCTCAATGCTTCTTGCGTTAGAAAAGCTTGATGCGAAGTAATGAGAACATTTGGGAAAGTCAGCAAAAGATTCAGTTCATCGTCTTGCAATAAATGTTCCGAATGATCTTCAAAAAAAATCCCCTCCTCTTCCTCGTAAACATCCAAGGCGACTCCACCCAAATGATTTTTCTTAAGTGACTCAATGAGTGCCGTGGTATCAACGAGTTTTCCACGACTGGTATTAATCAAAAATGCACCTTGTTTGATTTGTTGTAGGGTCTCTCGACAGATCAGGTGATGCGTTTCTGGCGTCAAAGGAACATGCAACGAAATAATATCGCTATTTTGTAAAAGGCTTTCTAGCTGCGTATATTCAATGTTGTATTGCTTTGCCCAGTCTAAATGAGGGGTAACATCGAAAGCCACCACACGACAATTAAATCCACGAAAAATTTGTGCGGTAATACGACCGATCTTACCGGTTCCAATAATGCCTATGGTCTTTCCCGCAAGGTCAAATCCGACTAAGCCGTTCAGAGAAAAATTGTGCTCACGCACGCGATTATAGGCGCGATGAATGTGACGATTCAAGGTAAGCAAAAGTCCGATGGTATGCTCTGCGACAGCATACGGGGAATAAGCAGGAACACGGGCTACCGAAACACCTAATTCTTTGGCGGCAAGCAAATCCACATTATTAAAACCAGCGCAACGCAAGGCAATTAATTTAACTTCTAACTTCGCTAGTTCAAGGATACAAGCCCGATCAATTCGATCATTAACAAAAACACAAACGGCGTGCATTCCGGCTGCAGATGCAGCCGTTTTCGCACTCAGACGAAATTCATGAAAATGCCAATCAATGTTATTGTGCTTGGAAAAACGCTCAAAGTATTCACAATCATAGGGCTTGGCATCATAGAGCGCAGCATTAATCATAATATGATGATATTACTAAGAATAGTTATTAAGGTGTGGTAGGAGATCGAGTTTGAATTGCATTCAAAATTCAATACCTACACCACTATCGACTTAAGGTCAGGAAAACACTCGACAAATCATCTTTGAACAGAGCAAAGTGTTTTTATATTACCTCTACTACAACTGCTAAAAGTAAAAGCCTCGAATGTCTGATACTCATATACTTGTTTATTAAACAGGTTTACTCTGGAGATCGGAAAGTATCTTCTCATGAATTCCACCAAAACCACCATTACTCATCACGAGAATATGATCATCAGGTTTTGCAAGCATGCAAATTGCTTGGACTAATTCATTCAAATCATCATGGCAATAGGCTTTTTTTTCTGAATTATGCATAATTTCTTTAGCCCATGACGCTTCACGGGTAAAACAAAAAATATGATTAGCTTCATTCAGGCTTTCTGCAAGCTCATTTTTCCATACCCCCATTTTCATGGAGTTTGAACGCGGTTCCAATACCGCAATAATACCTTTTTCTTTACCAATATGCTTTCTTAACCCATCGATAGTGGTCCGTATTGCGGTAGGATGATGAGCAAAATCATCATAAAGAGTAACTCCATTGACAGTGCCGCGCTTTTCCATGCGACGCTTGACGTTCTTAAAACGCATCAGTGCTTCAATGCCAATTTGAATCGGAATTCCCGCATGGCGAGCGGCTAATAACGCAGCCAAAGCGTTCATGTTGTTGTGTTCGCCCAATAAATCCCAATACAGCGTATCTTGGTACGTATTTTTAAAAAATATCTTGGTGCCGTAATCCGATTGCATTTCAGAATGCCAGCCGGTTTCGACTCCAAATTCCTCAATAGGCGTCCAATAGCCTTGTTCAAAAACACGTTTTAAATTGCTATCGTTGCCATTGGAAATAATCAATCCGGCGTTTGGCACGATACGAATAAGGTGATGAAATTGTCGTTCGATTGCAGCCAAATCTGGAAAGATATCCGCATGATCAAATTCAAGATTATTTAAAATGAGCGTTTTGGGGTGATAATGCAGAAATTTCGAGCGTTTATCAAAAAATGCAGTATCGTATTCATCGGCTTCGATCACAAAAAAAGGCGAAGTCTCGGTAGTATTCCCGTTATCACCAGGTAATCTGCCAGTTCGAGCAGAAACCCCAAAATTCTCGGGTATGCCCCCAATCAAAAAACCCGGATTGAGCCCTGCATAGTCTAATATCCAAGCTAACATTGAACTGGTAGTAGTTTTGCCGTGAGTGCCCGCGACGGCAAGAACCCAGTATTTGCGCAAAACATTTTCTAGCAACCATTGAGGACCAGAAATATAAGGTAGATTACGGTTTAGAATTTCTTCCATTAAAGGATTGCCGCGCGTAACAACGTTGCCGATTACATACAAATCCGGTTCTAATGCAAGTTGTTCTGGAGAATAACCTGAAATCAATTCAATCCCTTGCGCTTCGAGTTGAACACTCATCGGCGGATAAACATTCTGATCACAACCTGTAACTTTGAATCCTAATTCGCGTGCGATGACGGCGATTCCGCCCATAAAAGTGCCACAAATTCCGAGAATATGAATATGCATGTTCAACTTAATAAGATTAAAAGAAATTGATCAACAATTTGGCTATGAAACCGACTACAACTCGATTATAGTCGATTTACCAAACGCGCTGCTGAAGCGAGACGGTTTTGTATCATACAGAATGCTAGAATTTTAGTGTTTTTTATCGAATATATTCAGCTACAAATAATGTTTTTCAGAGATAACATTCCAATTGCCCAATCAATGTATCGTGGACGATTTGCGCCATCGCCAACCGGCCCATTACATTTTGGTTCGCTGGTTGCAGCAGTAGGAAGTTATTTGGATGCCAAATTTAACGACGGGAAATGGCTCGTGAGAATCGAAGATTTGGATCGCCAGCGTGAAGTTCCTGGTGCTGCCGATGATATATTGCGTACATTGGAAGCATTGGAATTGGAATGGGATGATGAAGTTGTTTATCAAACGCAACGTTTGAGATTTTACCAGCAAGCGTTGGATGATTTAATCAAACAAAAATTAATCTATCCGTGCCACTGCTCGAGAAAAGAAATCGCCGATTCTAGCGTTGTTGGCATCAATGGACCGGTTTATCCAGGTACGTGTAGCCAAAATCCGCTGCCTTTAACACAAACAAAAATTCATGGTCATGCTTTGCGCGTTCGAACCCAATCCGACTGTATTGTGTTTGCAGATGCTCTGAGAGGAAAATATAGCCAAAACCTCAGGCAAGAGATCGGTGATTTTGTTTTGCGTCGCGCCGACGGCATTTATACCTATCAATTGGCTGTGGTAGTAGATGACGCACTACAAGGCATCACGCATGTGGTTCGCGGCGCTGATTTGATTGACTCAACGCCAAGACAGATTTTTTTACAGCAATTGTTAGGTTATGCAACCCCGTGCTACATGCATTTGCCTATAGTCACAAATAACGTGGGTGAGAAATTGAGTAAACAAACACGCGCCTCGGCGATTCAATTACCGAATGCGTTAACCAATTTAATTCAAGCAATTCAATTTTTGGGTCAAAATCCTCCCGAGGAATTAAAGCAAGGCAATATTGCGTCATTTTGGCAATGGGCAAAGAAAAATTGGCGTGTCGAAAAAATTCCCCATAACTGCAACACCATATCCGGCGATTATATGTCATGATGACTAGGAAACGGATTTTTGAATCAAGGAGATGATGTGGCCTTTTTGCCATTTAATATCACGAAGCAAAAAAAGCTGAAAGTAATCATTATCGGCGCAGGCTATGCGGGTATAGCCGCGTTAACAACGCTTGCACGCTTTGCGTCAGATACCGACATCACCATTATCGATCCACGCCAACAGCATATTAAAACAACGCACCTACACGAGACATTTCGTTACCCGTTGGAAGATGTTTTGGTATCTTTCCGTGACATCGAAAACCGCTTTGGTTGCCGACATATAGCAGCATCGATCCATTTTACCTGCAATGATTTGGAATATTTCCAACAGCAAAAACAATTGCCGGTGCAGGAAGAGTTTCTTGATTTCGATTATCTTGTCGTAGCAACAGGTAACCCAGATCGACCCGTGCAACCATCTGAAGACATTGTGTTGCTAAAAGATTTTGAAACATCATCCGGTTCGGACTTAATCAGTAAATCGTTAAACAAGTCAGATCAATCGAATCTATCGATTTCAGTCGTTGGCGGCGGCGCAACAGGAATTCAATTTTTGTTTGAATTAAAGCATTTTCTCAATCGCATCAAAAGCCCAGCCACACTGCGTTTAATCCATTCTAAAGATCGTGTTTTAGAATCATTTCCGATTGCATTCAATGATTATATTCAATCACGCATGCAAGAATTGGACATCGCCTTCCATCCTTATTGCTATTTTCAGCAACAACAATCAGGTCACATTCATTTAAAGAACAAACTAACGCAGCAACAATTTACCTTGCCATCCATACTTTCTTTGCTGTTTTTAGGTAAACAGCAGCAAGATTCTTTATTAGCCAATGTATTTGGTCAGGTTATCGTTAACAATCAAGCGCTGCAGAATATTTTTACGGCGGGTGACAATTCCTCCTACGAATCGATTGGAACCAATGCCCATACAGCTCAATCCGCGGTTCGGAAGGGTAAGTTAGTCGCGAGAAATATCTTGCGCCATGCAGGTTTTCCAGGCTTGCTTGAACCGTATATACATCAGGATTTGGGTTACGTGATTCATCTCGGTCCACATGATGCCGTCGGTTGGTTGGGTACGCAGAACAACATCATGACAGGCATGCCCGCGTTAGCAATTAAAGAAATCGTTGAAGCACAATATGATTTGCTATTGTCAGGTATTGATACCTATGTGGTCTGATTTATTCGCAATTAAAAAAATCAGACCCTATACTAAGGAAACGCTGATTAATGGTTAATGCTGGTATCGTAAACTCAAATTTTTGGGCTGAAGAAATTCACTATCAGATCTTTGATTGTCATCAGCTTGCCATGAAAAAAATGTTCCGCACCAGGTAACAGCACAATCGGTTGTGATTGTGGCCTTGCCCAAGCCAAGATTGATTCTGGCGTAACGACATCATCTTGCTCACCCTGAATAATTAAGACAAAACAGTTTTCTTTGGGTGGCATAGGAGCTTTCAAATGTACGATGGATGGAGCAACCAAAATGAGATATTCAGGATTCAATTTTTGCGCCGCATGCAGTTGAATGCCCCCTCCAAATGAAAAACCCGATAACAGCAGTGGTAGATTCTGATACTCAATCAATCGCTTACGAATTTCTTCTGTTACCGTTAGCACATCCTCCAACTCTCCTATGCCTTCAGCAAAATTACCTTCGCTTTGACCTACGCCACGGAAATTGAACTTAACAGTGATAAATCCCAATTCAAGAAACGTTTTGAATAACGTATAAATTACTTTGTTATCCATAGTTCCACCATAAAGTGGATGCGGATGCGCAACGATCGCGATCCCTTTAGGTGTACCATCCGGTTTCGCTAGTACCGTTTCCAATTTTCCAGCAGCGCCCTGGATAAAAAACGCTTCAAGTTGGGATGATTTCATTTAAGTCATGTTTGCCAAAGGAAAATAACTATCGATTAAATTTTTAATCGTTCAACTACATTTCCTTTAATCAAGTGCTCATCAATGATCTCATCAATGTCTTCTTTATCGATATAGGTATACCAAGTTTCATCCGGATAAACCACGATTATCGGACCTTCATCGCATCGATCTAAGCAACCCGCATTATTAATACGGATTTTTCTTTTGCCATCGAGCTTTAGTGATTTTATACGTTGTTTTGCATAATCGCGTAGCTCTTGCGCGCCAAAATTATTACAACATTTGGCATCACCTTCACGCTGATTGGTGCAGAAAAAAACATGATGTTTATAGTAGCTCATGAGGTCGTTTTAGCATTTTTGATTGTAACAATATACAGAAAACATGCCTTGTCATCTGTATTAGAAGTATTGATTTTACCTATTATCTGGTTAATTTAGAGCGAACCCAATCCTTGAAAAATTATCTACCAAACGGAGAATTTGATCCATCCGCATCTGATGGCTGCTTGTCCGACGAAGATTGACCAAAAGGTGAAGAAGCCGGTTTATTAGATGATCCAGAACCTGCCTTGGGAGCGAAAGGTGACGAAGCAGCTGCACCGCCAGCACCAGCAGCCGGTTTATTAGTAGCTCCGCCCTGGCCGGCAGCTCCTTTGGTATCGCCCGGTTTATGTACAAACTGCCAATCCTGATAGGTTTTTGCTTCAGCGAATTTTTTGAAATGCTCAGGAAATCCGCTTTTCTTGATCGGCTTTCTCTCAGAGAGGCTGTATACGCCGGTTATTCTTTTTTCTAAATTTGTTCCAAGATTTGAGCCGATAGCTTTTCCTGTTGCAGAACCCGCGGCAGAACCTGTTCCTGCAGGATTTGTAGTAGTATTTTTGCCCGTTCCAGTCGTAGAAGCTGCCGTTCCACCCGGCGTTAAGCTATTACTTGAGCCTTGTGAAGTGTTAGCAGCCGCACCACTACCTAAACCGCTCGCTCCACCCATTCCAGTGTTTCCTCCTGCGGCCGTATTACCTGTCGTAGCCTGATTACCAGCAGCAGTGTTTGGATTATTGGCTGCAGTATTACTCGCAGCCGCGCCTTGATTCGCACCCGCCGGCGTTTCCTCGACAATGCCCCATTCAGTCGTATTAGTAATAGGATCGATATACATTTTGCGTAAATGACGTACCACATTCGGTGTGCGCTTATCCTCTATTAACTCTTCTAAAGTTTTAGGATATTGCTTAGTGCCAGTACTTTGATAGGATTTAATAGCCATGCGAAATTGCTCACCGATGAACATCAGTTCCGCTTCTTTTTCACGCTGGGATCTAGCTTGCCAAACATGCGCGGCTCCGGCCATGGCAATGCCCGCAAGCACAACCGTGTAAAGTGCCCAAAGGTAAACAAACCCTCGTTGTGTTGAACGAAGCATAGCTTATTTTAAAAAATTAACTGGTGTTTTTTGTTCTACCATTCTTCATAAAACGACCCATCCAAAGCACGCCCTTGATAACCACTATGTACGTTATACACGCCTGAATCAACCAGATTAGGCGGCGGCATGACAATCCAAGTTGCTTTGCTTTCTGTAAAAGGGTCTACAGGGATACTTCGTAAATACTTTTTATCCACCATCTCTTCCAAATCCAATGGATATTTGCCAAAATCTGCATAAAACTGATCGATCGAATTTCTCATCATGACAAGATCTTGCCGTAAAACCGCTTCTTTTGCTTTTTCCAACGAATTAAAATAACGCGGCGCGACTAAACTCAGCAGCGTAGCAATAATAGCCATCACCACCAATAATTCAATCAGCGTAAATCCTTTACATTGATAACGATTTTTCATACCGTTAAAGATCACCATTCCTTATAAGGAACTCCATTGAGCCCCTTCACTTCGGAAAGCGAATAGACATCATAAACATCATCACCTTCCTTAGGACTATCTGGAGGGCTTTCATAACTACGTTTTCCCCAAGTATCGACAGTTGGAGTAATTACCCCCATGCCTGCGATATCCAATTCTACAAACATAGGATCACGTGGAAGGCGGCGCAGGAAGTAAATATTTTTCTTTTCCGGGCTTTTCGCATCCGGCACTCCCATGACTAATTCCTCTAAACGTGGCGGATATCCTGATTGATCAGCTTTCTTCGCAATCCGTCCATCGTCACTGGCCTGCTTATAAGCGTCAATGGCCGTGCGTATTTGCCGCAAAGCAGCACGTAATTCGATTTCTTTTTCCCGTTGTATCACTAATTCCCGGAAAGGCAGCGCGGCTGTCGCTAATATCGCCATGATACCGATCACAATCATCAGCTCTATTAACGTGAAGCCACGTTGCCTTCGTATCGGCAGCATCAAACGAGGCAAAATCATAAACTCGTACTATTTAATCGTAACAGTAACTGGGGTCGGTAGCGTTACCTCCACCGATTCACCCGTTTCGATATTTTCTCCAGCAGCGCTTTGCACACTGATTTCGGTCGATCCTGGACTAGTGGTAATGACTTTGAAGCGTAATTGAGTTGCCATTCCTAAAACCTGATCTTGTCCTAATTTCAGCGTTCGAGAACCCGATTTAGGACCGCCATCCAGTAGTTCCAGAGCGCTTGATTCATAACTCAACTGAACATCCGAGTTAACGGTAGGTTTTGCACCGACCAAACGTAAATTCACCGAAAACTCTTTATCCAAACCGACATTACCTGGTCCTTGCAAAGTCAATGAAGGTGGCACATTAGCTGCATTTGCAAATGGATTCGGAACATCTGCAGGGGGTTGTTCTGCAGCAGCAAAAGGATTTGCTGCTGCTCCTCCACGCATACTACCTGAACCGCTTGCAGCAGGTGCAATCGCAAGGGATTGCGCTGAAGTGCGTTGAATCTTGACGGGTAATTTTCCAGCTTCACTAGCGGTACCAAAGTGATATTCATTTTCCATATTGGTTGGCCTTGGAAGATTTCGCACGATGCGCGGCGTAATCAACAAAACAATCTCAGATTTAGTACGATCGACTTTCTGATTAGAAGTTAATCGATCTAATCCTGGAATATTTAATAACCCCGCAAGCCCTTTGATTGATTTTGTATCCCGGTTATCCACCAACCCTGCCAAAACTTGTGTTTCCCCATCCTTCAAAGTTAGAATAGTTTCCGCATTACGTGTTCCGATCAAGGGGGCAATCGCGTTACTTGGTCCCGCGATATCCGATATTCTAGTACTCACCTCGAGTGTGACTTTCATTGTCACATCATTATTCAAACCAATCCGTGGCTCTACATCGAGCTTAACACCCAAATCAACAAAGGTTGGCGTCGATGTGACAATAGAGTTAATTCCTGGTTGCACATTGGCTGTAAAAAATGGTCGTTTTTCGCCAATATGAATTTTCGCTTTCTCTCGATTACTAACACGAATTCTAGGATTAGCCAATATATCCCCGGTCGATAAAGTTTGCATAAAATCAACTGTAGCTTGATTGGTCATCCCAAAACTTTTAAGCCCTTCGAAACCGAACTGACTGACTAGCGCTCCGGTGATCCCGGCAGGAGGAACAACAGCACCAGCCCAACTGTACTGCAGTGATTGAGGAAAATTAGGCCCTAATAAGAAATTGTTAGAACGTGAGACCTCCAAAATTGCTACATCCAAAATCACTTCGGGTTCTGCCAAATCATTTAAAGTCACCAGTCGTTCTGTCAAACGAATTGCTTCAAGCGTATCTCGCATAATAAACAGATTAAGCTGTTCGTTGACATAAATATCTTTTGCTTTGACAATACCTCTTACCATTGCCACCATTTGCTTGACATCGGTATGAGCAATCTGAAAGCTTTTTACCACCAATTCTTGATAGTCTTTAACCTTTGCCGGGGTATTAGGATAAATTAATAGCGTATTATTATTTAAAACCTTATAGGCCAGTTGATTAGTCACTAGCAATAGCTTCAAAATATCTTCAATCGTGTTTTTTCGTACAAAAATAGAAACCTTTGTTTCCTGACGAATATCTTTGTCAAAAACGAAATTGATCCCAGCGGTACGCGACATGATTTCGAATACTGAACGTAAATCGGTATCCTTAAATTCCATGGAAACATTTTTCTTGAATGCTGATTCCAAAGCTAAATCAGTCACTTCCGGGCGAACCATCATCGCATTGATTTGCTCGATCAATTGCCGTGCCTGCATTTGCTGCGGATTCTCTTGCAGCACAGCACGTACAATCGTTTCCGCTTCAGCGACATTATTTCTAGTCAAATGCTGCTTAGCCGTCTCGACAATAGCAATATGCCGCCGATCAAGTCTAATTAACTCCAACCCCTCCTTGGCACGTTCATTGGCAGGAAACATATTCAGGATACGTTGATAGCCTTTCTCCGCGCTTGCCAAATCACCAGAAAACCGATTATTTTCTGCAAAGAACATCAGTTTCATAGCGATTTCATCTGACAAACGCACTAGCACGGCGCGTATTTCCTTATCTTCAGGTTGCTCCCGCGCTGCTAGCTGTATTTTTTCCAAACCAATTTCAAATTGTCCTTGCTCGATCAGTTTTTGACCTTCAATGAAATTTTCATTTCTGTTTAAAAAAGTCTTGTTATTAATTGCGCAACCTGCCACCATCACAATTAAAAGCGCGATAACAACACATCTCCAAATTTTCATCACATTTTTCCTGCTAATTTATTATTGATCGTGAGCGTTTGTTTGATATTGAGCGGCAAATAAGTCAAGCTGACACTTTCTTCGTTAATCGCGTCCAGACGATATTGATCTGTGATCTTTCCACCAATTTTTGCAATATGATTATCTTTTGCTTGCGATAAAAAAACCCAAGTTTGATTATCTGAAATGGCCTTTCCAGCATATTTAAACGGTACCGACGGCGCTGTAGGCGGAGGGGGCACAAATGCTTTTCTTGATTGCTCTTCTCTAGCGGCCTGTTCTTCTGGGTCAATAGGCGGCGGCTTTGGCGTCCAATTGGTAGAGGCGAATAACTCACCTGCTTTTGGATTAAATTTTCTTTGTCCGAGTTTACTCACATCTAGAGTCTCCGCACTATTTTCCTGTTTTTTTACCGCTCGTTCGTTAGCCGATCTGGACACTTGAGTCGGTTCTACGGTGCTGATGGTATCCTCCGTTTCTTCATTTTCAACCATTGCAACAGCAAGTAACGTTGCAACCAATGCTGAACCGATCAATAGTTTGCGTTTTTTTTCAGAAGAATCCATAGCTATTTGTTCAAATAAAGATTGGCTTCGAGTCGCACTTCAAGAATTTCAGAGGTCACATTTTCGCGTCTGATTGCTACCGCAGAAATGGCCATTGCCGGGACAGCTTCCAATGCAGCCGCGATAAAAGCACGTATTTGTTTATAGTTACCGCGTACCGGCAAAATCATTTCATAGCGTGCCAACCGCGCATCCGCTTCGTTGATCAAACGATAATCGCTGCTACTCAATTCAACATTTTTTTCTTTCGCAACGCGGGTCAATTCACGAATCCAAAAAGGCGATGAATCAATCGCAGGGAAAAAATCGTAAAATACTTGCAATGCTTGGTCTCCCGACATTTTTATGCCACTTTCGGCCAAACTTCCGGTTTGAATGGATGCCAACTGAGCTTGCAAGGTATCTGCACGTGTTTTTAATTTCTCTAATTCTGCATCATGCGGTAATACTGCTGAAAACAAATAAATCAGTGTCGCGGCCATCAATCCCAAGCCAATTTTTCCAATAGAACCGATACGCCCCAGATTCCAGCGAAGCTGTGGCAACAGTTGATTCAAACGGGCTTGTGCCGTTTCTGTATTCCAATTCAAGAAATTACGATCCATGCCGCGGATAAAAGAAAAATAATAGGTTTATGAGGATTATCTTGCTTGATTTTGTAATTGACCAAGTGCACATTCTGAAAAATTTCTTCTCGTTCAAGCGCCTCGACGAAATCGAGCAATTTTGCCATATCTTTGGCTTCACCATTAATACGTAAAACACGATTCGCCACATTGGGTTGCAATGATAACAGCGCGACTTCCTTGGTCGAGGCATGCTCGATGGCATCAAAAAGACCATCCCACGGCAAATTAATTTGATCCAACACGCCATTGGCTTGGCCTATTTCTTTACGGATTTCTTGGCTGAATTCCCGCACACGCGATGACGTGCGAGCACGCGGCGCAATTTTTTGTTGTTGCTGTTTTTCCAATCGCTCTACACGGGTTGTCCAATAATTTATTTCCTCAGTAACATGACGATATTGAAGAATCGTAATCACCAGAAGAAACAAACCCACCACCAAAAGAGCAATATCGACTTGTGGAATGGCTTGTTCTTGATAAGGAAATTTTAACTTTAAACGAGACATTATTTATTTTACGCTGCTTGCACAGATAACGATGGGAAATAACCCGGAGCGGGGTTTTGTTCATTCGGTAATGCTAACAATGCCCAACCAGAATCGGGAGGTAATGCTAACTGTGTTAACTGTGGATAATCCGGCGCAAATACATAAGCAGTCGCTTGATGTTCTTTTGTTCCATACAAAATCGCTTCTTGAGTCAATACAACCAATAACTCTTCCGAAAGTTCTTGAGCATTTTGAAACAACACGCGCTGATTACGAATACTCTTCCAAATACCGTCCACGATAATCGCAGTACAAATTCTTCCAGGTTCTGCAACCGCTAAATAAACTTTCTGACCACTGAGTTGTTTTTGCCAATGATCGTAAACCGCTGCCAAATAAGGCTCGACCGCTTTTAGTTTAACACCAAGCCGCTTCGTCATTTCTTGCAATTGCATCATCAAATCACGCTCAATGGCTGCACAAACAGCACCCGTAGCAGGACTCCAATCACTGATACTCAATTCCCAAGATTCGATTCGGTCCGAATAAATTTCACGCATCCGAAATAATGCATAAGATTTCACTTCTTCCGGGGTAGTGATTTCCTGTTGCGGCGGCAAAGTTACATAACGAACAAAATGATTCGAAAGTATCACGGTAAGCTCTTTACCTTTGGTATTCGCCAAGTGGTTTTCTAAAACCGCGAACGCATTTTGCCATGACGAACTATTTTCCGTCTTTACGCAATGAATAGTCTCTCTGCTCAATTGCGCCACTTTGAAACCACGTTGAAAATGAACAAAATCAACGCGTTCAGGAGCTAAAAAAACATAAATTTGATCACGCCACGATGGTGACACGATTGGCCTCCTCCAAACTGGTTGCTCCTTGCTTAACCATATCCAAAGCCGCTTCTCGCAGGAAATGCGTACCATTGTTGCGCGCTGCTTCTTTAATACGCCGAATAGGTTCTTGTGCCACAATCAATTCGCGGATTTCATCGTTCAACAATAAAATCTCAGCAATTGCATTTCTACCCCGATAACCACTACCACGACAGTGTCCACATCCTTTTCCGCTGCGGAAATGATATTGATCCGCCTCGGTAAGCGGAATACCGGATTCGACAATCTGATCATCATCAGGGCGTTCATCCACTGAGCAATGCGTGCACAATAACCGCACCAAACGCTGCGCGACGATACCATTTAATGCCGACACAAAGCTATAAGGATCAACACCCATATGAGAAAAACGGCCAATAACATCAAACACGTTGTTTGCATGAACGGTAGTAAACACCAAGTGCCCCGTCAATGCCGCTTGAATGGCAATTTGTGCCGTTTCTGCATCACGAATCTCACCTACCATGATCTTGTCCGGATCATGCCGTAAAATCGAACGCAATCCACGCGCAAAGGTAAGACCTTTTTTCTCATTCACTGGAATTTGCAACACACCTGCGAGTTGATACTCAATAGGATCCTCGATGGTGATGATTTTATCATGCCCTTTATTGACCTCAGAAATGGCTGCATATAGTGAGGTTGTTTTACCACTTCCCGTTGGTCCGGTCACCAATAACATACCATAAGGTTCTGAACTTAAACGCCGGATGCTGGCAATCGAAGTTTGACTAAAACCCAACTGATTCAACGTCAAACCTTCGAGATGATCGGACAAGGCTTGGCGGTCCAAAATACGTAACACCGCATCTTCACCGAAGATACTTGGCATGATCGAGACACGAAAATCGATTTCACGTCCTTGGATCGAAATCTTGAAGCGACCGTCTTGCGGCACGCGGCGCTCGGCAATATCCAGCTCTGACATTACTTTAATTCGGGAAATCACCTGTTCCGCCAAATCTCCGCCCTTAATGACGCCAATCGAAGTTAACACACCGTCAATTCGATATTTGATGGCCAGCGCGCCAGTCGTCATCTCGAGATGAATATCGCTCGCCTGCGATTTATGCGCATCATACAACGTCGAATGTACCAGTCGCACCACTTGACTGGTACCTTCATTAATGCTTTTTAATGAAAGATCTTCGATGCCGCTTTGAATTTTATCTAACTCGGTCGATGGCAACACTTGATCCATCGCACGCATGGTTTTTTCCTGTTGTGCGAAAAAAGCCGCCAAATCAGCCGGATGCACCAAACGCCATTCAAATGAAAAGTTAAACCGTTCTTCTGCCCAAGCTCGCAATCGATTGGAAAAAGGATTACTGACAGCCAACAAGTAACGTTGCTCATGACGAAACAGTGCGCATTCGTTCATCATCGCCTCCGAAAACGGAAGCAAATCAAACACCGGGGTCAGCATATGAATGTCTTTCATATCCATCACCTGAATATGCAGCAGTTGACCCAGTTGCCGCATCAAATCGTCAGAAGCATAACCATCGGTATCTTCAAGTATTTGTAAGACAGAAATACCCTGGCTCATCGCTCGCTGACGTGCGTCAGTAAGCCGATGGATATCCAATGGCGGCTTACTATCAACAGTAATAGCAGGTTCGTTCAATTGATACTTCCTGCCAATTCAAAGATTGGCATGTACATCAAAATAATGATTCCGCCAATCACGATACCAATAAACGCCATCAATAGTGGTTCGATCAATTTGGTGGTCCACTCCACCCAGCGAGCAATTTCCTCATCATGGAAATTACCGATTCGCTCCATCATATCACCCATTAATCCCGTTCTTTCCCCTACCCTCAACATACGATTACCAACGGCGGTAGTCAGCCCTTCCATTTCCATTGCCGTTGAAATCGTTTTGCCTTCGCGAATGTGCTTTGCAGCCGCTTCCACCTTGGGTCTAAAGTGTGCCTGTAATAACCCACTAACCATATTTAACGCCTGTGTAATCGGAATACCGCCTCGTAACAACATTCCCAGTGTTTTATAAAAACGCGCGAGCTGATACACGCGCATGTGTTCACCGATTGCAGGAATGCTCCACAAGAATTGCAATAGTTTCGCCCGAAAAGCAGGCCTAGTGACGATATAAACTGACAAAATCATTAAAACAGCAGTGACGATTGTCAATTCCCATCCGTATTCGTGAACAAATTGCCCCCATTTAATCAATAACAGTGACAACCAGGGCAAATCGCTATTCATATCATCATAAATCGCGCTGAATTTTGGCACCACAAATACCATCAAAAAAATTGAAACCAAAAATCCAACAACCAGTAATAAGACAGGATAAATCGATGCGCCTACTAATTTTTTCCGGACAAAATCCATTTGTGTTTGATAAGTGATAAAACGCGTTAAGGCTTCAGCCAGATCGCCCGTTTTTTCACTAGCACGAACCGTTGCAATATAGAGTGGCGGAAAAAATTGCGGATATTCTTGCAGCGCTTGCGAAAAAGTCACACCCTCGTAAAGCTTGGCCAGAATGCTTTTAATCACTTTCCGGTTACTCGCGTCTTGCTCTTTCTCTAATAAAGTCTCTATGCCTTCCACCAAACTCAATCCAGCAACCTGCAAAGAAAGCAGTTCTTGACTAAAATGCACCAGTGGAAAATTACTTTTTGATTTCAAAGAAAAGCCGGAAAAACTGCGCTTTACGCTCAGCACCATGCCGCCTTGTTCAGTCACCTGCTGGCGCGCCTCTTCCTCGCTATTAGCTTCTAGATGCAGCAGCACAGTGCCTTGCCCGGATAGCACAGCTTTTACTTCGTAACGCATGATTGCGGCCTAGGATCTACCAATTCTTGATATCGGCTGCCTCGCCCTCGCCACCTGGTTGACCATCTTTCCCATACGATAATAGATCAAATTCCGCACGCTCTCCCGGATATTTATAGATATAAGGCCGCCCCCAAGGATCCGATGGAGGCATTTTTGCAAGATAAGGGCCTTGCCATCTCGATTCGTTACTGGGGCGCGTGTTTAACGCAGCCAATCCTTGCTCAGTTGCAGGATAACTGCCAACATCCAAGCGGTATTGATGTAACGCTTTTTCCAGCGCATCAATTTGCGCCTGCGCCATTTTAATTTCTGATTTTCCTACTTGAGAAAAATATTTTGGCCCCACATAAGCCGCCAACAATCCGATAATCACCATAACAACCAATAATTCCAACAAAGTAAAACCACGTTCTGTCGCGACAGCGTGCTGTTTCTGCAAACGTAACATATTCATCCTCTAACTTTAAAAACTGAAACCGCTTATTGTACTTTTTCGCAAGACAATACTTACATCAATATACACATGTTAAGGGGGTTATATTACAGGGTCAAGACTTGCAAGATCACTAATGCTTTATTTTAATAAATAAAAATAGCATACGGCATTGGTAATATCTTAACACTCGTAATCATTGATAGTTTTTTAACCGCTCAAAATCCACCTTCAATCTGTGATAGATAAGATATCATTGTGCAATTTTAATTCTTCCATTGTCATGAATTGGCTTGATCTTCCGCTTACAAAATATGCCCGCGGCAACATCCGGCTGCCGGGATCAAAAAGCATTTCCAATCGCATCTTGCTGCTAGCCGCACTATCAAGCGGAGAAACCGACATTCATGACCTACTTGCATCCGATGATACGACACGCATGCTGGAAGCGCTGAATCAACTGGGTGTTCCGATCGCCCAAATCGGTGAACATGATTACCGCATAACCGGACAAAACGGAAAATTTCCCGTCACCTCCGCAGATTTATTTCTCGGCAATGCAGGCACAGCCTTCCGTCCATTAGCCGCAGTTTTATCGTTAATGAATGGACAATATCGTTTGTCCGGTGTTCCCCGCATGCATGAACGCCCAATCGGAGACCTTGTCGATGCGCTACGACAATTAGGCGCAACCCTATCGTATTTAGGTCATGAAGGGTTTCCACCACTACACATCGAGCCTTTCACACCTCACAATGAACAATCGATCAACAAAGTCACCGTAAAAGGCAATGCTTCCAGCCAATTTCTCACGGGCTTACTAATCGCCCTGCCGTTGACGCAAAAAGAATCTATCATTCATGTCGCTGGCGAACTCATCTCCAAGCCCTATGTCGATCTTACCATCGCGCAATTACAACATTTCGGTGTACAAGTCGAAAATCAAAATTGGCAATCATTTCGCATACCTGCTTCACAGATCTATCGATCGCCAGGATCGCTTTCCGTCGAAGGCGATGCTTCTTCCGCTTCCTATTTTCTAGCAGCAGGCGCAATTGGAGGCGGTCCAGTAAGAGTTTACGGCGTGGGTCGCGATAGCGCACAAGGTGATGTTCATTTCACCAAAGCTTTAGAAATGATGGGAACAACGATCACTATGGGTGAAAATTGGATCGAAGCCAGCAATCCTACATCAAAAAACAATGAGAAAAAACCATTACATGCAATCGATTTGGACTGCAATCATATTCCCGATGCAGCCATGACTTTAGCAGTTTGTGCTTTGTTTGCCAATGGTTCAACCACATTGCGCAATATTGCCAGTTGGCGTGTCAAAGAAACTGACCGCCTTGCGGCAATGTCTTGCGAATTAAGAAAACTGGGCGCGGTTGTCGATGAAGGCGCAGATTATTTACACATTATTCCACCCGTTGATTTATCCGCGAATGCCTCGATTGACACTTACGATGATCATCGTATGGCCATGTGCTTTTCACTTGCATGTTTTGGAGCAGCGGTTAGAATCAATGATCCGAATTGTGTCAGTAAAACATTTCCAGATTATTTTAAAGCGTTTAATCAAATCACTCAATCACAATAAGCCTGTCGACTATAATTCATATGATGAAACAAATTCCTGTCATTGCAATCGATGGCCCCTCAGCATCGGGCAAAGGCACTGTAGCGCAATTGGTCGCAAAATCCCTTGGATTTCATTATCTGGATAGCGGCGCTTTATATCGATTAGTAGCATTGAAAGCCATGCAATTGAATATAGCCATCACGGATCAAATACTGCTGGCTACAATCGCCAAAAATCTTAACATCGAATTTAAAAACCAAGAAATTTACCTGGATGATTGCATTGTCACGCAAGACATCCGTGCCGAACAATGCGGCATTCTAGCATCGCAATTGGCAGCCTATCCGCAAGTTCGTGAAGCTCTTACCGAGCGTCAACGAAAATTCTGCCAACCGCCCGGATTGGTTGCCGATGGACGCGATATGGGCTCGACTATTTTTCCGCACGCCTTATTAAAGGTTTTTCTCACCGCCAGTGCTGAAATACGCGCTCAAAGGCGGCTTAAGCAGTTGATGGAAAAAGGTATCGATGCTAATATCGATATTCTGCTGCAAGATATACAAAAACGTGATGAACGTGATAGCAATCGCAGTGTAGCTCCTTTAAAACAGGAGATTGATGCGCGTTTGCTCGACACCACATCACTAACAATATCGGAAGCACAGCATCAAGTTCTATCTTGGTATAATGAGATCGAACAAAAAAATCGTGCCTGGACTTAAACGACACTTGATCTATCTATTTAGACTAGTGGACTTTTTCAAGCATTTTTATTAACTTACTTAACCTGTTATTAAACATCAAAGTTTATTGCAGGGAATCAACTGGGTATCTTTAAATAATGACTACAGCTTCTTCCTCCGTTTCAACAACTTCTGAAAATTTCGCCGCACTCTTTGAAGAAAGTCTTTCGCGTCAAGAAATGCGCATCGGCGAAGTGATTACAGCCGAAGTGGTACGCGTCGACTACAACATTGTAGTAGTGAATGCCGGACTTAAATCCGAAAGCTTTATTCCTGTTGAAGAATTTAAAAACGATCGTGGTGAAATAGAAGTTAAACCGGGCGATTTTATCAGCGTCGCTATTGAATCGTTGGAAGATGGCTTTGGCGAAACCCGTTTGTCGAGAGATAAAGCAAAACGTCTTACCGCTTGGCATGATCTGGAAGAAGCCATGGAGAGCGGAAAAATCGTTACCGGTATGGTCAACGGTAAAGTCAAAGGTGGACTCACCGCGATGATTAACGGCATACGCGCATTTTTACCTGGTTCTTTAGTCGATATCCGCCCCGTTAAAGACACCACTCCCTATGAAAATAAGGAGATGGAATTCAAAGTCATCAAATTAGACCGTAAACGTAACAACGTAGTGGTATCTCGCCGGGCTGTGTTGGAAGCGACACAAGGCGCGGATCGCGAATCGCTGCTATCGACGCTACAAGAAGGCGCAGTGGTTCAAGGCGTCATCAAAAACATTACCGACTATGGCGCTTTTGTGGATTTAGGCGGCATCGATGGATTGTTGCATATCACTGATTTGGCATGGCGCCGCGTCAAACATCCTTCAGAAGTCGTTAACATCGGCGATGAAGTCACGGCCAAAGTATTGAAATTCGATCAGGAAAAAAACCGTGTTTCCTTAGGCATGAAACAACTGAGCGAAGATCCTTGGGTTGGATTATCCCGTCGCTATCCTGCGCACACTCGCCTATTTGGTAAAGTCACCAATCTAACGGATTACGGTGCATTTATCGAAATCGAGCAAGGTATTGAAGGGTTAGTACACGTATCTGAAATGGATTGGACCAATAAAAATGTTTATCCGTCGAAAATTGTCCAGTTGGGTGATGAAGTCGAAGTAATGATTTTGGAAATCGATGAAGAACGTCGCCGTATTTCACTCGGCATGAAACAATGTCAAGTCAATCCTTGGGAAGAATTTGCTTCCAAACACGAAAAAGGCGATAAAGTCAGCGGTCAAATCAAATCGATTACCGATTTCGGTGTATTTATCGGACTTCCCGGCAACATCGATGGTCTGGTTCATTTATCCGATCTTTCTTGGAATCAAACAGGCGAAGAAGCTGTTCTAAATTACAAAAAAGGCGATGAAATCGAAGCCATGATTTTGTCAATCGATGTTGAACGTGAACGTATTTCGCTCGGAATCAAGCAAATGGAAGGCGATCCTTTCACTGCTTTCGTTGCACAGTATGATAAAAACAGTATTATCGAAGGCACAGTAAAAGCTATTGATGCCAAAGGCGCTGTCATTGCATTGAATGATGACGTAGAAGGTTACTTACGCGCTTCAGAAGTTTCGCGTGATCGAGTTGAAGATATACGCACACATTTGAAAGAAGGCGACAAGGTTGAAACAATGATTATCAATATTGATCGCAAAAACCGTACGATCAATCTTTCCATCAAAGCCAAAGATAAATCGGATGAAACCAGCGCTTTACAAAAAATCAAAACTGCACCAGCTAATGCTGGAACCACAAGCTTAGGAGCACTCCTTAAAGCGAAGATGGATAGCAAAAACACCGAACAGTAAAGGAAAAAATTAATGACGAAATCTGAATTGATTGCGCGTCTGGCTGCGCGTTTTCCGCAATTAATTGCAAAAGATGCCGAGCTTTCTGTTAAAACGATTATTGATGCCATGTCAAAAAGTTTAGCGCAAGGACAACGTATCGAAATTCGGGGTTTTGGTAGCTTCGATTTAAATTACCGCCCACCCAGAATGGGGCGTAATCCTAAATCGGGCGACAAAGTCAAAGTTCCAGAAAAATATGTACCGCACTTCAAAGCGGGCAAAGAAATGCGTGAACGCGTTGATTATAAGGAAAAGAATTAGTCAGCACCTAACGCGAGTGGTTTGTTTGACTATAGCAAAGTGATTCAAGGATTGGCATGGATCGATAAACATGCTAATCCTTGCCTGTGTAGCAAAAAGCTCATGCACAACCAACAAAATGAGTGCTATTAACAACACATATGGATACACCACGTTATGATGAAAACGATTATTTGGTTTCTACGAGTAACAATTTTTGCAATCCTTGCGTTATTTGCTTCGCAAAATTCGCAAATTGTGACTGTGCAGTATTATCTGAACAAAACAATTGAACTCCCCTTGAGTGTCGTCATGCTTGCATTTTTTGCCTTGGGTGTTCTTATTACCTTGTTTTTTACCGTGTGTGATGTACGCTCAAAAGACAAATAGTATTTAATTTCGCATTTATTCAATTTCCTGGCGTGAGCGAACCTCGTATTATTGTTGCATTGGATTTCGATCACGCTGAAACCGCGCTCGATTTCTGCAAAAAATTATCGCCACAATTGTGCCGGCTAAAAATCGGTAAAGAATTATTTACTGCAGCCGGCCCCGCCATCATCGAAAAACTTGCCCATCAAGGGTTTGATATTTTTCTTGATTTAAAATTTCACGACATTCCCACGACGGTTGCCAAAGCATGCAAAGCCGCCTGTGAACTTGGTGTTTGGATGATCAATGTGCACGCATCCGGTGGGAGAAAAATGTTGATAGCTGCCCGTGAAGCAGTTCCTCAAACCTCAACTCGATTGATCGCCGTCACGGTACTCACCAGCATAAACGAACACGATTTACACGAAATCGGTTTTTCCAATTCCCCTCAAGAACTCGTGTTAAAGCTCGCGCATTTGACGCAAGATTGCGGATTGGATGGCGTAGTTTGCTCAGCACAAGAAACTGTCGTACTTCGCAAGGAACTTGGCGATAATTTCTGCTTAGTAACACCCGGAATTCGTCTGATCAACAATAGCAAAACAGATGATCAAGAAAGAATTACCACGCCGCGTCAAGCGATCGTCAATGGCTCCGACTACCTAGTGATCGGCCGTCCGATCACGCAAGCGTCTGATCCTTACCAGACGCTGCTTGACATACAACAATCGATCACTAGTTGATCCATCATCCAGCACAAAACCGTCAAGCAATTTGTAAAGCTTTTAGAATCGGCAACCGCTTTTCAATGAATACTTTCGCTTGCGACGTCAGTTCGGCAATACTCTCGTCAAGTGTTTCAAGCGTTTTTCCTTCTTTAATAAGCTTCTGTCCTTGTGATGAAACAACCTGCCACACTTGCTTTGCAAGTTCGACAGGATCCCTCACACCTTGCGAAAATCCTAACAGAAAAAGTTGCTGGAAACGATCGACATTGATTCCACCACCAGTCACTGGACTGGCGAGATAGATAATATCGCCGTTACCACGTGCTTTACTGATTAAATAAGCATTTAATTTGTCAGTATGTTTTTTAGCTGTTGAAATTTGAGTATCGTTTTGCGCGACAGAAAGAAAACCTGTATTTGTTAAGACCATGATGGCTTGTAACAACTGTGGAAAGGAAATATTTTTACTCGCAACCTCCTTCTCGATTTGAGCAATTGTTTTAGTTTTATAATCAGACAGAAAATCGATAATAGGAAAATAGACCTCTTCCTTCATATTCGCTTCACCATGCGCACCTTTCACTTTCAAAGATAGGTTTTCACGTGTGTTAGCCAGAACGACACGTTGCATACGCAGCTCTTCAACGCGATCCAATACATTATGCTTGCGAATCCCCTTCACCCAATAATCACGGCGGAATTGCTGATTAACCATGACATCACGTACACCTTCACGAAAAATCGGATCGGGAATTTCTTTCAGCAGTGTTTGCTGTTCTGCACTCAAATTGACATCATCGACTAGATCAAAGAAATTCGCTGAACACGCGAATTGCGATTTAGCTGAAACCAATTGTTGCGCAATCTCCGAAAAATATACCGGATGCCAATCTCGATTAAAATATTCATGCGCGAGATAGTGTCTATTAAGGTCTTTGAGTTTTTTAAAGCGCTCCTCAACATTCGCGCTATCACGCACATAAGCAGGATGGGTCGCAACCAGTTTATCCACAAAGTCGATTGCGTCATCAATACGCTTAACAATAGGTCGACCCACAGCGCCTAACGATTCCGCATATTGCGACATCATGTGCCGCATAGGTGCAAAAGCAGCCCAGCCCGGCAATGTGTTATAGCTGATGTAAAGTACGCCACCGATTTTGAGCCTACGTCTGACAAACTCTATGATTAATGCACGATTCTCATGCGAGATCCAGCTCCAGATACCATGCAGACCAATAAAATCAAAGGCTGGCAAATCCGTACGTGTTACAAATTCTGCAAAGGATTCATCATAAAGCTTAGCTTGCGCACCGGTGATACCATTCAATTCATTAGCAAATCCGGCCTGACTTGGATTAAAATCGGTACCACTCCAATGGATGCTCGTAGCTGCAGCATGCAAATTAACGCTCATCCCCTGACCGAAACCTAATTCACACGCATTTTCAAATTCAGGTAAAACCAACCCGGCATTCAGTAAAGATAACTTTGCTCGCAACGGATTCAATTCAGGATAATATCCATACGTATAGTCAATCTCAGCTACATATCCTGCTGTCCAATCATTCATTTTCGATTCTCAACGATCTAGAAGTTTATTATTTGAATTAAGTAGTTATTTAGAATTAACTATATTTGTTCTATCTTGATTAGAAATTTTAGAAAGAAACGTTAGCAAAAAAAACCCGCTTCTATTTCAAAGCGGGCTTTTTTCTTTTAAGAATCCTGCTGTAACACAGGATTACTTATTTTATTAACAACTACGCAAATGTAAGTGCATTAGTTGCAAGTGTTGAGGTTGAAAGATCCAACGTTCCTGTCAATTTAACAGCTGTATCCGTCGCGTCCAATGTAGCACCTGCACCCGTATCATCTACGATATAAGTATTACCGCCATAAACACCCCATTTCAAATCGGTGCTAGCACCAGCAGCCAGGAGATTTAACGCGGCTGCTTCCGTCGTTGCTGCACTTAAATCGACTTTTGTTGTAGTAAACGCAGTGGCTGCAGCAAATTTAATAATATCGCCTTTAGTGAAATCGGTGATGGAGGTGATACCTTTGAAATCTGAACCAGTTAAGGCGAGACTTACATCAAATGTATCATTGCCTTCTTTACCTGTCAGAGTAGAACTGTTAGCACCTGATTTCAGCGTGTCAGCAGCGGTACCACCGATGATAATATCGCCTAGTGAACTACCTGCTGTATACGCTTGCGTATTACCTGTAATGGCTAATTTACCTGTTGCAGCAGAACCATCCACTTTACTACCAGTACCACCAACAGTTGCAGCGATAGTCATTGACAAATCTGCATCGCCTTTAATCGTAATGACTGAATTGTCTTTATTCGCCAAGTTAGCACCAAGTTGGTTTTCTGAATTACCCAAAGAAGTTATCACAACGTTGGTAATTCCCAATAAAGTTATAGCGCCCGTCGCAACTGCAGCGGTAGCAGAACCTGAATCAACGGTAATGTTGGTTGTACTCTCACCCACTTTATTTGCTATCGAAATAGCTGTACCAGTAACGGAATTATCAAGAACAAAATTTGATGCGTTATTTGCATTCGTGAAAGTTCCATTCGCTGCCGCACCAACTTGTAAATTCTTAATGTCGGTATTAGTGATAGCAGAAACATCTACCCCTGAACCGGCTACTGTAAACGCAATTGTTTCAAATCCTTTAGTTGCATTGACTTTAGCGGCATCAGCAGTAGATAATGGCGCAGCTTCTGCGACAGCCAGCGTATCATTTCCTGCACCACCATCAAGTTGCGATCCTGCCGTTAAGGCAGTTACACCGCCTGCAGCTAACGTCAGGTTATCATCACCCTCGCCACCCGTAAAGGCAAATGCTGCATTGGTAGCCGCAGCCAAAGTCAAATCAACATCACCTGTCGCGGTTGACGCATCAACCGTTTTTAGAACGGTTGATGAACCGCCTGCAGTTACATCATCAAAAACATTAAAGTTACCACTTCCTTTAATAACCAATTTATCAGTCAATGCACCCAAGTCTAGAGTCAGAAGATTGTTGGTTGTACCATTAGAAACAATAGTCTGAGTTGTTACTGCACCAGCAGTAATTAAAAGACCTTTTGCTGTTGCTGCATCCGCTGCACTTTGAAAACTATTCAAAGTCACAGTTGAAGTAGTATCAGTAGCAGAGCCCACCCAAGTAGTATCAGCAGTAGTAGCAGCACCGCTAGCTGTTGCCAAACTCAACGTTTGTCCATCCGTTGTCGTCACGGTACCAACACCAATTGCGTCATCGATTTGAATAGTGGTCACACCTGTCAAAGCTTTGGTATAAGGTGTAAAATCAAGCGGCCCCGTACCTTTGACAATCTGAATAGTCTCAACATTTTTCATGGTAGGAAGAGCGGCAACCGAAGCCGTAACACCCACCATTTTCAACGTATCAGCGCCTGAACCAAGATCAACTTGATCGGTTGTCTGTGCCGTTGTGCTATCGCCAATAAGAATATCTCCACTAGCCTTACCATTAATAATGTCATTTCCTGTAGTCAGTACTTGGGTGTTAGCGGTAATTGCAGCAGCGATTGCTTGTGCTTCAGAAGCATTATATGGACGATCACCCGTTACTTGACTAAACGCATTTCGCAACACATCTAGGTCCGTTGAGTTGCTCAATATAGAGAAAGGTGCTGCAACAGCGACTTTGTTTAAAAATAAATTTTTTGTCGTTTGAAATTCTGGAGCCACCGTGCCGCTCAGATAAGTAGAGGCATCAACAACTACTTTACCGATACTTTCACCTGCGTTCAATTTAGTTTCAAAGTAAGCCTTTGCTTGAGAACCAGCACTGGTAGGATTGTTATCTGCGGTTAAACCAAAATTCTTCATTAACAAATCAACTTTGTCAGCAGGAGTGACTCTTCCGCCTAAAACTTCGTTAATAAATATAGGGTGATTCGACAGAAAATCCGCCAATTGTTGTTGCGTCATCCCAGCTTGAACTGCCCCCGCCAAATCATTCAAGTAAATTCCGCCCGGCGCCGCATCGAATAAACCTACAACAACCTTCAAAATCCCATCGCGTTGGTCTGGATTTATGTTTGTTACCATGAAGAGCTCCCTCAGTAGTAGAATTAAAAAACAAAAAATAAGTAAAACACTTGCAAGTTTTTCACTTTATTCTTTATAAGCATTTTAAAAAATAACACTGTAAACCAGTCAGTATTTTTCAAATGCCATTAAAGCCAAGTTAAACCTCATTCTGCACAAAACCCTTACGCATTGCAAGCACAAACGCAAGGTTTCTTTTACACACTGTTGTAAATATCCAACACTAACAACGAGAAGTATAATGACGAGGGATGGCCACTCAAACTTTGATATTGAGGGAATATGTTGTTTTTATCCTTGCACATTGTAAACAACTTTTAGACAAATTGTAATAGCTTCAATACTATTTACGTTATAATTTGGGTCTATTTGTTCTTGAGTGATTCTCTGTTGTTATTGTGCAAGCTTCGAATTCATTGTCACCTATCTCCATCCTTTCTCTTCCCAATAGCTTCATAAAACACAAAACGCTTATCTTCCAGCTTGTCAAAAGGGAAATCATTAGCCGTTATCGGGGATCGTTTTTAGGGATATTGTGGACAATTATCAATCCGATTTTGATGTTGGCAGTGTATACATTCGTGTTCGGTTTTGTGTTTAAAGTACGCTTAGACCCAAGCGTTAGTTTTGAAAACGATCATTTTTCCTTTGCCTTGCTGCTATTTTCAGGATTGATCGTGTACAACATCTTTTCTGAAACGCTTTCACGCGCTCCAGATTTGGTTTTAGCGAACACCAATTACGTTAAAAAAATTATTTTTCCGTTAGAAATCCTACCTTGGGTCAATCTTGGTGCGACGTTGTTTCACGCATTAATTAGTGTATCCGTGTTATTGATCGCCTTTCTATCGATCAACCATTTCATACACTGGACGATCATTTTCATCCCTATTATTCTTGCACCATTCTTATTGTTGATTGTCGGAATTTCATGGTTTCTGGCGGCAACCGGTGTTTTTGTCAGAGATATCGGACAATTCATCGGCTTGCTGTTAACGATGTTACTTTTTTTGAGCCCTGTTTTTTATCCTGCCGAGGCTCTGCCCGAATCGCTTCGTGATTATTTGTTCCTCAATCCGCTGAGCTTCATCATCGAACAATTACGAGCAGTTATTTTACACTGCCAACTTCCGGATTGGACAGGACTGGGGATTTACGCCCTAATTGCTTGGTTATTCGCGCAGCTTGGCTTTGTATGGTTTGAAAAAACACGCAAAGGTTTTGCCGATGTCCTTTAATAGCAGCACGTTTAATGATGGCGACGCCATCAAGGTACAACAACTTTCAAAATGCTATCCGCTTTATCATCATCCAAAAGACCGGTTGAAACAATTTTTGTGGCCGCATCGTTGGTTAGGTACTCGTCAGTATTACCGTGAACTTTGGGCTTTACGTAATATCAATTTGTCGATACGGAAAGGTGAAGTAGTCGGCATCGTGGGACAAAATGGTTCTGGCAAATCCACGCTATTGCAATTGATTTGTGGAACCCTTACACCGACGCATGGTCAAGTTTCCGTAAATGGACGAATCGCTGCATTGCTCGAATTGGGCGCAGGATTTAATCCAGAATTTACAGGACGCGAAAATATTCACATGAATGCCACCATTTTAGGTTTGACTCCATCCGAAATCGAGCAAAAAATCGAAAGTATTATCGATTTTTCAGGCGTGCGCGATTTCATTGATCAACCGGTGAAAACTTACTCTAGCGGTATGTATGTTCGATTGGCTTTTTCTGTGGCGATTAGCGTCGATCCTGATATTTTGATCATTGATGAAGCATTGTCTGTAGGAGATGGCGTTTTTGCACGAAAATCGTTTATGCGCATCATGGAAATGCGCGATGCTGGAAAAACTATCTTATTTTGCTCACATTCCCTGTTTCAAGTGGAATCACTGTGCGCACGAGCAATTTGGATTAATCACGGCGAAATTATGATGGATGGAGACTCCGCACAAGTGGTGACCGCCTATCAAGCTTTTTTGGATAAAAACTCTCCAACATCAACGACCGCTTATAAAAGTGACAACGACACAGTGGAAAATAATGATCAACCTGAAAACAATGCTCATCCGGTTGCGGTAACTGCCACCAGTAATAGCGCTCACTTTAAAAAAGTTAAATTGTATATTGATGGCAAACACACAGAACAATCCGTCGCATACAGCGAACAATCACAAATCATGGTACATGTTCATTTCATATCGGATCGGAATTTACCTTGCCCAACCGTAGGCATCACACTATCCACCCAGGATGGGCGCATCATCTCTAGCGCGGCCACATGGGAAGATAACTTTCATGTTGATCGTGATGCCGCTGGTTCGGGAAAAATTTGCTTGCGTATCGATCAAACACCATTACTGAAAGGCGATTATTTCGTAAACGCTTACTTGCTTTGCGAACGTGGGTTACATATTTATGATGCGATAGAAAATACTATTACATTAAACATCAAACAAACTGGACGTTTACAAGGTTTTTTTCCTATTCCGCACACTTGGCTTAATGACAATCCATGAGCAGCTCTATTCAATCTCCGTTAACACAATCTGTGCAATCCACTTTACAGAATTTTGAACCGCTTGAACCAACCGTCAACATAACAACGGATACCAATGACTCATATGGATTTTTGCCGTTTCCGTGGAATGCGTATGCTCAAGCGGCATTGCTGCAAGAAAACAAGGTCATCGGATTGCATTACGGATTATTCTTTGAAAAAACCACGTCTTATAGCCAGGCACAGCAATCAGCAATAGCATTGTTACTCAACAAGCTACCTGTCGATCCCTGCCATATACTACTCATCGATCAAAACTTTGACGTTCTTTCATCGCAGATAATCGAACAAGGCCATACGCTCCATAAAATATCCGATTTAAACATTAATTCTAATTCTAAAAATATCCCCCTAGATTTGGCAGAATTAAAAGAAGACCTTGATGTAATTCTCCGTCATGAATCAATATCGCACAGCGACCCATTGGCCATTTTTAATCAAGCATTGGATTTATTGACGCCCTCAGGCAGCATGATCGTATTGGATGAATTTGTATTCAAGCCCAGTCAAACCGAAGAACAAAAATTACCTTTACTCAATGATTTCATTGCACTTGGAGAAAGATTGGGATTCGAACTAATTGAGCAACAAGATTTATCGGAACTTGCCGCACCCACTTTGGATTGTCGTTTAGCTGCCATATCGACTCATCGTGAAAACTTGCTAGAAAAGTTAAACCTGACGCCCGAGCAGCTCACGCAACTCAAAGAATGGAATCGTATTAAGCGCCATCACTTTGCAGCCAGTTATTATGGCTATGCTTTGCTACATTTCAAAAAAACGGTGATGCCAAAATGGCGCATACACTTTTTGCGAAATGAGCACCGCCCACAAATGCAGGATTTGTTTTCTCGAATTTTCCAACAGGAGATGCCTAATGCGCTATGGCAATGGAAATATGCTACGGAAAATTCCTGCGCCATCAGTGCTTGGCGTGATGACAAATTAGTTGGACATTATGGCGGCATAGGACGCAGCATTCTATTTTTTAACAAACCGGAAAATGCCGTTCAAATTGGCGATATCATGGTCGAAAGCAGAGAACATAGATCTTTAATCAGGAAGGGACCATTTTTTTTGATGGCATCTACTTTTCTTGAGCGTTATATCGGTTATGGCAAACACTATCTAATTGGGTTTGGCTTTCCCAACATACGCTCAATGAAGATCGCTGAAAAACTTGGATTTTATGGTGAAGTGGGTGAGATGGTGGAGTTATCGTGGCAACCACAGTATCGCTCACCACTGGTAAAGACCAATTTAAAACCGATTGATCGCGCCACTAAATCGAATATCAAAGCAGTTAACCAATGCTGGCAGAAAATGGCGTCTAACATGCAAACTTCCATTATAGGCGTACGTGATTGGAATTACGTTCTAAAACGCTACCTCAATCATCCGACTCAATCGTATCAAATCATTTTGGTGAAAAACCGCTTATTTCCGAGTCCTCGCGGGGTTTTAATCTTGCGATATGATAATGAAGAATGCGAAATCATCGACATCATCGCACCGTTGGCAGAAATTCCACTCCTGATTACACAAGCCAGAAGATTGGCCGCCCTAAGCAACTCTTCACGGCTATTTTGTCGGATTACTGCAAATTTCGTCAGCTGTTTCGAGCATACCGATGCAAACGAACAACTCATGCCCATCAAGATACCTACCAATATATGGTCCGATGGCCCTGCTGCAGAAACGCTCAAAAACCGCTGGTGGCTAATGGGTGGTGACATGGACTTCCGGTAATAAACCGCGGCATTTCCTTTTATTTCCAAAATATTGTAATCCCCACAAAACTATTTAAGATAAAATTGTCGCCCAAGAATTGGATATATTTCTTCCGGCACTATTTATTGACTTTTTTCGTTGAGATTTTTCTTGGAAAATTTACTTGTCCCTTATCAAGCCGTCCCGCACTTTTCCTGCACACATGCGTTGGTATTTGCACCCCATCCTGATGATGAAGTATTCGGTTGCGGTGGAGCCATCATGCGTCACGTCGAACAAGAAATCCCTGTCACTGTCATTATCGTCACGGATGGCGCATTTGGTTTAGATGCTGAAGAATCGTCTGCTTATATTTTACAGAGACAACAAGAAAGTATCGCTGCGGCCGAAATCCTCGGCTATGGTACGCCGCAATTTTGGAAATACTCCGATCGTCAAGTTACCTATAGCGAAAAATTTGTTCAAGAAATTCTCAAAACAATCCAAGACAGCAAGGCAGACCTAATTTACGCGCCTTCTGTTTTCGAAATGCATCCTGACCATCGCGCCATCGGCATGGCGGTGGTTGAAGCCGTCAGAAGGATAGGCAAAGATACTCACATTGCATTATATGAAATCGGCATGCCGATGCGACCGAATAGTTTACTAGACATTACCGATTTAATTGAACGCAAAGCCGCTGCGATGTCGTGCTTTACCTCCCAAAATACCAGGCAACGCTATGATTTGCATATTGCTGCATTAAATCGATATCGTAGTTATACCTTACCTGCTAGCATCACTGCGGCCGAGGCCTATATTTTGCTTTCTGCCGAAGAATTAACACAAGATCCACTGAAGCTATATCAGTCTGAATATTCTCGGCAAAAAGCATTAGGATTGGTTTTAGATGATCAAGATATTCCTTTAGTCAGTATTATTGTTCGTAATAGCAATCGTCCTACATTGTCCGAGACGCTAGATTCTGTGGCTTTGCAAACTTACCCAAAGATCGAGGTGGTATTAGTCAATGCCAAAGGAGCAACACATTCCGATGTCGGTGAATGGTGCGGAAATTTCCCCATTCGCCTGATCGATAGCCATGAGCCACTCCCTCGTAGTCGCGCAGCCAATGTTGGACTCAAAGCCGCGCATGGAAAGTACCTGATTTTTTTAGACGATGATGACTGGTTAAAGGCTGATCATATTAATAATCTGGTTCAAGCGATCGAAACGCACCCACACATTAAGGTTGTATACAGTAGTGCAGCCTGCGTCGATGAAAACAACAATCCGCTTCCTAATAAATTCGGTCAACCTTTTGATGCAACTCGGCTGCTTGCTGGAAACTATATTCCTATTCATACCGCACTATTTTCCAGAGAGTTAATCAATATTGGCTGTTTGATTGACGAATCGCTGGATGCTTATGAAGATTGGGATTTCTGGATACAAGCATCCACATTCACTAATTTCTTACATATCGATAAAGTGACCGCCACTTATCGCATCAACCCATACCTGGGTTCCGCAATCCATACAGATAACAAACTCATCGAATCAACAACGCTCAATATCTATCAAAAATGGCTTCCAAGATTAAATAACCGTCAACTTATTGAGTTGATGGCATCAGTACGTTCTAATCAAGCTAGAGGGGATCAATTAAAAGAGCATGAAAAGCAGTATCAACTGCTATTAACAAACTCGCAGCAACAATTGGAACATCAACTGACACAACATCAACAGCAAGTTAATGAGCAATCGCATCTATTAAACGAGCTGCAAGAGGAGCTGCAAGAGCTTACTAAATGCCTCAATGAAAAAGAGAATCTGATTTCAAGCCTTAACGCTACGATAAAAGAAATCAACGGCTCAACCAGTTGGAAAATTACCCAACCCATGCGGTGGTTTGTATTGCGTTCTCGAAAACTCTATGAGATTTATCGGAAGTTTCGGGAATTGACTGTGCTCTATGGGGGAACTAAACCAGTTTTTCATAAAATATGGTCGATCCTCAGGAAAGAAGGATTATCCGGCCTATCCAATCGATTTTCGCGAATCTTTTCTTCGCATAATAACAAGATACATTCAACCCCTTATCAAGAGTGGATTGAAAAATTTGACTACATGAATGACGAATTGCGTAACAAGATGCGCAATAGAACTGAAAATTTTGCTTACCAACCGTGCATATCGATCATTATGCCAACCTATAATTCCAATATTGACTGGCTTACTGAAGCAATCGAATCCGTTCGCAAACAGATTTATCCTCACTGGGAACTGTGCATTGCGGATGACGCATCTACAGACAAGGCAGTACAAAGAATTCTCCAACAATATGAACAATCAGATTCACGTATTAAAGTAATTTACCGTTCCCAAAACGGTCATATTTCTGCCGCATCTAACAGTGCCCTTCAATTAGCAACAGGAGAATGGATTGCACTACTGGATCATGATGACTTGTTGAGTGAGCACGCATTATTTTGGGTTGTAGATACACTACAAAACAATCAAAGCGTACAATTGATTTATTCTGATGAAGACAAGATTGATGAACACGGAAAAAGAACGAATCCTTATTTTAAGCCTGATTGGAACAGGCAGCTATTTTATGCTCAGAACTATATTTGTCATTTATGTGTATTTCGAAATAATATTTTAAAAAAAATAAACGGATTCCAAATCGGATTAGAAGGCTCTCAAGACTATGACTTAATCTTACGTTACTTGGAGCATGTAGATTTTAAGAAAATTTATCACATTCCGAGAATACTTTATCATTGGAGAGTACATAATAACAGCACCGCTTTTTCTAGCAGCACGAAACCCTACGCTATTTTATCCGGAGAAAAAGCATTAAATAATCATTTTAAAAGACAAAAAATCTTTGCAACGTCGGAATATATTGGTTACGGTTATCGAACACACTATTCTTTACCTTCCGAGCCACCATTAGTCTCTTTAATTATTCCAACAAAAAATGGCTTTTCTTTGCTGAGCCAATGCATAGAAAGTATTTTAAGAAAAACCACTTATCAAAACTATGAAATCCTAGTTATCGATAACAATTCAGATGACAAGAAAACGCTTAGTTATCTACAAAAACTAAATGATGAAAATGACAATATCACCATAATTAGAGACAAACGCCCCTTCAATTACTCTGCCTTAAATAACGAAGCAGTAAAACTTGCAAATGGCGAGATCTTAGGACTTCTTAATAATGATGTGGAAGTCATATCACCTGAATGGCTATCTGAGATGGTTGCAATTGCACTACAACCTGGTATCGGAGCTACTGGAGCCAGGCTTTGGTATCCCAATGATACTCTTCAGCATGGCGGTATAATAATTGGTATAGGAGGAGTCGCAGGGCATTCCCATAAGGACATGCCACGCAATGAACATGGATATTTTTGCCGTGCGAGTCTGACTCAAAACTTTTCTGCTGTTACTGCTGCCTGTTTAGTTATTCGCAAATCTATTTTTAATGAAGTAGGCGGATTAAACGAAAATGACTTAAAGATTGCATTTAATGACGTTGATTTCTGTTTGCGAGTTCAAGAAGCTGGCTATAGCAATGTTTGGACACCCTTTGCAGAACTTTATCATCACGAATCAGCGACCAGAGGTTATGAGAATACTCCAGAAAAAAAAGAAAGATTCGCAAGAGAAGTAGAATATATGCAAAGAAGATGGCAAACTGCTACTTATAGTGATCCGGCCTATAATGTTAACTTAACACTTATTTATGAAGATTTTTCATTAGCAGATTATCCACGATTAGATCTTTAACTACATAAAAATTCCACCGTTAAAGAAATCTTGTTCCGTTAAAAAATTTAGCTTTTGTTGAGTACAATATGATCAAATCAACACTTCAATCCTCCAATAGGCATAAACTTTGAAAACATTGTGTACTGATATTGTTCCGATTATCGTCACTTATAATCCAGATATCTCTACACTTAAATCTGCAATAAAAGCGCTTTCTTCTCAGGTAGAAACAATCGTTATTGTCGATAATGGTTCAAACGATGACATTGGAACTTTCCTTGATACATTAACTGAAACAGCAGTTAATAAAATAAAATTACTAACCCTTAAACAGAATTATGGTCTTGGCGCGGCTTATAATCGTGGCATTGCAATTGCCCGCCAACTAGGGGCAGAATTTATTTTGTTGTTAGATCACGATAGCATCCCACAGCAAAATATGCTGGAAAAACTACGCAATGCATTTGTTTATCTTAAAGAACAGGGAAAACCAATAGCGGCCGTTGGTCCTCGCTATTCCTTTCCTGATAAAACTTACCTATCTGAATTTATTCGCATCACTCCCAAAGGATTCGAACGCGTTCTCTGCAAAGATCCTTTTGAGTATATACGCGCTGATTTTTTGATTTCTTCAGGTTCGCTCATTTCGCTCAGCGCATTAAATCAGATAGGTGATATGGACGAAACTTTGTTCATTGATCATATTGACACTGAATGGTGTTTACGCGCTCAATCCAAGGGATTTCAAATTTATGGTGTATGCGAAGCAATTATGTTTCACGCTCTTGGTGACAAACAAATTAGGGTTTGGTGGAAACGTTGGCGAAGCATTCCTTGTCATCAACCTTTTCGGTACTACTATATGTTTCGCAACAGCGTATTGCTTTGGCGGCGTACCAATATTCCGATTACATGGAAAAGTGCAGATCGCTTGAGAATAATCTATTTACTATTTTTTTTCTCCATTTTCTCTCCGAACCGAATAGCGAATTTGAAAATGATGTTAAAGGGCTTGACACACGGATTACGTGGCGTTTCTGGAAAACTATAAGCCTATTAGGATAAAATGCTTTTATGAGCACGCAATTGCCTATTTCGGTCATTATTGTCAATCACAATGCTGGAGAACTGCTATCACAGTGCGTTAAAGCCGCGTTGAATCAAGCTGATGAAGTCATTGTAATAGACAATGCATCGACGGATTCCAGTATTGCAAAACTTTCGCAACGCTATCCTCAAAATGATTCTCTTAGCATAATTCTTTCACAAATAAACTATGGTTTCGCCACCGGTTGCAATATGGGATTAAACGAAGCGAAACACTCTTTTATTCTTTTCCTTAATCCAGATTGCCTGCTGGGAGAAAATTCGCTCCGTCGCATGCTAGAAATTCTCCAATCCGATGACCGAATCGGCATGGTGGGTGGTTATCTAGCGAATCCCGATGGTTCGGAGCAAGGTGGTGGAAGACGCGCCATTCCAACACCTTGGCGTGCTTTTGTTCGTGCTTTTGGATTGTATCGTTTGGAAAAATTTTGGCCGCAACTTTTTTTTGATTTTCATTTGAATAAACAACCGTTACCGAATGAACCGATTGACGTCGAAGCAATTTCCGGCGCCTTGATGCTAGTAAAAAAAGGAGCCATCGAAGATGTCGGCCGTTGGGATGAACAATATTTTTTGCATTGTGAAGATCTCGATTGGTGCATGCGCTTTAAGCAAAAAAATTGGCGCATTGTTTTTGTTCCCGATGCCCTAGTAACCCATTTTCAAGGCACTTGCAGCCATACTCGGCCTTTTTTTGTTGCTTGGCATAAACACAAAGGCATGTTACGTTTTTATCAGAAATTTTTCCGTGATAAGTACCCGGGTCTCTTGATGGGACTCATTTCTATCGCTGTGTGGCTCCGTTTTGCTGTCACTGTGATTTTTCACACAGTCAATCAAGGGCGTAGTTTTTTAAAATCTCGCCTATGAACAATCAAACCATTGGCATAATAGGTGCGACTAGCATGGTAGGTCAATGCTTGATACAACACGGAATAGCTCAAAATCATCACATCACTGCTTTTTCGCGACAGTTAATCAATCAAAATCATCCCAATGTGAATTGGCAACAACTTCCTGCACTCTCAATAAAGGCAACTGAAACCATCCCTTATTGGATATACACCGCCCCTATCTGGACATTACCGGACTATTTCGATTTCTTATTAAGCTTCAAATTGCAGCGAATTGTCGTATTATCGTCAACCAGTCGATTTACCAAACAAAATTCCTCTAACTTGGATGAACAAGCTATCGCGCAAAAACTTGCTGAGGGGGAAAAATTACTAGAATCTTGGGCCAATTTGCATGCGATAGAATGGATTGTTTTACGTCCAACATTGATTTACGGCTATGGGAGAGACAAAAATGTTGCAGAAATCGCACACTTCATTCAACGTTACGGCTTTTTCCCCGTGCTAGGTAATGCAAACGGCTTACGGCAACCGATTCATGGCGATGATGTCAGCGCAGCATGCTTCTTAGCCCTCTGGGCAGGTCATATCAGTAATCGTGCGTACGATATAACCGGCGGCGAAACCTTATCTTATCGTCAAATGGTTGAGCGAGTTTTTGCCGCACTGAAACGCACGCCGAGAATTATTACCGTACCTTTTTGGGTTTTTCGTGTCGCTACATCACTGATAAATCTTTTTCCTCGCTACAAGCATTGGAACATGACGATGGCAACAAGAATGAATCAAAATTTAGTATTTGAAAGTATAGAAGCAAAGCAAGACTTAAATTTTTCGGCTAGGCCATTTCGGCTCGAAACGAAAGATTTACCTAGTCAGAATCAATGATCAAACGCTATAATGAGCGCCACTTTACCTAAGGAATACCTTTATCATTCAATTCACTATCAATTCGGTGATTTCGAGAAAACATTTTGTTCCTTAAAAATTTACATTTTTGAGTTTTTACTGATCAGTGAAATTTAAATTTAAAACACCTCAAAACGAGATCGCACAAATACTTGCTGGCTTTAAGAAAACATTCCGCAACATCGGTGTTTTCAGCGCTGTTATCAATGTATTGATGCTGATGCCAGCCATTTATATGCTGCAACTGTACGATAGTGTACTCACCAGCCGTAATGAAATGACGCTATTGATGCTCACGCTCATCATGCTCGGAGCCTATATTTTTATGGGTGCGTTAGAATTTGTTCGAAGCTTCGTTTTAATACGAGTTGGCGCACAACTTGATATGAAGTTGAACAAGCGTGTGTATAGCGCAGCTTTTGAGCAGGGTTTAAAAATGGGCGACGGCAATGCTGGACAAGCATTGAAAGACTTGACTAGCTTACGTCAATTTCTTACTGGCAACGCTTTATTTGCGCTATTTGATGCCCCCTGGTTTCCAATTTATTTATTCGTTATCTTTATATTTCATCCTGCTTTAGGCTTTTTCGCGTTATGCGGCACGATCGTGTTAATCACTCTGGCTTACATTAACGAAAAAATATCACATAAACCGCTTGCTGATGCCAATACCATGGCCATTGCATCTTCAAATATTGCGTCCAACAATCTGCGCAATGCGGAAGTCATTGAAGCCATGGGTATGTTGCCGAATATTCAAGCACGTTGGTTTAAACTGCATAGTCGGTTTTTAAGTTTACAAGCGGAAGCCAGTGAAAAAGCCGGTGTCATGACTGCATTGTCAAAATCTTTTACCGTGACACTGCAATCGTTGATGCTAGGATTTGGCGCACTACTGGTACTGGAAAACGACATTACACCGGGCATGATGATTGCCGGATCTATTTTGTTAGGCCGAGCTATCGCACCGGTTCAGTTGTTAATCACTACTTGGAAGCAAATTGGCACGGCTCGTAGTGCTTACGAACGCTTGAATAAATTACTCGAGCAAAACCCTCCACGTGAACCAGGTATGCCGTTACCCAAACCACGCGGCGTTGTTGCGGTTGAAAGCGCAACTGCAATTCCACCTGGCAGCAAAATCCCTGTTATCAAATCTTTATCATTCTCGTTAGATGCGGGAGAAGTGCTGGGCGTAATAGGCCCCAGTGGATCAGGAAAATCCACGCTAGCGCGCTTATTAGTCGGTGTTTGGCCTGTTGCTTCAGGCAAAGTGAGATTGGATGGCGCAGATGTTTATTTATGGAATAAAGATGAACTTGGCCCTTACATAGGATACTTACCACAAGATATCGAATTGTTCGCCGGAACAGTTTCTGAAAATATCGCCCGTTTTGGTGAAATAGATGCGGATAAGGTGATCTTGGCTGCACAGCGGGCTGGCGTTCATGAAATGATTTTGAATATGCCCGAAGGTTACGACACCACATTAGGTGAAGGCGGCGGAGGACTTTCTGGTGGACAGAAACAGCGTATCGGCTTAGCGCGAGCGATGTATGACGATCCTTCTTTGCTCGTTCTCGACGAACCCAATTCCAATCTAGATGATGTGGGTGAGCAAGCGCTGCTGAACGCAATCATTGACTTGCGTAAGCGCGGCAAAACGATTGTTTTGATTACCCACCGCACCAGCATCATCGGTGTAACCACTAAATTGCTGCTCATGCAAGATGGTATGGCAAAAATGTTCGGTCCGACCAAACAAGTGATCGAAGAACTCACCAAACAACAGCAACAAGCCAAACAAGCAATAGCAGAAAAACAACAAAATGACTCGCAAAGCCCTTCAAACTAAGCAGATTGAATTATCAATCGGGTGTGATAAAAAAATCGAGATGATTTCATGGTTAACTGGACGCGATAATGAAACTTGTTCCTGAAAATAAACAATTAACCACGCAAGATATTCCTGCTGAAAGCACGCCTTGGGTGGATACCGATGAAAAAGCGCATACCCGCTTAGGTTGGTGGATCGTTTTAGCTGGATTTGGTGGTTTTGTGTTATGGGCTACCTTTGCACCGTTAGAAAAAGGCGTACCCGTTTCTGGAACCGTTGCTGTTGCCAGTCACCTACAAACCGTACAACATCAAACTGGCGGCATCATCGATGACATTCTGGTCAAAGAAGGCGATCATGTCAAAATTGGTCAATTGCTTGTTCGAATGAATGATGTCCAAACCAAAGCGCAGGCGGAAATCACTCGTGCCCAGTTGTATGCCGCCCGCGCCGTTGAAGCACGCTTGTTAGCTGAACGTGACGGTAACAAAGAGATTTTTTTTCCTACTGAATTACTATCACAGCAAAGTGATTCTCGCATTGCCACCCATATTTTGATACAAAACCAGTTATTTAGCTCTCGCAAACTTGCTCTACACCACGAAATGGCAGCACTAGACGAAGGAATTTCAGGTTTAAAAGTACAATTGCGTGGCTTAGAAGCATCCAAAGCCAGCAAACATCAACAATCCAAGTTTTTAGAAGAACAGTTGATCAATATGCGTGAACTCTCCAAAGAAGGTTTCGTGCCGCGTAATCGTGTTTTGGATTTGGAGCGAACTTTTATTCAATTGAGCGGAGAAATTTCAACCGATATCGGCAATATCGGCCGCACACAACGTCAAATCGCGGAACTAGAACAACGCCGCACGCAGCGTCAGCAAGAACACCAAAGAGATGTGAGACAGCAATTATCCGATATCAAACGTGAAGCGGAAGCATTATACAGTCGTCTCAATGGTCAAGATTTCGAGCTGGCGAATGTAGAAGTCAAAGCACCCGTTGATGGTATTGTCGTTGGTTTAAACGTGTTTACTAAAGGTGGCGTGGTTGCACCGGGTTTCAAATTGATGGATATCGTTCCTAGCGACGATATTCTGATCATTACGGGTCAAGTGCCTGTGCATTTGATCGACAAAGTTCATGTCGATTTAGCAGTCGATTTGATTTTTTCTGCGCTCAATCAAAAGAAAACACCCAATATATCTGGCATCGTGACGCAAGTATCCGCTGATCGTCTGACGGATGAACGTACAGGCATGCCCTATTACACGATGAAAGCCAAAGTCACGCCAGAAGGCACGAGAATGCTGACTGATCAGCAAATTAAAGCAGGTATGCCGGTAGATGTTTTCATCAAGACCGGCGAGCGCTCTTTGATGAGTTATCTGTTTAAACCCGTGCTAGACCGATTGCATTCAGCAATGAGTGAAGAGTAGCGTCATGATATTGATTAACAAAATATTTTCTAGATATTTTTATTGGATCAGTTTTTGGGTTTTGTGCAACATCAGCAATACGTCGTTTTCAATGAGCTTATTAGATGCCTATGAAGCAGCATTGCAGCATGATCCTACCTTTCGTTCCGCAATATACGAAAATGAGGCGGGACAACAGGCTGAAAAATTAGGCTTAGCCAGTTTACTGCCTAATTTATCCATGACACATGTACAAAGCAAAAATATTGGCTACCAAAGTCCAGATCCAATAACAAGGGTGCCTGGGTTTGTTCCGTTAAATTTTGAAAGTCAAGTGACTACATTATCTTTGCGGCAACCGCTTATTAACATGGAAGCAGTAGCCAATTATCGCCAAGGAAAAGCACAATCTGATTCAAGCCGTGCCAAATTCACGGGACGTAGCCAGCAACTGGTAGTACGTTTAGTGGAGACTTATGTGGAAACTCTGCTTGCGCAAGACCACGTCAAAATTGCAGAAACCCAACTTCAATCATTAGACGAACTGAAACGAGTCAATGAACGGATGCTGGAGAAAGGAGAAGGGACGACAACCGATGTGTTAGAAACACAATCGAAACATGCCATTGCTCAAGCACAGCTCATTGAAGCACAGGATAACCTAGCCGTAGCGCAATTAAAGCTTGAAACATTGACGGGACAAAAAATAACCAAACTGGAACGCTTATCAGATCTTTTTAATTATCGGGCGATTCAGTTGGAAGATTATGATAACTGGTATGCCATGGCGATGGAACGCAATGCGGAAATAGCCACGCAACGCCATATGGTAACTTCTGGTAAAGAAGAAATCAGGAAAAGTCAAGCAGGTCATGTTCCTCGTATCGATCTTGTTGCAAGCTTATCACGCAATCAAGCTGGTTCACCGATCACCTCCGACCGCGAATTCCAGTTAGCGGCAGCCGGTATTGAAGTGAATATTCCATTGTATTCAGGGGGTCGTGTTAGCGCCTTAACGGCACAAGCCAAAGCGAATCATGCTCGAGCTGAAGCGGATCTTGATGCAATGACAGATAAAGTTTTGATAGAACTTCGTAAACAATATAATCTGCTTCAGAGTGGCGTAAAGAAAATTGAATCTTTGCAGCTTGCGGTTAAATCTGCCGAGCTACTGGTAGGTGCCACTGAAAAAAGTATCCGTGGAGGAATTCGAATTAATCTGAATTTATTGGATGCGCAACAACAACTTCAAAAAGCCAAAAAAGATTTAGCGGAAGCTCGTTACAATCACCTATTAGCTTATCTTCGACTACAATTTGCAGCCGGAACTTTAGTGTTGGAAGATCTTCGCAGTGTAGCGAGTTACTTTACTTCTCAAAAATAATTAATAAATCACTCTCTTTAACTTAAGAGTATGATTTCATATCCAATAAGACCGACATAGCCAGTCAATGTCAGGTAAAGCATATGCCGCACACGAAGCCTCCACCAATACTGCATATCATGATGAATAGTTAATAAAACGATGGCTAATCCCGTAAGTGCTAGCTTAACTCCAATAAATTTTTCAATACTTTCATTCATGGCAGCTAACATAAACCAATTTAGCTCCTCACCACCGCGCGATAAAATGTTTAATGTAAGATGTGCGTCCAGGCTGCTCAACATCAATATAGCAAGGACGCAAAGCATTAAATGCCCTGGGTAACGATCAACGTAATTTAATTTATTCCACTTCAAGCGGCGCTCACCTACTCTACGCCCAGATTTAATGCCAATATGATAAAGACAAAAAAATGGAATATTGCTACGGCGATCTTTCGAATTTCGATTAAAGTTACTACCTGCCAGTTGATCCATCATCAATCTTTTCCTTTTTTATTATTCTAATTTTAGATTTTTCTGATTTTTTATACTGATCACTTTTTTACTGCCAGCAGTTTAATTTCAATTCAAAAAAATAGCAATTTAAAGACAAAAATATCAATAAAGTTAGTATCCTGTATTCGACCTGATTTCTTTTTAATTCCTTGGCATAAAAAAAATGATTGCCATTCCAAGAATTGAAATACCGGCACCGATCAAATCCCATTTATCTGGAATTACTCTCTCTATAATCAACATCCAAATCAAGGCAGTGGCCACATATACACCACCGTATGCCGCATATACCCTGCTAGCAGCCACCGGATGTAAAGTGAGAAGCCATGCAAATACTACCAGACTAATGATTGCAGGAAATAATAACCAAATCGATCCATCTTTTTTTATCCAAAGATAACTCAAATAACACCCAAGAATCTCCGCGATTGCCGTAACAAAAAAAAGCCCGATTGTTGCCAAGACACCCATAGCATGCGCTCTTATAAACTTTAACTATTCAAAGATGACTAATCCTGCGGCAAGACCACGGGGAATCACAAGTTTAAGCAATAAGTATGACTTATTCATCCCCCTTAACAATACAACTGCATATTCCATACTTCCCTATTAATTTTTTGCGGTGATGATGTCTATTCCATCAATACATATGTGTAACAGCATCCCGAATACGCGCAACCGGGATTACTTTTATTTCTGGTATCGCTTGCTTAGGTTTGTTCGCAAGAGGGATAATGGCTTGCTTAAAACCCAATTTAGCTGCTTCTTTCAGTCTTTCCTGACCTCGCTGTACCGGGCGAATCTCGCCTGCTAGGCCAATTTCTCCCATCACCACGGTTTTTTCAGTGATCGGCTTGTTTTTTAGTGACGATACGATCGCTAAAACGATTGCCAGATCGGCACCAGGTTCGTTAATTTTCACACCTCCTACAGCGTTGACAAAAACATCTTGGTCATAACAAGGAATCCCAGCATGACGATGTAATACCGCTAGTAGCATCGCCAAACGATTTTGTTCGAGTCCTATGCATAAACGTCGTGGACTGGGAGAACGTGCTTCATCGACTAATGCCTGAATTTCCACCAACAATGGGCGAGTGCCTTCTTGTGTGACCATGATGCAAGAACCAGCTACCTGCGTATCATGATGAGAAAGAAATAGTGCCGAAGGGTTTTTTACTTCTCGTAAGCCTTTTTCTCCCATCGAAAACACCCCCAGTTCATTGACAGCACCAAAGCGATTCTTGAATGCTCGTACCATGCGAAAACTAGAGTGCATATCACCTTCAAAATACAATACCGTATCCACCATGTGTTCGAGCACGCGTGGCCCAGCTAATGCGCCTTCTTTGGTTACATGACCGACCAAAATTATGCAAATTCCATTGGCTTTGGCGAGACGCGTCAACTGCGCAGCACATTCACGTACTTGCGCGACAGAACCGGGGGCGGATTGCAGCACTTCTGAATAAATGGTTTGGATCGAGTCGATTACAGCAATGGCGGGTTTTCGTTCTATCAGCACCGCTTGAATTTTTTCCAGTTGAATTTCAGCAAATAAATGCACCGCTTGTACGTTTAAAGCCAAACGTCTTGCGCGTAACGCGACTTGTTGCGCTGATTCTTCACCACTTACATACAACACCGGGTACTGCGCCGACATATTCGACAACGCTTGCAACAAAAGAGTCGATTTGCCGATCCCTGGATCTCCCCCGAGCAATACGACGCCGCCATGCACTAAACCCCCTCCAAGTACACGATCTAATTCATCAATTCCGGTAGAAAAACGCGGTTCTTCATGCGCATCTATGGTACTTAAGTTTTGTACTTGACTAGTGGCAGACTGGGGGCTAAATCGTGATACGGATTTTTCAGCGACGGCTTCGACTAGCGTGTTCCATGCTTGGCAATGTGGACATTGCCCTTGCCATTTAAGCGTTTGACCACCGCATTCATTACAAGAATAAATGGTTTTTTGCTTAGCCATGCAAATGGTTAATCGTACACCTCGGCCGTATTCAATGTGGCACCTCGTGCGTCTTTCTCAGAAAGTACCGGAGCATTGCCGGTAATAGGCCATTGAATGTTCAATGTTGAATCGTTCCAAATGATACAACGCTCATATTCCGGTGCCCAGTAATCTGTTGTGTTATATAAAAACTCAGCGTGCTCAGACAATACGATAAATCCATGCGCAAACCCTGGCGGAACCCACAACTGTTTTTTGTTTTCCGCGCTGAGCTTTTCTCCGACCCATCGCCCAAAGGTAGGGGATGAGCGACGAATATCCACCGCAACATCAAACACCTCCCCAACCACGACACGTACTAATTTTCCTTGTGGTTGTTTGATTTGATAATGTAAACCGCGAAGGACATGTTGAACGGAACGCGAGTGATTGTTCTGCACAAAGCTAACAGAATGCCCCACCGCTGATTCAAACTGACGTTGGTTAAAGCTTTCAAAAAAAAATCCTCGCGCATCTCCAAAAATGCGCGGTTCAAACAAAATTACTTCTGGGATAGCCAAAGGCGTTGCTTTCATTCTATATCTTACAAATTTCGTGACTAAAATTCACGTTTAAGAACTTCCAACAAATATTGTCCATAACCGTTTCTTGCCAAAGGTTGCGCCAAACGCTCCAATTGCTCTTCATTGATCCAGTTTTGTTTAAATGCGATTTCTTCCGGGCATGCAATCTTTAAGCCCTGACGGTTTTCTATCGTAGCGACAAACTGGCTTGCATCCAACAAAGATTCTGGCGTACCAGTGTCCAACCACGCATAGCCTCGCCCCATAATTTCTACATGCAACGCTGAATTTTCAAGGTAAATGCGATTCAAATCAGTTATTTCCAGTTCATTGCGTACTGATGGTTTAAGACTCTTCGTGTATTCGGTTACTCGTTGATCATAAAAATACAGCCCGGTGACGGCATAATGGGATTTCGGTTTTTTTGGTTTTTCTTCTAAATTAATGACATTTCCTTTCGTGTCAAACTCAACCACTCCATAACGTTCTGGGTCATGCACATGATAAGCAAAAACACTCGCACCTTCTGTACGTGCCATGGCGCGTGTCAACAAAAGGTGAAGGTCATGTCCGTGAAAAATATTGTCACCCAGTACCAATGCAGAGCAATCATTCCCAATGAATGTTTCACCAATAATAAATGCTTGTGCAAGTCCATCTGGCGTGGGTTGCTCGGCATACGAAATATTCAGCCCCCATTGTTTTCCGTCATTTAACAGCTTTTGATAATTGCCAACATCATGTGGCGTTGAAATGATCAAAATATCTTGAATACCCGCGAGCATTAATGTGCTCAATGGATAATAAATCATCGGCTTATCAAAAACGGGTAATAATTGCTTGGATACCGTTTGTGTAATGGGATAGAGTCGAGTGCCTGTACCGCCAGCTAGCACGATTCCCTTCCGCTTCGGAAGGATAGATTTTTGAGTATTTTTTGCTACTATAAGACTGTTTATGGTGGACATAAATAAAAATTCTGATATTTATTCTTTTTTCTATCAGCTTCTCAATACTGGTAAATAGATAAAGCGCTAAGCAAATAATGGATGAAGGATTGTACTATATTTACACGCACAACCTGGATAATTACAGTGCTCAGTTTTACGCTGCGTTAAGGTAAAATCGTCTCATTATGCATTTTTATCCAATCTATCGACGATTAATAAAAAAACTCGCAACTCAGTGGAAGTTATCTTTACTTCTATTATTTATTTTTTTTATTGGCGCAATCGTCATAGCGCTTTTTCCTATCGCAATTAAACAGCTACTCGATAGTATCTTTATAGAAGAAGATTGGGTGCTAGTGCAAAAATCGTTTGTGATGATTTTGATGCTCGGTATAACTCAAGCGATAGTCAACTTTTCTGGCAATCACTTAACACAAATGATTTCACGCGGATTTGGAATTAATTTTCCTCAAGAAGTATTAAGTAAATTACTAACGCTATCCATCGATCAATATGAAGATTTTATTAAGCAAAAAAAATTAAATGAATTGTTTCAAAACATCATCCAAATCAATTTGGTAACAATTGAAAAATTGATTTTACTGATTAAAGAAAGTTTTCTAATTGTTGGATTAAGTATTTGTATCATTTACTTACATAAAGATTTTCTGTTGTTAGCGCTACTGTTAACCCTCTCGATTATTTTTATTAAACAGATTGCAGCTGATCAGTTTAATAAAATAAATCAAGAATATCGAAAATCATTTAACAATGTAATGCACTCTTCCATACAATCAATTCAGCACTATAAGGAAATCAAGCTCAATCAAGGGCAAGCGTATGAAAGTTATCGTTTCGGCAAAACGATAAGCTTTGTTTTTGAAAAAAATCAACCGAAAATAGTGATTAAATCAGTCATTAATTTTCTCACCGAAATTATTGTGATGTGCATTATTGTCCTAAGTATTTATCTTCTCACGCTAGAAATAATGCATACTGGATTTAACTTTGATGAAACAATTGCTCTGATAGCAGCGACCTCGTTGCTATTCTTTTCCATATATAAATGGAAAATAATTTTTGCCACATTGAGCCTTGATACAAAACGTTTAGCAAAAGTCTTTTCATTTCTTGATCAAATAACTGATGAAGATAAAGAAGCACAGCCGCTATCAACCGTACAAGGAAAATTACAATTCGAACATATTCTGTTGGATGAAGTAAGCCAACCTGCGTTGACTTTGAACATGACCATTCTGCCCAGTGAAAAAATTATTTTTACTCAATATTCTACGGAAGCAAAAAACAGGTTAATCGATTTTCTTTTACGCTTCCAAAAAATCTCTTCAGGAAGGATCTTACTTGACAATCAATCGATTGAAAAAATTAAAATCGATGATCTCCATGCAAATGTCGCTTTAATTTCAAAAAATACTGTGCCACTTGATGATACTGTAGCCGGCAATATTGCTTATGGAGCCATGCGGCATGCAACGGAAACTCAGATAACATCTGCCGTACACGCATCAGCAAGTGCCTATTTCATAAAAACCATGCCTGAAGGATTGCAAACCAGAATCGGCAAGAATGGCGCGCAGATACAAGAAGCCGAATACATAAAAATTGCGATTGCCCGCACATTACTGAAGAATCCAAAGATATTGATTTTAGATGAAGTTTCAAACCTCAAAGAATTTGGTAATCCCAACGAAGGAGTATTAAAAAACTTGACTCAAAATAGAACCACCTTGATTTTCAGTAATAATGTTTCTTCTGAAGTCAATTGCGACCTTATCGTTAACTTAGAAAATGGAAATGTAATGAGAGGTTCTGTGAAAAATGCAATCCACTGATTCAAACGGTAAGCAATTAATTTGTGCGGACGACAAGTAACCCAGTTTTTTCTTTTTTTGTTGGTTATAGAAGATTTCTAATTGTTCGATGATAATCCTAATAGCTTGTGTCGGATTTGAATTTGGGTGAATACTCTTAGGAGCAAGAAACGCACATAACAATATTCTACTGAATAAATTGCTCTATACGCTACTCTAGATGTGGTTCCCCCGCGGCAAGACCGCGGGGGGTATTGCAAGTTAAAAAAAGGTTTGTTCGCAAAACCTCTTCTACTTTACCCTAAAGCAACTCGATTATTGATTTGTCCTAACGATTGTTCAACTTGATCTACCAATATAAGACAAAGTTCTCCATCTTCGAGACTTGAAAGCGCAGTATCGATTGCGATCGCTTCACCAACAATTTCGCTTACTTTTTGTGTGCGTCTAGCATTACCTAAACCTTCCCTTAACAAAGAGATGACTTCGCCATCGGCACGACCACGCTGACATTGGTCTTGGTACAACACGACTTTATCAAAAGCGTCACCTATAATTCGGGTTTGCTGACGAATGTCTTCATCACGTCGATCGCCCGCAGCACTTATCACAACTGAGCGCTTTTTCGATGGAATATTATCAATAGCTGATACAAGCGCTTGAATGGCATCAGGATTGTGACCATAATCCGCAATTAAAGTAGCGTTGCGATAATTGAACAAATTGAAGCGACCAGGTGCGGTTTGCGCATCACTCACAAAACTCTTTAAGCCTTCAGCTATGACTTTCCAATCCATTCCCAAAGCCCAAGCAGCACCGATCGCTGCCATTGCATTTTCAACTTGAAAATGAATATTGCCATTTTGAGTAAGAGGAATGCTTTTTAGTGATACTTTATGTATCCCATTCGAGTCCGAAGCAACGATATAACCATTTTCCAGATAAATAACGCGCTGACGTTTAGCATGATGCGTTGCTAATACCGGATGATGAAGCGTATCACGAGCAAAAAAGATTACTGATCCAGGGCAATGTTCTGCCATGCTAACCACCAAAGGATCCGAAGCATTTAAAACGGCATATCCACTTGATGCTACATTCTGAACGATGACTCTTTTAACTGCCGCTAACTCTTCCGCGGTGTTGACATAGCCCATCCCTAAGTGATCACCCATCCCTATGTTGGTTACGATTGCCACGTTACAGCGATCAAAACCAAGGCCTTCGCGCAACATGCCTCCACGCGCTGTTTCTAATACAGCAGCATCGACATCCGGATGAAAAAGTATATTGCGAGCACTGATCGGGCCGCTGCAATCACCGGTATCGATACACTGACCGTTGACATAAACGCCGTCAGTACAAGCAACACCGACACGTTGCTTATTTTTTTCGAACAGATTACCCATCAAACGAGCCGTAGTCGTCTTACCGTTCGTTCCGGTAACCGCAACGATTGGGATACGTGCATCCTCTCCCTTGTCAAACATGTAATCAATGATAGCTTCGCCAACATTGCGAGGTTTTCCGGCTGACGGTTGTAGATGCATACGCAAACCAGGAGCAGCATTTAACTCAATAATGCCACCACCTTGTTCTTCTAATGAGTACATAACGTTATCACAAACAACGTCCACCCCGCAGATATCCAACCCTACCACTTTTGCAGCGGCCACCACTTGCGCAGCTAATTCTGGATGAACGTCATCGGTAACATCCGTAGCGGTTCCGCCGGTTGATAGATTTGCATTGTGCCGCAAAATGATACGTGCTCCCTTGGCAGGAATAGAGTCAGTCGTTAATCCTTGAGAAGCTAACAGTGATAGAGAAATTTCATCCAAACGAATTTTTGTTAATGATGTAGCATGCCCGCTGCTGCGCAGCGGGTTCTCATTAATTTTATCTACTAATTGTTGAATCGAATGAATACCATCGCCAATTACTTGCGGGGGATCACGTCGAGCAGCAGCAATCATTTTGTTGCCGACTACCAGCATGCGGTAATCATTGCCCGGAATATAACGTTCTACCAAAATACAACTACTAAATCCTGCCGCAATTGCATAGGCTGATTCCACTTGCTGCTGGGTAACGAGATTGACCGCGACACCTTTACCTTGGTTACTGTCTTGCGGTTTTACAACCACCGGCACACCTATTTCGCAAGCCGCCAACCATGCATCAGATGCGCTATTGACTTCACGTCCGAGCGGCACTGGAATACCTGCCGCATGCAGCAAAGTTTTTGTCAGATCTTTATCCTGCACAATAGATTCTGCGACAGCATTAGTTTTGTCGGTTTCAGAGGCTTGAATACGTCGTTGTTTGCTGCCCCAACCGAATTGCACCAAACTACCTTGAGTTAAGCGGCGTACAGGAATGTTGCGCGCAATGGCAGCATTGACGATTGAACCGGTGCTTGGCCCAAGACGGATATCTTCATAAAGTTCTTGTAAGCGCGACAGTGCTTGCGTCAAATCAAATGGTGTGTCATCGATCGCAGAAAGACATAGCTGTTGAGCTAATTCAAACGCGAGCTTACCAACCTTTTCTTCCGCGTATTCAACGACAACACGATAAGTACTCAGCTCTGGCGTGTTAGCCGTGTGACTAAACGTTACTGGACAACCAATTTCGTTTTGTAAAGTCAGCGTAGTCAATTCAAGAACGTGTGCTAGAGTAATTGCATTATGGTGGCCTGCGGGCTGTAACAAAGGGATTTCAGGAAGGCGTTCTCGCAAGCGCGTTTCGAAACCATCGATTAAATTAATATTGTTTTCAGAACCGTTACAAAACAGAGTTACTTCGATAGAAGTATGTTGACTCCATAAATTAGGGCCACGTAATGTTCTAATTTTTAGCACTTTCATAATTATATTCCTTGAGTTTGCAGATTAATTGAAAGATCTTGATTGCCAGCGTTGACTTTTTGCTGCGATAAGCCGAAAGATTCAATCCCCATTCGGATGAGATCTTTTTCTAAACCTAACGCCCAAGCCGCAGCAACAGCGGCCAAAATATTTTCTATTTCATGGATATTGGATTTCTCAGAAAATTCTGAAGATATCTTTGGTATCTTGATTAATGGAATTTCATGCGATCCGTCGACAAGAACGATCGTATTCTTTTGGAAAATGACAGCACGCTTGCCTTGTGTCGACCCAGTACCATTCTGACAGTGCTGTGCAATGATGGGTGATTTCGGTTCGCTACTGAAAAATATGATTTCACCATGACACAGTTCGGCCATGTCAGTTGCCATTTCATCCATGGCGTTGAGAATGCCGGTGCCTATCGGTAACTGAATATCTTTTTCCACATCGCTGACTGCAGCAGCAGTGGGTGTCACAATATCCATTTGCGTACGAAAAACAGTGAAAACTTGTTTTGGCGTCTCAATATCGTTACGACCCATGTGGCGATTAGGATCTATATTCGTAATGACGCCAATCTGACAACTGTCATAAGCCAATCCTTCATTCAGAAGAGCTTCAAAACCATTTTCAAATACCGTTGCTTCAATGATTGGATTCATCAAAGTACGGTTCGCAGAAATCCAATTGGCGCTGTCTTTTTTGTCGATTACCCGATGATCAAGATAAAGTCCGTCACTACAGGCTAAGCCCGTGTGTTTTCCTGAGAGAATGAGCAATTTCGCTATGAGAGTAGAAACCGCTGTTTTTCCATAACTGCCAGTGACACCCACAACTGGGATGCGGCCATTTTCTTGATTGGGAAACAAATTTTCCACAATTGCTTTGCCAACAGGTCTAGGCGTACCAACTGCTGGTTTAATATGCATCAACAAGCTTGGACCGGCATTGACTTCAACGATAGCACCGCCCTGTTCATTTAAAGGCCGAGAAATGTCATTGACCACCAAATCGATGCCAGCAATATCTAAACCGATGACCCGCGCCGCTAAAGATGCAATCGCTGCAGTACTTGGATGAACTTCATCGGTAACATCGAAAGCATGATTTCCATTGCGCTGAATTAAAATCTGCATGCCGACAGGAATGATTGAATCGCTATCATAACCTTGATGAGCGATTTCCATTCTTGCAGCACTATCGAGACGAATGAGATTGAGTGGATGATCCTCAGTGTTTCCACGCCGAGGATCAGAGTTAATTTGAGATTCAATGAGCTCAGATACGGTAGAAGAACCATCTCCAATAACCGAAACTGAATCACCTCGAGTAGCAGCAACCAACTTTCCACCTACCACTAGCACGCGATGTTCGATTCCAGGAATATATTTCTCAACCAACACTTCGCTGCCTTCATTGAGAGCAACGTGATAGGCGGATTTGATTTCTTCTTGTTTCGATAACTCAATAAAAACACCGCGACCATGATTTCCGTCGCAAGGTTTTACTACAACAGGCAATCCAATATCTTCAGCTACTTCCCAAGCTTCCTGTTCGTTGGAAACAATGTACCCTTGTGGTACGGGAACGCCACATGACTGAAGCAGTGTCTTGGTTAAATCTTTATCGCGCGAAATACTTTCAGCAATTGCCGGAGTGCGATCGGTTTCAGCTGTCCAGATATGATGACATTTGTTGCCATAACCGAGCTGCACAAGGTTACCTTTGTTGATCAATCGAATAATCGGAATATTTCTCGCTTTGGCAGCATCTACGATACAAGCGGTAGAAGGTCCCAACCAAAGAGAATCTACCATGTCGCGAATTTTACTGACGGCACCAGCCACATCATACGAAGGAGATGCCAATTGCTCGAAATTCATCGCAGCTAAAATCAATTCGCGCGCTAAATGCATTGCTGTTTTGGTAATGTCGGCATGCCAAGCAGTAACAGCGACATGATAGACGCCCCGGGTTGATGTTTCACGTGCACGGCCAAAACCGCCTTTCATACCCGCGAGATTTTGCAATTCTAGCGTTACATGTTCGAGGATATGGCAAGGCCAAGTCCCGTCTTGAACACGCCGCAAAAAACCGCCTCTTTCCTCATAGCTGCAACGATGTTCAATCAATGATGGCAGCCAAGCCGATAAACGCTCATAAAACCCGGGGATCTTGTCAGAAGGAAAGTCTTCCAATTCACCGATATCGATAAGGGCTTCTAGCGCTGGATAATAAGTCCAACGATTAGGTCCATTCAAATGCTTGACATCCAAAAATTTAAGATCTTTTGTACCGTTAAGATTTGAGCTTACGCCTTCAGACATATTTAACCATTTCGAATGAGAGATAACGTATTAACGTTGTCTCAATCGATAGGTTTACAACGAAAAGAAATAATTTTTAGCTTTTATTATTAGATTACAGAAAATGATCCAATAATTTTCGACTATGGCGATCTAGTTTTGAGCGATCGCTAATCAGAAAATGAATCCCGTGTTGATCGGTAATCATGACAGATGAAGGACTTAGGCGACGGATTGCTTCTTCACCTTTGAGAATAAAATCAGTTTTGCCTCGATCTGTTTCAACAAACCAGGTATTAGGGGTGATGAGACTCGACAGTTCGATGATGCGCTTAATTTCAGGAATAAATTCTCGACTGGCCAGTTCTTCCTCAATTAATTCACGAAAACTTTGCGGCAAATCAATTAAGCGATCTATCCAGATCTGTTCATGGCCGTGTAAATCCACCAAAGCGATGCCTTCTGACGGATCAGAAATAGGAAACGCGCGCACCGGAATGATTTCTTTTTCTATCGAATCCGATGGAGAGGTGAGAATCATTCTTCCAAAGGCATTACGGCTCAAATGAAAATCAGGCATAGGAATCACTCTTTTCCTCTGGAGAAATAGCATTGAATTCAGCAGCAACAGGAGATTTGTCTTCAGTATCGATATTTCGCGCTTGCGCTTGGTACAAACGATAGTAAAAACCCTCTCGCGCCATCAAATCATCATGATTGCCAATTTCAACGATCTTGCCGCGATCAAGCACAATGAGCCGATCAGCTTTTCGCAATGTTGATAAGCGATGCGCAATAGCGATAGTAGTACGACCCCGTACTAAATTCTCAAGCGCTTGCTGAATTTCTTTTTCGGTCGTCGTATCGACGGAAGATGTTGCTTCATCCAGAATCAAAATGCGCGGATCAATCAACAATGCTCGCGCAATCGAAATCCGTTGCCTTTCTCCACCCGACAGTGCTTGCCCTCGTTCTCCTACGATAGAGTCATAGCCATGAGGCAATCGCAAAATAAATTCATGTGCATGCGCAGCACGAGCAGCAGCGACTATTTCTGAGTGCGTGGCAGTAGGTTTTCCATAAGCAATATTGCTCGCAATCGTGCCAAAAAACAGAAACGGTTCTTGTAGCACTAAACCAATATGCTTGCGATAATCAGCAATCCGCACAGAACGCACATCATGACCGTCAATCAAGATGGCGCCTTCTGCGACATCATAAAATCGGCATATTAAATTCACCAAGGTGCTTTTTCCTGAGCCACTGTGACCAACAAGCCCGACCATTTCGCCAGGTTGAATCGTTAAACTGACGTTTTTTGTGATACTTCGTGTGCCATAACGAAAGCTGACATTTTCGAGCTTTATTTGTCCTTGAATACTCGGCAAATAAACAGGATTTTTGGGCTCTGGGACATTTGACTGGTGATCCAAAATATCAAAAATGCGCTTGGTTCCTGCCGCAGCTTTTTGCGTAATGGATACAATTCGGCTCATGGAATCAAGGCGGAGATAAAACCGACTGATGTACGCTAGAAACGCCGTAAGCACACCCACTGTAATTTCATCTTGAGATATTTGCCAGATACCGAATACCCAAACAATCAACAAGCCGATTTCGGTGAGTAATGTGACTGTTGGCGTAAAAAGTGACCAAATTTTATTAACTCGATCATTGGTTTGCAGATTTCGCTGATTGGCTTCACGGAATCTTTCCGACTCTCTTTTTTCTTGCGCAAATGCTTTGACTACGCGAATGCCTGGAATAGTATCTGCTAGTACATTATTCACCTCTGCCCAGATGCGATCAACTTTTTCAAAACCAATGCGTAATCGGTCTCGAACCAAATGAATAAGCCATGCAATGATGGGTAATGGAACCAGTGTTACTAATGCTAACCACGGATTTATCGACACTAAGATTACTGCCGTCATGGCGATCATAATGACGTCGGTTGCAAAATCCAATAAGTGCAGGGATAGAAACAGATTGATCCGATCAGTCTCAGTACCAATTCGCGCCATTAAATCACCGGTACGTTTACCACCGAAATAATCTTGCGAAAGACTCATTAAATGTTCGTAAGTAGTCGTTCGTAAATCAGCGCCGATGCGCTCCGAAACCCTTGCCAACATATATGTTCGTGTCCAACCAAGAATCCACGCAACAATTGCAGCGACTAACAAGCCTGATAAATAAAAAGTCGCCAATTCAGCGTTGATCGGTTCACCGTTCTGGTAAGGAATTAACACGTTATCCATCAACGGCATTGTCAGATAGGGCGGCACCAAAGTCGCAGCAGTACTGCATAAGGTCAATAAAAATCCAAGCAATAATCGGCCTTTATAGGGTTTTGCAAAGCGCCAAAGCCGCAACAGGGTCCATGTCGAAGGAGTTTCCTCGGCTGATTCATCGGAAGAAGATGTTTCTAATAGACTTTGTGCTGATTCGTTACTCTTTTCTTCTGGCACGATGAAAGGCGACGAAAAATCCGTACCATTCCGCGTAAAATTATCTCGTTGATAATTAAAGGATTCTATAAAATCATTGATCACTGAATGATCGCTAAGGCGATAGCGCCAGTATGCGAGCCGCTTGTGCGTATCTTGTAGTTCTAAAAAGCCAATTCCCGCGTGATCACGTTGTATCAATTTCAGATCTTCGCGGAAAAACCACTCTTGCCAGGCTCCTTCACCACGCATTTTTGCTATCAGGCGTCTGCTAGTCATCACAATAATGCCATCAGCAAATTGCAACTGCGTATTAAGATCAACCTTAAGATAAGCCAGCGTGCTTTCGTTATTATCCAGCAATGACGATAACTCGTCATTCCAATCAATTGGCAAACTATTCAAAGATTTCATGGAGTCCACGAAATAAAGTCAATATCACAAAAATCATTCTTTAAAAGAAAAAATCCAATGAATCATATTCTTGGATTTTAAAGGAATAGGTCAAAAAGATACCACTTAGCAGATACAATCTAGAGAATTTGCTAATGTTTATCGGGTAATTTGTTTAAAATTACCCGATAAGGCGCTATATTTTTCTTTGAAACTTGATACAGCGAATATTTTAGCAATTATTCAGCGTCTAGCCATTCATCAAATTCATTATCGATGTAAGCGTCTATTGGTAAATCATTGGTCAATATCAATTTATTCAAAGAAAAAGCGTTGATATCGCCGCCGCTAAATTGAGCGTAAATTGTGCCCATGAGTGCCAGCAACAAAGCCACTAATACCAGCCATTTACCCCCACTCAAGTGGTGATCATGCCCACCTAAAGCAGAAGTGGCATTTCCAGAATTAACTACTTTTGTTGCCGTTTGCAAGTTTTCTAAAACCTTCAGACGGTTAGTTTGCAACTGAATCAGAGTATCTTTTTCAATATTCTCATTAGCACTCATATCAAGCATTAGAGCAATTCTGTTACCGAAGTCGCGTTCTTTCTGATTCATAATGTAACCCCTTTTTCCTTCAACAGTATGGCTAACGCATGGACAGCTCTCGAGCAGTGTGTTTTAACACTTCCTTGAGAGCAATTCATGATCTCCGCCGTTTCAGCTAAATTCATCTCTTCCCAATAACGCAATATAAATGCTTCGCGTTGACGTGCAGGTAAAGTTTTTATTGCATCTTCGATAATCTTAATTAACTGTAGTCTTTCCAATTGCGTTTCTGGCGCATTCCAGTCTTCCTTTAGAACAGGTAATAAGCTGTCGAGGATATCGAAATCATCCTGGCTTCCATCGCTATCTTCCGGAATAAATGAAGAAAATAGCGTCGTCCAGAGAGATCTGGTTTTCTGCCTGCGATAGTAATCGCGAATGGTGTTTTGTAGAATAGTCTGGAATAAGAATGGAAATTCTTCTGAGGGTTTGTCGCAATATTTTGTTACTAGCTTAGTCATTGAATCCTGCACAATATCTAACGCCGTATGTTCATCTTGTACTGCAAATAAAGCTTGTTTATACGCACGGCGTTCTGTTTCAACCAGAAAGTCCGAAAGTTCTTGTCGAGTAGCCAGAGCGTAGCCTTTATTTTTTAATCAAAATACCTAAAACTAATTCAATTTTTCATTATTGTCCGTTAATTATGAGCTAAGAAATGGATTTATTCATGTAAAAATTTATTTATATAAACTACAACACATTTGAAAAAATAATTTTCAAGAATCAAGTTCTTCAAATGCAGATACTTTAGCAATACCAAATCCTTGCGCGTAATCAACGCCAATTTCTTTTAGTTTCGCAACAATCTCATCCGTTTCAACAAATTCAGCAATCGTTTGGATTTTACGTTCATGTGCTAACTGATCGATTGCAACAACTTCGTTAAAATCATCGTCATCTCGCAAGATGTTACAAACTAAACTACCATCGATCTTTATATAGTTTACCTTCATTTGATCGAGCAAAGTGACCAAGTCTGGCGTTTGTGTAAAGCTGCACAATGATATTTGGCATCCTATTTCGCTGACTTTTTGAGTGAATGCGGTAATCGGTGTTTTTTGATCTTGCACATCCATCGCTTCTATTTCAAAGCAAAGACTGGATGCAGGCACGTTCATTTTTTGCAACTGTATTTGTACAAATCCGGGAAAGCCTCCATCATTGAAAGTATCTTTGGCGATATTTAAACAAAAAATATGATTTGAAGCAGTCCGAGTCGATAACCATTTGATAATGTGGTTTACTACCCATCGATCTAACTGAGGCATCAGTTTGAATTGTTCAACAAAGGGTAAAAAAGAGCCCGGCGGCATAACACTGTTTTCTTCGTCGCCCATGCGTATCAAAATCTCATGATGCACGGGAGAATCGATTGACTTGATTGATTTTATATCTTGGAAAAAAAGATTGAATTCTCCTTCTTTGATTGCCTGTGCAATTCTTGCAGCAGTCGTGGTAGTTTCTGCGGCGGATGATGGCGCTGAAGGTGGTGCCTTCTGAACATTATTTTTAATAGCTAACTGAGAAGCGCTATCAACCTCCGATTTTTGAAGATTGGGTTGATTCTTTTTGAGTGAAACACGGCTTTTTTCTTGTGCAAGCGGAGTATGTATCGTATAGAAACCGGCGATTTTTCCCTTGTGATCGAGATGTGGAACATATTGTTCCGTGAAAATATAAGGAAAGCCTTTGGTTGATTTAAGGGTACGTTCGTTATGAATAGTTTTCCCGGTCAAAATTTCTTTGATGCAATTGCGAATATCCAAATAAAAATTTTCGTTCGAGAAATCAGTCAGCAATTTACCGTCAATTTGATCCGCATTTAATCCAAACCAACGGCGAAAAATCCGGTTATGGTACCGACATCTGAGTTCTGTATTGAAATAAGCCAGCATCACGGGAAAGTTTTCATCAATGTAAATGGACTTAACTTTGCTTTCAGACGCATTTTTTTCGGCCCACAACCGGTGTTTCATTTCATTAGTGAGCCTTTCTTTGGTAAGCGATAACTGTTCAAAACAATTGTCAGCAGTTTTTTCCTTGCTAACAATTTGATAAATAACAATTACTTGAAATAGTATCAAACACCCCCAAAGAATCATCGACCAGTGTTCTTCGATACCATTAATGAAATAAGTAATCGCAATCAGACTACAAGCAAGTAAAAAAGAGATACCTGCAGGTAAGTAAGACTTGATACTATTCATTTGAACAGCTTTTTGCATCAGTACTCCTCGCTATTTTCATCACAGACTTAATAGGGTTAATTATGAGGCGATTTTTAGAATAGCTGAATCTCATTTAAAGTGCTTTTCTATCGCTATTTCACAGTTTTGAATAAGGTTAAGCTACAGAAAGAGAAGTCATTGATTTTATTGATCGCCAAAACTTCCATAAATCAGATGGCATGATTCGAAAATTTTGAGCTGTGGCATTCGATCTTATAACAGTTAAATCAATTTGACTTATTTTTTTATCTGTAAGTGCCCTATATAACGGCGAAAACCATTTTTTCTCCATCTCTTTTAAAGTTTCTCGCCACCCATAAGCGTCTCTATATTTGGCCTTCCCATACAAACTATCCAATACGATCAAATGATTGCCAGACGAAGATTTCTTTAGAAAATCATCCCCACTCATGGGCAGTTCTTCCCATCTTGCAGTGCCGTGTAATGCTAAAGCCTTGGTTAAATTATCGTTACACCAGACATGACTATAGCTAGATTCAATTTTTGTTTGCGGCATGATACCACCACCCCAAAACCACACGCTATTAATAGGTAATTCCCCGGCACTCTCTCGTTGTTGGTTTATAGGGTTTTCATGCAAAATCATTTGGATTTCATTAAACAGCATATTCCAGAAAGCACCTTCAGCGCCCATTGCTAAGTAATTGTTAATATTTTTACAAGTCACTTTGCTTAGTGTGTGAGTCTCAAGTTTTGGAATCTGTTTACAACGCAAATACCAGCGAGTAGGTTGCAATGCTAATAATTGGATATTTGCATCATTTAATGAACGATTAATGATTTGCACTAATTGCTGCGATTCTTCTGCTGATATTTTGAAGGCCTGGCTATCGGCGAGAAGAATATGATTTTGTTCGATGCGTAAATGAACTGGATCCGCTCGCATCCAGAAATCCGATCCCGGATAAATTGTATTGTCAGTATCGTTCTGCAGCATGATGGGAGCAATCGGCCAATCAGACTGCTGCTTATTAATCGCAAATGAACGACAAAGCCATGCTTCCAATGAATCAGATGAAAAACTATCCTGCTTACTTTTTGACAATATTTTTTCTAATCTCGGAAGCGATAAATCACTATAAATCTCTTGCTGCGAGCTTTCGGGCCAAAAAAGATCTGGTATAACAAGTTGCAAATTCATTGTGATATAAAAAGATAGCAATCACATTGCATAAAATATCATGCCTCTTTGTAGGTTAAGTAATTTACTGAAAAAATCAATTACCATGCGTAATGGAATAATATTTCGTTTATACAATATAATGACGAACAAATAAAACAAATTACACAATTACTTTCGATCGATGATAGAGGTAAATTACTTTTGTAAATTTCTAAGGCGCTTGCGATGTATCAACATATAAAAATACCTGCCAATGGCAAAAAAATTGAAGTCAATTCCGACAATACACTTAATGTTCCCAATAATCCGATCATCCCTTTCATTGAAGGGGATGGTATCGGGATCGATATTACGCCCGTCATGCGAAAAGTGGTTGATGCTGCTGTCGACAAAGCTTATCAAGGACAGCGTAAAATCTCGTGGATGGAAATATATGCTGGAGAAAAGTCCACGAAGGTATATGGACCGGACGTATGGTTACCCGACGAAACACTAACAGCGGCTAGAGAATTTGTGGTGTCCATAAAAGGACCATTAACGACTCCAATCGGAGGGGGCATTCGTTCGATCAATGTTGCATTGCGTCAACAATTAGATCTTTATGTTTGCTTGCGGCCAGTGCGATATTTCAATGGTGTTCCCAGTCCAGTCAAAAGCCCTGAAAAAACCGATATGGTCATTTTTAGAGAAAACTCAGAGGATATCTATGCCGGAATCGAATGGGAAGCTGAATCAGAATTAGCGCGAAAAGTAATTGATTTCTTAGTGAATGACATAAAAGTAACTAACATACGATTCCCTAAAACTTCCGGCATTGGAATTAAACCAATTTCAAAAGAAGGAACGGATCGTTTTGTACGCAAAGCCATTCAGTATGCCATCGATAATCAACGTAAATCCGTGACCTTGGTTCACAAGGGTAATATCATGAAATTTACTGAAGGTGCATTTAAGAAATGGGGATATGATCTTGCTGCAAAAGAATTCGGTGCACAATTACTGGATGGCGGACCGTGGATGAAATTACCCGAGAAATACGGCGGAATCGTTATTAAAGACGTCATTGCCGATGCTTTTTTGCAACAAATTTTATTGCGACCGGAAGAGTACGATGTGATCGCAACGCCTAATTTGAATGGGGATTATATTTCTGATGCTTTAGCCGCACAAGTCGGTGGAATTGGTATCGCGCCAGGTGCAAACTTAAGTGATTCAGTCGCTATTTTTGAGGCAACGCACGGCACAGCTCCAAAATATGCGGGTAAAGACCAAGTTAATCCAGGTTCAATTATATTGTCTGCTGAAATGATGTTGCGGCATATGGGATGGACAGAAGCGGCCGACATGATTATTCAATCCATGGAAAAAACCATTCAAAACAAAGTGGTAACTTATGATTTTGCAAGACAAATGACCGATGCACAAAAAGTTTCCAGTTCAGCCTTTGGTGACGCCATAATCAGTCAAATGAGCTGATTAGGTAAAATGCGGACAATTTTACAATTAATTTAGATTGAAAGTAAAAAGCCTCTTGTTCAAAGAACAAGAGGCAAAAGTTTTCTGCAAATCTTTATGATCTCTGCGCTAACTTCATCACGTTTGTTTCTGCTACTTAAATTCAGTCGACGTCAGCTTTCATATTCGAACAAGCAATTAAACGGATTGGATATTAGAGGCTTGTTTTCCTTTTGGCCCTTGAGTAACGTCAAAGCTTACTTTCTGGCCTTCTTTAAGTGTTTTAAATCCAGACATGTTGATTGCTGAAAAGTGAGCAAATAAATCTTCACTACCATCATCAGGAGTAATAAAACCAAAACCTTTAGAATCATTAAACCATTTTACTGTACCTGTTGCCATTTCTACTTCCTATAAAAAACTGGGCCGGAAACCCAAATACTATTTGAATTTCAAGACATTTACGGATGATACGGTGCCGCAGAGAACTTGAAGCCAAACGCCACGTGCTGTTTTACGCAAATTCCATGTTAAAGTCAAGCGATTACATTTATTTTTTAAATAAACTGCTTTTTTCTCTGCTAAGAGACTTGAAAATTTTGTCGTAATCATCAAATATGGTGGTAATGATGTACTTGATACTAATTTTTTGAGTGAATAGTAAAAGTAGGTTGCCACATACATATGGTAGAAAAAGAATTACAAGCTGTTAGACAAAATTTGAAAGAGCGGCAAGAAAAACATAAAGAAAAAATCCCTCCGCTTTATAAAATATTATTATTAAATGATGACTTTACCCCAATGGACTTTGTTATTGAGGTACTAATGTTATTCTTTTCAATGAATCAAGAACAGGCAACCCGTGTAATGTTAAAAGTACATACCGAAGGAGTTGGGGTATGCGGTGTCTATACGAGTGATATTGCAAGTACCAAGGTTAATCAAGTAATTGAGTTCGCTAGAAGAAACCAGCATCCGCTTAAGTGTGTAATGGAGAGAAATTGATATGATCGCCCCCGATTTAGAAGTTAGTTTGCATATGGCATTTGTTGAATCCAGGCAAAAAAGATATGAATTTATAACGGTTGAACACCTTCTATTGGCAATGCTTGATAATGCAAGTGCCGTGGAAGTTCTGAATGCTTGTTTGATCGATATTGCAGATCTTCGCGAAGTATTGATGGATCATGTCGTACGCCATACACCCGTTATTAGCGGCAGTGACGAAGTTGATACACAACCTACTTTAGGTTTTCAACGAGTCATTCAAAGAGCGATATTGCATGTTCAGTCGTCTGGAAAAAAAGAAGTGACGGGAGCCAATGTTTTGGTATCTATTTTTGGCGAAAAAGATTCGCACGCTGTTTATTTTTTGGAACAGCGAGGAGTAACGCGTTTAGATGTAGTGAATTATATTTCACACAACATTCGAAAAATGCCACAAGAACATAATGCGAAATCAGGAAACGAAAGCGACAATGAACAAGACTCCAATACGGCAGGGTTTTTAGAAAATTACACGGTAAATCTTAACTATCAAGCACTCATCAATAAAATTGATCCTCTCATTGGGCGGGAAAAAGAAGTTGAGCGTGTAATACAAACGCTGTGTCGTCGTCGCAAAAATAATCCTTTACTCGTAGGAGAAGCCGGTGTAGGAAAAACGGCCATTGCAGAAGGTTTAGCAAAACGCATCGTGGAAGAAGATGTTCCCGATCTACTTTTAAAACATCAAATTTATGCGTTAGATATGGGCGCTTTGCTCGCCGGTACAAAATACCGTGGTGATTTTGAGCAGCGCTTAAAAGCATTGTTAAAGCAATTAACCGATAATCCTTTTGCGATATTATTTATTGATGAAATTCATACTTTAATTGGTGCAGGAGCTGCATCAGGCGGTGTTTTGGACGCATCCAATTTATTGAAACCAGTATTGAGTTCGGGGCAATTACGTTGTATTGGCGCCACAACTTACAACGAATATCGCGGCATTTTTGAGAAAGATCACGCGCTATCAAGACGCTTTCAACAAATAGAAGTGAACGAACCGAGCGTTGACGAAACAGTGGCCATTTTACGCGGACTCAAATCACGGTATGAACAGCACCATAAGGTAAAATATACCTCTAGTGCTCTGGTATCCGCAGCAGAATTATCAGACCGCTATATCAATGACAGACATTTGCCCGACAAAGCTATTGATGTCTTGGATGAAGCTGGTGCTGCGCAACGAATACTCCCTAAATCTAGGCAACGTCGCATAATTAGCAAAGCTGAAATTGAAAATATCGTTGCCAAAATTGCCCGTATTCCGCCACAAAATATTTCTTCGAATGATCGCAATAAATTAAAAACATTAGAACGCGATATGAAGTCGATCGTTTTTGGCCAAGATAAAGCGATCAGTTCATTGGCAGCGGCAATCAAGATGTCAAGAAGTGGACTAGGAAATGTGCAGAAACCGGTAGGCTCATTCCTGTTTTCAGGGCCAACTGGCGTGGGTAAAACCGAAGTTGCTCGACAACTCGCTTATGCACTCGGCATACATTTGCATCGATTCGACATGTCTGAATACATGGAACGCCACGCGGTGTCACGTTTGATTGGTGCTCCTCCGGGTTACGTAGGTTATGATCAAGGAGGGTTATTGACTGAAGCCATAAACAAGCAACCTCACTCGGTCCTTCTTTTAGACGAAATTGAGAAAGCGCACGCCGATATTTTCAATATCCTTTTGCAAGTCATGGATTATGGAACTTTGACAGATAATAATGGACGCAAAGCCGATTTTCGTAATGTCATCATCATCATGACAACCAATGCTGGTGCGGATGCGTTAACTAAATCCACTATCGGATTTAAGCAATCGAAACCTACCGGCGATGAGCTGATCGACATCAAAAAATTATTCACTCCTGAATTTCGTAATCGGCTTGATGCAATTGTTTCGTTTGCACCTCTGGATGAAGAAATCATTTTACGTGTGACTGATAAGTTTTTGATTCAACTAGAAACTCAATTGCATGAAAAGAAAGTCGAAGCAACTTTTACTGAATCGCTACGTAAATACTTAGCAAAAAATGGCTTTGATCCATTAATGGGTGCTCGCCCGATGGAAAGGCTTATTCAAGACACTATACGCAGTGCGTTAGCTGATGAACTTCTATTTGGACGCCTGGAGAATGGTGGAAAAGTTACTGTCGATATCGACGATAACAACAAAGTTGTATTGATTTTTGAAAAAGAGTCTGCAACGATCTAAGGATTATTTAACGCTGAAATAAAAATTTCAGTTATTGATATGATTCTGTCCATCTTTGGACAGAATCATATACTTTTGGTGCAGCGAAAGAACTTGTTTTTTCAGATGATCGATGTCTTCATCATTGAAAATAACATCATGTGATTTTTGCAAGCGCTGTTGTCTTGTCATTTGCGTTGCCATAATCGCCTTTACTTTTTCTTCTGACAACTGACTTCTTGCCATCGTCCGGATTAATTGTTGACGTTCATCGCAATCAACGACTAATGTACGATCCACAATGTTTTGATAGTCATCAATTTCAAATAATAGCGGCACCACTACTATGATGTAGTTATCTGATACTTTTTCGATCTGAGTTTTGACTTCGTTTAGAATCAGCGGATGAAGAATTTTTTCAAGCTTGTTTCGTGCTTCTTTATCTGAAAAAATTAATTCTCGCATTTTAGCTCTATCGATCCCCTCGATAGAATTAGTGTAGGCTTCCCCAAAGTTTTCTCGGATTCTGTTAATGGCTATTCCATTTACTTCAGTAAGTTTTCTCGAAATTACATCGGTATCAATTACTGTTATTCCTAAATCTTCAAAGAGCTTGCTAACGGTAGACTTGCCAGATCCAATACCACCTGTTAATCCAACAACAAAATTCATTGACTAAAACAATCCTAAATACATTTGATTAATTTTTTCACCTGCGAATAGAGCAACCAAAGCTCCGCCCGCCAAATAAGGACCAAATGGAATCGTGCTATTTTTATCGTGTTTAGATTTCAATATCAAACTGATGCCGACAACTGCACCTATCAACGAGGAAAAAATAATTACCAATGGTAGCATAGCCCATCCCAACCATGCCCCGATGGCGGCTAATAACTTAAAATCTCCATATCCCATCCCTTCTTTGCCGGTTAGCAACTTAAAACACCAATAAATTGACCATAAAGATAAATAGCCTACTACCGCACCAATAACTGAACTGTTGATGTCAGTAAATCCGTTGTTTAAGTTGACAAGAATCCCTAACCATAACAGTGGCAACGTGATATCGTCAGGCAATAATTGGGTATTCAAATCGATCACAGCGAGCGCAATTAATGCCCAAACAAAAATCAATGCAGCTAACGTCAATAAACTAAAACCAAAATGCCAGGCCACTAGGCCACTCATCAAGGCTGTCAAAACTTCAATCAGAGGATAACGTAGTGAAATAGACTTTTTACATTGCGCGCAACGTCCACGTAATGCAATATAACTAATGATGGGAATATTCTCTAAAGCAGTAATTTTATGTCCACAATGAGTACAAGCAGAACGTGGTACCATCAGATTAAATTTTTCTGAGGAGCTAAGCGTTTCTCCTCGCAATTCCGCGCATTGTTGCAGCCAATCTCTTTTTATCATTTCCGGTAATCGGTAGATGACAACATTGAGAAAACTCCCTACCATCAATCCGATGATAGTGATCATGGACATAAACAAAACGGGCGTATCTTGCAGTTGAGTAATGAATGTCATAGTCGACTTAAAATAGAATAAAAATTGAAAAGCATTCGCTGCGATTTAACTAACAACCATACCCATTTTAAATATCGGCAGATACATGGCAACGACCATTCCACCTATTAGTGTTCCCAACACTACCATGATAACCGGTTCCATCAAGCTGGATAGTGCCGCAACCGCATCATCCACTTCAGCTTCATAAAAATCAGCAACTTTGCCGAGCATAGAATCCAGCGAACCCGACTCCTCACCAATGGCAACCATTTGTACCACCATACTGGAAAATACTTCACTGTTGGTCATGGAAGACATCAAGCTATTTCCTGTACTCACTTCCAGTTGAATTTGCTTGGTTGCTTCGTAATAGACATAATTGCCCGCAGCTCCGGCTACGGAATCCAACGATTCGACTAACGGCACACCAGCGGCAAACATAGTTGAAAGTGTACGTGACCAACGAGCGATGGTTGCTTTGCGAATCACATCACCAAACACCGGTACTTTTAATAATAAGCGATCCATCACACGTTGCATCGGAACTGACCGCTTCCACGTATAAAGAAATGCATACACACCACCGCCTAATATTCCGATGATAGCCCACCAATAAGCAACAAAAAAATCTGACACCGCCATCACCATTAATGTCGGTGCAGGCAAATCAGCACCGAATCCCTGGAACAAATCTTTAAACGCAGGAATAACAAAAATCATAATGACAGCAGTAATAATAAAGGCAACTACGATAATCGAAATGGGGTAGAAAAGCGCTGATTTAATCTTGCCTTTAATTGCTTGAATTTTTTCCTTGTACGTTGCTAAACGGTCTAGCAAACCGTCCAAGATACCCGCAGCTTCTCCAGCTTCTACCAAATTACAAAATAATGAATCGAAATAAAGCGGGTATTTACGGAAAGCATTGGCTAAGTTACTTCCTGTTTCCACATCCGATTTTATATCCAAAAGTAGTTTTGCCACCGCGCGATTGCTGTGCCCTTTGCCTACGATATCAAAAGCCTGCAGCAATGGCACTCCTGATTTCATCATGGTTGCTAATTGGCGCGTAAATAAAGTGATATCTTTATCCGTTATTTTGCCACTGGAAGGGGCTTTCTTGATTTTGTTGACTTTGATCCCTTGACGTCGCAACGCAGCCGTAATAATAACGGTTCCCGCCGCACGCATCTCGCCCTTTACATCTTTCCCGAACCTATCTTTACCTTCCCATAGATAATTATATTGCTTTACTTCCTTTTCTTTCTTAGCTTTAGTCGCACGAGAGGATACAGTTGTTGTTGCCATTTCAATAAGCTCCAGATCAATCAAAGAATGAATCAATTCAATATGTAGCAACTTAAAACTTCGTGCAAATGAAGCTTTAAGTTGATTTGAATAACATGAGGAACTTAACGGCACAGTTCGCTACATTCTTAAAAGGAAGATTCTAAGAATGTGCAATTGGAGGGGATAAAACAAGAAAATTATCGCTAATGCATCCTAATAAAATAGCTGTGCATCGGTGGAATTTATCTTTTTGAATTTACTGCTAACGATTAAGCCATATTTCGATAAGCTGTTACTTGAATTTCAATTTTCATGCGTGGATCAGACAAGCCAGCCTCCAACATCATTGCTGATGGCCTTACATCGCCTAAGTATTTACGCATGACGGGCCAGCATTTTTCGAAATCTTCAGCTTTAGGAAACACGTAGGTAACGCGCACAACATCTTTCATACTCGATCCCGCTTCTTTTAAAGCCATTTCAATATTTTTGAAACATTGTTCTGCTTGTTCCAACAAATCTTCCGAAATAGTCATTTTACTGTAATCAAAACCCGTCGTACCCGAAACCAAAATCCAGTTATCTTGAACAACAGCTCGAGAATAACCAATTTCTTTTTCAAATGTAGAGCCTGAACTAATCAGCTTGCGTGTCATACTGTTATATCCTTTTCAAAATTTTTAAAAAATATCGCTTTATAATGGCCTCATTATTAGCTAGCTGAAACCCAAACGGTTTTATTCAATCACCGATTCCATTTCATTCCATCATGGCGACAACTTTATATTGGCACGATTATGAGACTTTTGGCGCCGATCCACGCCGTGATCGGCCCGCACAGTTTGCAGGAGTGCGTACTGATGAAGCGCTCAATGAGATCAGCGAGCCATTGACGATCTATTGTAAACCATCACGTGATTACTTGCCCCACCCAAAAGCCTGCTTACTTACGGGCATTACTCCACAATTAGCCGATGAAAATGGCATATTGGAACCAGAGTTTATTGCGCGTATTCATAGCGAACTGGCAAAACCGAATACCTGTGGTGTGGGTTATAACTCGATTCGTTTTGATGATGAAGTCACGCGATTTACTTTGTATCGAAATTTTTATGAACCTTATGCGCGTGAATGGCAACAAGGCAATTCTCGTTGGGATATTATCGATCTAGTCCGAATGGCTTATGCGCTTCGCCCTGATGGAATCAACTGGCCGCAGCATGAAGCAGGGCAACCGAGTTTTCGTTTGGAAGATTTAGTCGCCGCAAACGGTATTCAACATGAATCCGCACACGATGCATTATCGGATGTACGCGCCACCATCGCACTCGCGAGACTAGTGCGTGCGCAGCAACCGCGACTATACCATTGGTTGTTTGAATTACGTGATAAACGCAAAGCAGCAGCACAACTCGATCTCGTTACACACCACCCGGTTGTACATAGCACACGCATGTACCCTTCTGTCACTGGCTGCACTTCATTGGTAATGCCGTTAATCATCGAACCTGGCAATAACAATAGCGTGCTGGTTTACGATTTGCGTCACGATCCCGAGATCTTTTTATCGTTAGACAGCGATGAACTCAGTCGATTGTTGTTTACGCGCACCGAGGAATTGCCCGATCAAATGCAACGGTTACCTGTTAAGTCAATTAAAATAAACAAATGCCCAGCGCTTGCGCCAAGAAATACGTTGAATGCCGAGATTGCCGAACGTATTGCTCTCGATATGGAGGCCTGCCAGAAACATTGGCAGAGACTCTGTGAAAATCCTGATTTTTATAAACGTGTTGCTGCAGCTTACACTAGTCTATCGTTTGAGTCGTCGAATGATGTCGATGCCGCTTTATATGACGGTTTCTTCAATGCTTCGGACATGATTTTGATGGCACAAATACGAAACGCTAGTCCTAAAGAGCTGGCGAAAGCCAAATTTGATTTTCAAGACGCACGACTGCCGGAATTACTTTTTCGCTATCGCGCTCGCAATTGGCCAGAAACCTTAAGTGAATCAGAAAAAGATCAGTGGGAGCAACAGCGATTAACGCGATTAACGCAAGGTAATGAAAATACTAGCTTGACAGTAAGCGAGCTATCTAAGCAGATCAAATTATTACATGATATGGACAACATCAGTAAGAATCATAAACATATCCTGGATCAGCTGAAAGCGTGGATGAATAATCTGCAGCTTACAGATTAAGAATTTTGTTTTAAAAGAAACAGAAAATTTGCACACTACAATCTCATGCTAGAATTTTTCATTAAATTTGTACGTATTATTTAAATCTTTTAATTTTCCATGAAAAACAATTACCTTGAAAGAATTCTGACCGCCCAGGTTTATGACGTAGCGATTGAAAGTCCGTTGGAACCCATCATCAATTTATCGGAACGAATTCATAATCAAGTGTTGTTGAAACGTGAAGATTTACAACAGGTTTTTTCCTTTAAATTGCGCGGCGCTTATAACAAAATGATTAAGTTATCCGCCGACGCACGTAATCACGGCGTGATTGCTGCTTCAGCGGGTAATCATGCGCAAGGCGTTGCGTTAGCGGCCAAAAAATTGAATTGCTCTGCCACCATTGTGATGCCTGTCACAACACCGCAAATCAAAGTACAAGCCGTAATGGCACTGGGTGCGACAGTGACCTTGCATGGAGATTCTTATAACGATGCCTATGATTACGCAATAACGCTTGCGCAAGAGCAGCATGCTACGTTTGTGCATCCGTATGATGACCCAGACGTGATTGCGGGACAAGGGACCATTGGCATGGAAATTTTGCGGCAGCATACCGGCCCTATTCACGCTATTTTCGTACCGATTGGCGGTGGTGGCCTAATTGCAGGAATTGCTGCCTATGTAAAACGCTTGTATCCTAAAATCAAAATCATCGGGGTGGAGCCTGTCGATGCGAACGCCATGTATCGCTCCTTGCAAAGCGGCCGTAGGATCAAATTAGCACAGGTCGGTCTATTTGCCGATGGTGTTGCGGTTCGTTATGTGGGTAAGGAAACTTTTCGTTTATGCCGAGAATTCGTCGATGAAATCATTTTGGTTGATACCGATGCAATTTGTGCGGCCATCAAAGATGTGTTCGAAGATACGCGTACCATTCTTGAACCTTCTGGGGCACTCTCGGTTGCCGGTGCGAAATTGTATGTAACGCGTGAAAAAATTCAGCATCAAACGTTGGTTGCAATTGCATCCGGCGCCAATATGAATTTCGATCGATTACGTCACATTTCTGAACGTGCTGAAATCGGAGAGCAACGTGAAGCGGTGATGTCCGTAACGATTCCCGAAAAACCTGGCAGCTTTAAGAAATTTTGTAATTTGTTAGGAGCAAAAAGCATTACCGAATTCAACTATCGTTATTCCGATCCAAAATTGGCGCATGTATTCGTCGGTGTGTCGATTCGCAATCAAGAAGAAAAACAGGCTTTGGTAGAGAAATTAAGGCGTAGCGGTCTGGCGACTGAAGACATGAGCGACAACGAAATGGCCAAATTGCATATCCGTCATTTAGTGGGAGGTCATGCTCATGCGGTCAAAAACGAAATCATTTATCGTTTTGAATTTCCAGACCGTCCTGGCGCTTTGATGAATTTTCTCAATAATATGAGCCACAACTGGAATATTAGTCTATTTCATTATCGCAACCATGGCGCCGATTACGGGCGAGTGTTGGTTGGAATTCAGGTCCCTCCGGAAGAAAAATCGCATTTCAAAGCTTTTCTGAATGAATTGGGTTATCAGTATTGGGATGAAACAAAAAATCCTGCGTACCAATTATTCCTCGCCTAAATTAATACCTTACCAGTTGAAATAGCAGCAAAAAGTAATCCCTAAAAAAGATACCTTTTCCCGGGTCTAATTGCGTTTTTGAACACCTTATAAGTGACTATGCTATGACTCACTAACGCACTAATGATGCTTATCATTCATTAGATTGCATTGTGATCATCATGATTAGGGAGAATCAGATGCAAGCTCACTTTCCAAAAATCAAACTGGCTTCAGGTATTTCTGCACTAAAAAAAGATTTACCCGCCATCGTGTTATCAAACAAGGTCAATGACAAAAAACACGTATCATGGCTCCATAATCAATGGATCATGGGAAGTGCAGTCGCTTTATTCATGCTAGCGATTGTGCTCATTTCAATCATCAGTTCATACCATAATCAAAGCATTTCAGTACAAGCAATGCTGGTTTCCGAGCTCCCATCTCAGCAATTACAATTGGCGAAGAATGCACAAAGAATCACGCAAGGATACGCGTCAACAGCAACCTTTTCTGAGTTACAAGGTTTTCGATCTGAAATTAATGAGATACTGAACGCTCTGGTTGAAGGTGGCCTATATCATGGTAAAACTGTCGCTAGCGTGACCGATCAGAGCGTTATGGCAACATTGGAAACGTATCAACGCGATTGGCGGCAAATTGAGGAAAAAATCAATTGGCTACTTGTCCATCAGGACACATTACTGAAACTGGGTAATAGCGCTAAAGTGATCGAAACCATTTATAGCCAGTTAACGCGCCGGATTGACGAAACTGTTCAACGCATGCATGAAATAGGGAATCTATCCCAAGAAATACGCATCATGGAAACCATTCGTACGCATGCACGCAATACCACACGCAATCTACAGGTCGTTTTTATGAACGATTTATTACCTGCTGAAATCACTGTGCAACTCAATCAAGATCAGGCGCAGATTGCAGCCGTTACCCAAATGGTAAGCCAAGGGTCGCAAGGCTTAGGGTCCATTTCAGATAAAGACGAAACTATTCAGGATTTATTGTCCCATATCTATTCGCTGTTAAAAAAATTCGATCAGCATATCAGCTTGATTCAGAAAGAAATCACTGTTGCAACAACAGCGCAAGTAACAGCACAACAAATCAGCAATAAAAGTGAGACAGCACTGATCTCGATCGATGAATTAAAAAATAAAATCCAAGAACATCATTCAGCATTGTTTTCTCTGTTAACGACATTATTTTACGCATCAGTTGCCGGTTTGATCGTTAGCACGATTGTTTTTGCTTATCGGATGCGCCAAAATTCTCGAAATACACTCTTCCAAAACGACGATGAGGTTGAGAATACACAAAAAGCGATTCGTAACTTATTAAGCGACATGAAAAGAATTGCCGAAGGTGATTTGACAGTTCGCACCGATATCACGAATGAAACCACTGGTGCCATCGCAGATGCGATCAATTGTACGATCGAAGAACTGCATACGCTGGTAGAGCAAGTCAATCAAGCAGGCGCGCTGGTGGTTAAAGCGTCGAATCAAGCACAATATGTTTCAACCGAACTGTTGTCGGCTGCGCAACACCAATCGACAAAGATTGAGGAAACCACCTTAGCGGTTCTAGGCATGGCCGAATCAATCAGTGAAGTTTCGAATCTAGCAACGGAATCCGCTAAAGTAGCCGAACAATCATTAACGACTGCGGAACGAGGCGGAATCGCAGTGCGTGATTCGATTGCCGGCATGAATGAAATTCGTCTGTATATCCAAGACACTTCCAAACGGATTAAACGCCTGGGGGAAAGCTCGCAGGAGATTGGCGAGATTATTGCGTTGATCAGTGATATTACCGATCAAACTAACGTGCTTGCACTGAACGCGGCTTTGCAAGCGAGCGCCGCGGGAGAAGCCGGTCGTGGTTTTAGCGTCATTGCACAGGAAGTGCAACGCTTAGCAGAGCGCTCTACCGAAGCCAGCAAGCAAATTAGCGAATTAATCATGACTATTCAAGGGGATACTCAAGATGCTATCGCAGCAATGGAGCGAAGCACGCTCGGGGTTGCGCAAGGTGCACAGCGATCCGATGCTGCCGGCCGCGCGCTGGAAGAAATTGAACAGGTTTCAAAGCAGTTGGCGCAACGGGTGACACACATATTTGATGTCACCAATATGCAAACTCGGGCAGCGCATCAAGTAGTCGCTAATATGGAGGATATTCTTCACATCACGCGCAAGAATACTGAAGGAACCCGTAAAACCACCACCTCGATTAAGCAAATTGCGGGCTTTTCTTCTGAATTGAAAGCGTCTGTATCCAATTTTAAAGTTTAATTGTGTTTTCAATCAGAGCATTGACTGATAATATTCCCATATGAGCGCTCAAGCCAAAGTCAATATTTCGTCAATCTACGGAATTAAGGAAGGAATCTATCAGGTTTTTTCGTTGATTGATCAAAATCTGGAAAGCTATAAGCAGTATCCAGATAAGATGAATTTAATCCGCGACAGCCGAAATTACGTGCAGCAGCTCAATGGTCTGCTCGAAATGCTAGGGTTGAGTGGCATTACAGTCGTCAGCAAGCAAATGATTCAGCTAATCGATACTCTGATAGACAAGAAAATTGCGCCCAATTCTGACATTCCACAAGCATTGCAGCTCGCTTCAAAAACGATGCGTCATTATTTGAACGAATTAATTGAAGGGAAAACGGAAAATCCGCTCAATTTGTATCCTGCATACCGTTCGTTAGTGCAAGCGTATGGAAGTGAATATGCCCCAGAAAGTGATTTGTTTTTCCCCCGACTCACTGTTGAACCGCCTTTAGTGGATGCGGTAATACAACCTGACGCTGTTGCTAACAAACATCGAATCAAGCAAGTTGGGGGCGAGTATCAAGCAGGATTACTCAAGTGGTTGCGCGATCCGACACACCATGAAGGCTTGCAGCAGATGACTGAGGCCGTTTATCAACTTGAAAAACTGCCGGGTACACTAGAGCAACGGGCTTTTTGGTGGGTGACTGCTGGATTTTTGGAGGGGCTGTCGAATTTACAGTCCACAGAAATCGATGTTGCAATTCGACGATTATGCGGAAAAATAGAACAAACGATACGCCACTTGGTTGCTGAAACGCTGATCGATACACAACCGCTATTACGTGAATTGTTATATTACGTTGCACATAGCACCGGATCGAATCAACGTATCGCTGACATTAGACGGTGTTATATATGGCCTGGGCAAGATATGAATACCAGCCCATTGACACTGGAACAATCAGAAGCGTTATCCCCAATACTCGGCAAGTTGCGTGGCACTTTGATGGAAGCTAATGATATCTGGCGCGAGTACTGTGCAGGGCATCAAGAAAGTTTGATTTCACTGCGCGAAAACATTAAGCAATTGCAACAATTGTCGCAGCAAGTTCAATGTGCACCGCTCGAAAAATTAGTCAATGGCATCAGCCAAGCCGTTAGCTTTTTGCACGATCGGCAGGAAGATATCAACGAAGAATTGGCAATGGAAATGGCCACTGCTTTATTACTCGTGGAAAGTATTGTTGACGATTTCAATCAACCTTCCACTGATCTGCCGCAGCAAGTTGAAGCGGTCATTGCTCGATTACAACAAGTAACATTATCGAGCGGCGATATATCGGGTGAACTGCATCATCTTCCCTTCAATATCATCGATAACCGGAAACAAGAAAAAGAACTGCTTACGCAAATCGCGCAAGAGATTCAGGCTAATTTAGGTTTGATCGAAAACACGTTAGACGCTTTCTTTTTTGAACCGGAGAAACGCCCCGAACTGTCTAAACTCGCTACATTATTTAAGCAAATTTCCGGCGCATTTGTTGTATTAGAGCTAGAACGCGCGAATAAATTACTCGACCTTTGTCAGAATCTGGTGGCAAAGTTACTCGACCAAGAACATCAAATCATTGAAGCTGAACAAATTTTGCTGGTCGATGGATTAAGCAGTCTCGGTTTTTTTATCGCATCGCTCAAGAATGGGCGGCCAGACAGCTATCAAATCATTGAGGAAGCCATTGCTTTATTTGAAATCGCTTCATTACCCGAAAATGCTTCATTGCTGGCGCTGGAAGCTGCGGTTGAAGCAGACAACCTTCCACAATCTGATGCTGAATCGGCTGAAACATTAGATAAATTAACAAAACCAGAACCTGACCGAGAATTATTAGATGTTTTTCTGGAAGAGGCTGACGAGGTTCTAGCCAGTATTACTAGAGATTTTAAGAATTGCCAGAAAAATCGCAGTGACGGCGTTGCCTTAGTAGCTATGCGGCGCGCATTCCATACGCTGAAAGGTAGTGGCCGAATGGTCATGCTGGATGAAATGAGCGAGGTAGCCTGGCATCTTGAACAAGTTTTAAATCTTTGGGTTATCGAGAAAAGACCTGCGTCCGATTCTTTGATCGATTTAATTTCCAGAACGGTGGATGCTTACAATGTATGGTGTAAAAATTTAAGCACGTATGGCGCCACAGATGTGGAATCCGAGGATTTATTGCAGCTTGCATCGGAATTACTGCAAAGCAAAGATAGCCGCCAAATCACCCCGAAAATAACCAAAACCACGGCGGAAGGCAATGTAACAACCGATGCCGACGACGAACTTAAAACGGCGGCTGCTACTTCAACTTCGGTTTCAAAAGTTGATTCGATACAAGCGGATATTGAGAAAGTAGCCATCAATGAAGCTGCCACTGTCTCATCAATACAACCACCAAGCTCGGTTGAAAAAACTGACCAGCAACATGCTAACGAAGACCGCCTTAATTACCGGTTATTGCCGGTATTCCTTGAAGAAGCGCAAGATATCATTCCACAAATTGGTAGCAAATTGCGCGCATGGCGCATTTTGCCGCAAGACAATGATATTCATCATGCGTTGATGCGCTTACTCCATACGCTTAAAGGCAGTTCTCAGATGGTGGGTGCTATGCGTATAGGCGCTCAAGCACATGCACTTGAAAGTCATGTCGTTACCGCTTTTCAACAACATAATATTTCAGAAGTTGCACTGGATCAGCTTGAGAATGAATTTGATAGCATCAGCAGTGAAATCGAGCAATTGCACGTTCTTCAAGCTCAGCGGCATCAGGAGAATACGGCTAGTTCAGCCAAACATAACCCAGCCAGTGATGACGATCCTGTGATACGCCAAACTGAGCAAGATCTTGATAAAGCGCTTTCGCTGCAATCTAAAACGATTGTTCGAATCAACTCAGACTTGATTGACCGTTTAATTAATGAATCCGGGGAAATGAACGCACTGCGTTCAAAAATTGAAATGCAATTAAATGCTTTTAAATTCTCCCTGCAAGATCTATCGGAAAGTGCAAGTCGTTTACATGATCAGCTACGCGAAATAGAGATTCAAGCGGAAACTCGTATTCAGGCACATACCTTACAGTCACGAGATCACGATCCTGCCTTTGATCCACTCGAATTGGATCGATTTACACGTTTTCAGGAACTTACGCGATTAATGGCCGAGAGCGTCGACGATATCGTGACCGCGCAGAAAAGCCTACGTACTACCCATCACATTGCAGAAGAAGCCACCGCACAGCAGGCTATTATGCAACGGCAGCTACAGCAATCACTGATGCAAATTCGCACGATACCTTTTAGTCATTACGCTGAAAGATACTACCGCATCACCCGTCAAGTCGCGGAAGAAATGGGCAAGAAAGTGCGTTTGCAAATTCATGGTGCTGAAGTTGAAATTGATCGCAACGTGTTGGAAAAAATCAATGCACCATTAGAGCATCTGCTCCGCAACGCTATCGCTCACGGTATAGAAGATCCAGCGCAACGAATCAAAGCTGGAAAATCCGAGATGGGTGAGATAGCCATTCATGTACGCCAAGAGTCGAATGAGGTGATTTTATCGTTATCCGATGATGGTCAAGGTTTGAATCTCCCACGTATTCGTGAGGAAGCGCAACGGTTAGGCCTGATCAAGCAAGATGAAACCCTCGACGATGATGCGGTGACGTCTTTGATTTTCTCGCCAGGGCTATCAACGACTGAGTCTGTTACCGGTATTGCGGGACGTGGTATTGGTTTGGATATCGTTAAAAATGAAATTACTGTGTTGGGAGGGCGCATCAGCGTCAATACAGGTTCTGGCAAAGGTACGGCATTTACGCTGAATCTACCACTAACGCTGTCGGTAGCGCAGGTATTAATGGTTCGTGTTGAAAAACAACGTTATGCAATTCCAGCATTTATCGTGGCCGGTCATTGTGAAATTGAAGCAGAAAAATTGAAACCAGCGTACCAAAAACATCACATTGTTCTCAACGACAAACAGTATTTGTTTTCGCATTTGGCGCATTTGCTCGGCGAACCCAATCACGTTCCTGAGATGAGCAAAAAAAGTCAAGTGTTGTTTTTGCATAGTGGTACACAATATTTGGCCGTTCATGTTGATGAGCTTATTAACGACACGGAAGTAGTCATTAAAAATCTAGGGGCACAATTAACGCAAGCACCGGGCATTGAAGGCGCAACCATTACGGGCGATGGTGAAGTGATTCTGATTATGAATCCGGTTAAGCTATTGCAGCGTAGCGATGTTCAAAAACTGCTGAGTACACCAACAAAAATATCATTGAACACAAATCAGCGCAAAAAAGCGAAAACCATACCCACCATCATGGTCGTTGATGATTCGCTGACAGTACGCAAAGTCACTTGCCGTCTTTTAGAACGCGAAGGTTGCGATGTATTGATCGCAAAAAATGGCGTGGAAGCAATGGATATCTTAAAAGAGACTATACCGGATGTCATGCTGATCGATTTGGAAATGCCAAAAATGAATGGCTTCGAATTGATTAGAAATATTCGCAGTAAAGCCAGGACAGCGAAAATTCCGGTCATTATCATTTCATCCAGAACTGCTGAGAAACATCAAAAATTGGCTCAGGAACTGAATGTGAATGTATTTTTAGGTAAACCTTACAAAGAAGATACCTTGATCAAGCACCTTGCAAAATTTATTACCAAACCAGCCTCGATTTAGGTCGATTTTATTTTTCTAGCATTCCGGATTCTTTTAGCTTTGCAATCAAACAGATAAAATCGCACGCAATGTGCGCTGCTGCTAATGCGGTAATTTGGCTTTGATCGTAAGCGGGCGCTACTTCGACCACATCCATGCCGATCACATTAATGTCAGTCAATCCACGAATAATTGCCAACGCTTGCGCGGTCGATAAACCGCCACAAACCGGCGTACCAGTACCCGGTGCAAAAGCCGGATCCAGACAATCGATATCAAATGTTAGATAAGCCGGATGTTGTCCGATAATACGTTTAATTTCGGTAATCACAGCATGCGGACCATGATGATGAACCCAAGCCGCATCTAAAATAGGAACCCCCATAAAATCGTCATTCCAAGTGCGAATACCAATCTGCATCGAGCGTTTTGGATCGACAAGTCCCTCTTTAATCGCTTTGTAGAACATGGTGCCGTGGCTCAGAGAGTCCGTGCTTTCATCGGCCCATGTGTCGCTGTGCGCATCAAAATGTATCAATGAAAGCGGTTTGCCGAATTTTTCCGCATGCGCTTTAAGTAGTGGATAACTAATGTAATGATCGCCACCCAAAGTCAACATGCGCGCGCCCGAGCTTAAAATGTGCCGAGCATGATCGATGATCGCCTGGTGCGTCGTCATTGGATGATGAGTATCAAGATAACAATCGCCAAAATCAATCACCGAGAGTTTTTCAAAAGGATCAAACCCCCAAGGATAGGGTTTCAGAGACGCTACTTCTGCCGATGCCAGTCGAATCGCTTGCGGTCCGGAGCGCGCGCCCGGTCGATACGTCACGCCTAAGTCAAACGGAACGCCGCTGACAACAAGATCGACTCCGGTCAAATCTTTGGAATAATTACGCCTTAAGAACGACAATACCCCTGCGTAAGTCGGTTCCCGCCGCATGCCATGCAAAGATTCACTTGCTATTGCACCGTCAATTTTGATTGCCTCATCCTTCATAAAAACTAATATCTCCTCAATATTTCTGCAGCAAACTATAATGATGCATATTCAATCGGTTCAAATATTGTTATGCCACTTTCATTTTTCTATTATTCCAGAAAAGCTGCTGTATTGATTTTCATTTTAATCAGTGGATGTGCTGTCAATTCGATCGATAAAGGCCGATCGAAGGATACTAATATTTCAGCCCCCAATTTGAATGCCGCATACAATAAAGCTTATACAGTTTTCGGCGTAACCTATTACCCATTGAAAACTGCCGTTGGATATAGCGAAACGGGTTATGCCTCCTGGTATGGCGCCGAATCAGGTAATACTACTGCGATGGGCACCTACTTTAATCCCAATAAAATGACCGCAGCGCATAAAACCTTACCGCTGCCTTCGCGCGTCAGAGTCACAAACTTACAAAATGGTCAGCAGATCGTAGTGATCGTCAATGACCGTGGTCCTTTCAAGCATGGTCGTATTATCGATTTATCTCGTGGCGCAGCGAAAAAAATTGGACTTCAAGGCGTAGCAAAAGTAAAAGTGGAATATGTTGGGCTCAATTAACGCTATTGGGCATTTAATCAAAATAATCTATAAAAAGGTACTTTGGTTCAGTTCAATAGTTTCATTATCAGAGACCTTTGCAAAATCACACGTAGTTCTTGTTTAAATGCAATTCCGGGTTTATTGGTAAGTTTTCAAGATATTTTTTTCTATTTTTCTGTAATGAGCTGGGAATAATCGCCCTAAACCGGTTATTTTCGGTTGAGAGGGCGCAATAATTCCTATATTTGCGCAATCATTTGCCGCTCAGCGAAGAGTTTAGGAAGTCTTTTCAAGTTGTATGCCATCGCGAGTAAAATGTGCCAAGTGTGCGCTTTGGCTAGACCGTGGTAACGCAGTATTTTGGCATTGAACCAGCGTGCTTGGCTGCCGAAGGTTCGCTCTACCACATAACGGACTTTGGTAATCATGCGATTGCGCTGTAGTTGTCTTGGTGACAGTGGATTATTCTTGGTAGCCTTATCCTGAATGCCATTTTTAATACCGCGTGATCTCAAAGCATCGCGGTGCTTTTGGCTACTATAGGCTTTGTCGGCATGAATGCGGGTTCCCGGCTGAATATTGGCCTTATCGAGCAGATCCAGCAGCGGCTTGCTGTCATGACAATTGGCCGCAGTGGTCTCAACCGCCACCACCAAACCATTGCCATCGACTACCGTGTGTTGCTTATAGCCAAATAATGATTGGTCACCTTTTTTAACCCAGCGTGCTTCAGTATCGACACCCGGTTGCGCTACTTCAATAACCTGCATCACTTTATCGGCCTCGATTTCATCATCGCGCTCTTCCCGATCGCTGACCACTTCGTAAGCTGGTCTGGTTTTAGGTTTGCGCGGACTCTGCGTAATGCTCGCGTCAACGTGACAACCCTGTTTAACAGTGATGTTGTAAGCCTGGATCTGCCGGTTGATTTCCGCCAATAACCCATCCCATACTTTTGCTGCCGTTAGTCGCGTTCTAAATCGCGATAGCACAGAATGGTCCGGCACATCATCTTCCAGCGACAAGCCCAGAAACCGCATCACGTGGAGATTAGAGTTCGCCATGTCTTCCACCGATTCATCGCTTAGACCACCGTTCCAAATCCCGGCCAATAGCATCTTAAACAACAGCAACCCCGAATACGCTGGCCGCCCCGCAGCATCGCAAACCGGTGCATAATGGACCGCGATTGCTTTCTCTATCGAGTTCCAGTCGATCAATTGATCAATTTGCTTTAGAAAATTCCCTTTCCGCGTGCGGCGGGTTACATCAAATTCGGAGAAATTCATACTTACTACTCCGACGCTATTGAGTTAAAGCACCATTATATCGATCGACTGGACGACCAAGATCGAAACCGTGCAAAGGTCTCTTAGAGTGAATAGCATGGAAGAAGTAAAATTATTTACCACCCAATTTTCTCAGTATGTGGTTGATAGTGGAATCTATTTTAAGGACAAAAAAAACATATAATTGTTGTAAAACTACAGGAAGGCATG